>Ga0268277_1002377_pt1 | contig 11001 bp, 18 predicted proteins | sample saktaG_5_FD_190132 | JGI IMG/M metagenome (GOLD analysis project Ga0268277, IMG submission 190132) | Saline water microbial communities from Sakinaw Lake, British Columbia, Canada - sak_2010_1_5_50m | ecosystem: Environmental > Aquatic > Non-marine Saline and Alkaline > Saline ...
TTTCGAAAAGCTTAGATACTTCAACATCATCTTTAGGTCGTCGGTTCCCTTTTTCAAAGATCTGGGAGGCATTTTCCAGGAATTCTCTCTTCCAGGTTGTAATTTGATTTGGGTGTACCTGATAAAATTGGGCAAGCTCACTCAGTGTTTTCTGCTCTTTCAGCGCGTCAATAGCAACCTTGGCTTTGAATTCAGCGCTGTGAATTTGTCTCTTTTTTCTCATAACGACAGTAAATTTAAGGGTTTGTTTGTAAACCTTAACTCACTGTCCTAAATTTGGGGAGTACTACAGACTGACTTAATTTTAAAATCATGTTATGTTATTTTCATTTTCGAAAAAGAAATATTGAATTAGAACTAAATCGTCTATATTATTAAATATCAAGCCATTAATGCTTTTTTAATCAACATTTTGTTCTTTGTTTTTACCTATATTATAATTTTATTAATATTGGCATGTCACTTGTTTTATATTATATTTATCTTGAATTGACTAGGGGTTCTTTGGAATTAGGAGTTTTTTAATGAAGTACGTGTACAAATTCATTTTTTCTCAACCTGAACCCATCTTAGATGTTAAAGATGATATGGAATTCTCTTTCCCATATATCTGCCTTATAAAAACTTATAATGTTTATTCTTCCCATGTTCTTGATTGTGAACTTCAAAACCACAAATACCTGGTCAAGGTACCGTTGCAATTACTGGAGCTCTGGGGATATAAAAAATGGCAATTTGAACCCCCAACCTATTACGCAAACTTATATAAGATTATTTTCTACTTGATAAAACCCCATATTATTGAAAACGCTGAGATAAGTTATGTGTTTGATTCTTATTTGCATACACTACAATATCAGGAGTACAAAGAGAAGGTGCTCCCTCCGACTCGATCTCTGGAAAAACCTACAGGCAACACTTTTGAAGTAATACGTTTCGCTCCAATTTCTGAAACACAAATATCACCTGATTGACCATATATTCTCTGGGATAACACAAAGCCAAATAAATAGCGTGTATGCGAATGGAGAATTTCAAACCGTATGTGTTAAAAGTTAACATAGATCCTGTAAACGGGAAGGCCACGAATCCAATCATAATTTCTTCCGATGCGAAACCTGTTTACCTGCAAATTAGATCAAAAAACTTGATTGAAAAGATTGTTATCGAAACGTTGAACGGAGAATTTATCAGCGAATGCGAAATCAGGGATAATAATTATAGGCTGGATTGCATGGCAAATAGAAAAGAGATGTGTTTGATAAGATTCATATTTTCATATCAACTAATTCCATATATTATTGTTGTCATTTGACTTCTTGAATTTTCGTCTTACTCCAAAAATATTTCTATCATGCGTTGTGTTCATATTCATCTTCAAGTGAAAAACAAGGATGTAGTATCCCGCTTTATAGTCATGCAAAATGCTTATAGATATGGAATTAAAGGATCAGTTCAACGGAAGGGTGAAGATGCTTTACTTATAATTGCTGAAGGTGAGGAAGTTTCTCTTGAGAAATTTATTAACTGGTGTGAAACGTTTCAACTACATTTCCAGGATTGTCTTACACTCGAGGAAAAGGAAATAGTGAATTATAAATCTTTTGATATTATCAGAAATAGAAATCAAGAATAATAATTTATTGCGATTGTCATGTCTGTCACCGCATCCCTTTTCACTCCTTCACTTCTATGCAGGTGATCGCATGCAGGGGTGGTGAGCCTGGGAACTCCTGGATGAACCAGGTTTGGCCAACATTTCGGGAGTAGTAAATCACACCACGGCTTCCGGGGAGGGTATCTCCTCCAATCACCCAAATCAGGTTACTCCCTTTTGTGATGATGCTGGTAAGAGGGATCTGGTTGTTGAAGGGCCGGCTTTCCACCCAGGTTACTCCTCCGTTGATGCTACTCAGGATTGCTCCCTGGCTGGAAACTGCCCAAATATTTTTAATATTTTGTGCAGAGAGTCCAGTGATCGTTCCTGCAGTCACTGCAAGTTTTGAGACCCATGAATAACCTCTGTTGGTTGAGCAGAGTAAAGTGGATTCGGTTGCCAGCCACAGGGTAGTGTCGTTGATGGAGATGATAGAGACCAGGCGATGTCCAATAAGTGTATCAACGGGTTGCGATTGCCATGTGGTCCCGCCATCGAAGCTTGCAAGGAGTAGCGGCGTTAAGGAGTCGGAAATAGAAGCGTGATTTCCAATGACCCAGATCGATTCGTCTCCTTGTGATGTGATTCCGTTAAAGTTAACAGGAGGCAGGGTATCAAACAGCATTTTATTCCATGTAACCCCTTGGTCGGATGTAGAGAACAAAGTGGAGTTTGATCCTCCCACCCAAACCCGTTTGGTTTGTTTTGCATGCACAACCAGGAACGTGATGTTCCCAAAGAGTGTTTTATCACCTACTCTTGTGAGCGAATAGCCTCCATCGGATGAGAATAGAATAATCCATATTCATCCACCGAGGATCCAACCATCCAAACATCCGTGGGACTTGAGGCACAAATACCAGTGAGAGAAATTCCGGGCATTAAGGATGGGATTCCCTGCCGTTCCCACAGAAATCCATCATCAATTGTATGAAACAGAGATCCGTATCCCTGCAATGGGGTTCCGACTACCCAGAGGCTGTGTGAGCCGTCGTCGGGATAGAGCACTTTTTTGCAGCCAGTATAAAAACAGCAGATAGCCAGGAGTGAAAGTAGTACAGTAGCTGGTTTCGGACTAGACCTTTTCATATAAGTACGGATAGTTAGCTGTTGCAATCCGGTTTGAAGGTGTTGATCCAATGCCTGGTCTCCATCTCGACGTCGCTGTCATCCATGTCGGATGTGAGTATATAGGTAAGGTATTTCTCCTTCCTGGAAATCATAAAATACCGTAGGCTTACATTAATCTCCTGCATCGAAAAATGAGTGTCGATGACCTCTTTCAGGTTAGATGCAGTTCCCACGAACCGGCATTTCTGTTGGTCGGGCTGATTAAATGGTTTTTCAAAAATGGCGTAAATAGCCGCCTTTACCGGCACCTTGTCAAGATCCTTTTGATTCAGGGCCAACTCAATCGGTGTAATCGTTGCAAGTTCCATCGTTAAAAATTATGTGGTTAAACTTGGTACCGGCCTGATGACCCGCATGGCAGCTCCTGCCGGCAACTCATGTAAATTTGTTGCATCTGTGGTAATCAGGGATATCTCCTTGGGATGGATGATCATCACATCTCCATCTTCCAGGGCGCGTTTTGTAAGGCAATCGCGGATGTGCCTTTTTACATGGGGAAACATGATCTTGCAGAGAACACATTGAGCCTGCTCTTCAAACCAGCTCCCTTGTGGAAGTTCAATCTGGCACAATATTTTGTCAGGTACCCTAACAAATTGTTTATACTTCCAGATCTCCAGGTTAATGATTTTACGGGAATCTTTTTCGTGGAGAGACGACATACAAGTATAAGGGAAAACAAGTTCTATTCCGCCGATGAGCATCTGACTGATCTCAGGTTGGGCAAAAACGATATGAAAAGCCTGTTTCATTGACTATGTATTACACGGAATGAACCATTTTCAATGTGGTTCCCTCCGGATGTTCCAGTGTGGCTTTGAGCATGTTGAGGGGTTCGGTGAAATCTTGTTCATTGAATTTAATAAGCAGTTGGTCGGGGATCTCTTGAGAGGTAAAATTTCCATAGAGGTATTGTTTGATATAATGAAAGAGAATAGCAAATAGATCCTGGTAATAATTTGGGGTGTCGAACTGCCATTTCAAAAAGCCCCATCTTTTCAAAAGTGTTTCATCAATTTGAATATCAATCTTTTTCGATGTAATTTTAAGTTGAGTAATCAGGTTTTCCTTAGCTTCATCTACATGTTTAATCATGCATGTACAGGGGAACTGAAACAGCATACCATTAATAATTTTCGCGGAGATTGTTGGTGCAGCGAAGGTCAGCTTGCAGATTATTTTCATGGCAGATTACTTGATCCATTTCTGTGTAAAAAGTTCGGTTAGAACGGCGTGATCTGTTTCGCTACACGCGGGGTTATAGTATTTAACAGAAAGGGATATCCCATTGAAGTGAAATAATATTCTTACATGGTCTTCATTTTCTATGTAAAAGCTATCTCCAGTGGGGCTCTCTCCTGTCAGGTAGTTTTTGCAGAAAAATTTCCGGATTTCAGGGATTAGGTCATTTGCAGACGCGGAAAAACAATACTCTCCAAAGCAAAACTTATTATTGTTCAGGAAAAAGATCACCCTGATGGGTAACCCCAACATTTTCTCATAATAGCCAATGACTTTAATGTGGTAGGGGCCAATCGTCTCAAAGGATTGACAGTCGTGTCTCCCTTTACTTTTGATGATTTCTTTTTTTGACGAAGAGAAAGCAAGTTTTTCGAATTGAATTTGATTTGCAGTGGGATAAGATATAAAATTAGGATCTTTGACAATAACTTTATCCATATGCAGAATCCCTTCGGAAGAGAAACATCGTTTACGATGGAATCTTTTATAACTAAATAGCCAGATAAACAAATTGTGTTTCAGTAAAGGCGTTTTAAACAATATTTCAAAGGTAAATAACTAATCCAGTTATATAAATATTAAATAATCATTAATTATTCTATATATCTGAATATCTGCGAAATACAATGATTTTAAAATCAACATGTAAGATGACAGAATAATATATAATACATAACATATATTTTATAACATTAATCAGAATATTTGCTAAAATATTGTATATCAAACATATTCGAAAAGAATTTATACATAACAACATTTAACAATAATCTATAAAACTGCTTGCTAATGATTGCAGTAATATTGATTAACAGAGTATTTCTTCATCTCCCTATACGATGGGAGGACTTTCGTCCTGTTTTATGATGAAGTTACAGAAATCTGATGTCTGTGGTCTTTGTTTAATTCCTATGCTAAGCTATTATCCCATTCCAGGGTGAAAGTGCTACTCATTCAAGAATTTTCCCGGCATATCCTGCAGGTGTTCGGTATTCCAGTTCCTACTTGAGTGCCCCTCCATGGTCTTAATTACACTTGCATATAAATTTCACTTAAAAATCACAGCCATGAAAAATTTCGTAAAAAACTACATCGGAAAAGGAAAGAAAGTCGAAGGCCTTGAAATCATTAAAATCAACTTCAAAATTGAAGATCTCGTAAAGTTCTCACACAAATTCAAGGATGAAGATTACATCTCTATTGAAATCGCAAAACTGAAAAGCCCTGACAAATTCGGACATGACTACACCGCTTATGTCAACCGCCTGGAAGAATCCGAAGTAAATGAGCCGGTAAAGCCCGTTGAAACTCCCAAAAAGAAACGCAACACTTCAAAGAAGACCTCAAATGACATCCCTTCGGGAGATATCCCTTTCTGATCCAACACAGAAAACCTGAAAGAGGCTGTCCTTCGGACAGTCTTTTTTTTTCTATGGTTTCAGAAGATAATAAGCCCACACACTATTACTCAAAATTTGCAGCAAAGTTAAACTCATGAAAATGTTTCTCGCTAAGAGTGACCGCCTGTGGGCACTGTCACCCTTCGGGTTCATTCAGATTTTATTGCATAAAATCAGACCTGAACTCTTGCTTAAAATTTTCACTGCGTTTGTTCCCGGTGGCATAAATTTTTTCTTAAACCCCGGCGAGCCAGATGCCTAAAAAAGTCTGCAGGGCAGCAGCGCAATACAATGTCAAAGATTACCGCACCAGTACAGAAGCCGTCCAATGGCGGATCATCCAAGGAAGAAGCCGCTGTTTTAGTTGCGGCCACAACGATTCTTGGACCCGAAAAAAGCAAAACCGAAATTGTAAAACCGGTTTTGAAGGCCGAACCCGAAAAACCCGTTGTTCCTGCTCCGGAGCCAGTCAAGGAAATGACCCTGATGGAAAAGATCCTCAAGGTCGAAAACCTTCAGCTTGTCATCGAAAAAAGGGCTAAGCTGGTCCAAACACGCAGCGAACTGGAAAGGTTCCAGACCGCATCCAATGATTTCAACTGCTCCATGCGGCTGAATGATTCAGACGGAAATGTCTTCACCACCAGTTTCACCCCTGGCATCAAGAAAGTCATTGACTTTCTCAGGACATCCTTCGATGCAAGCATCAACGATGTAGAAACCAAAATCACTTTCTGACCCTTCATTTTATTCAATGATCAGAGCGTTCCGTCTTTCGACGGGACGCTTTTTTTATGGTCGTAAAGGCTAATAGAAAATAGTGTCCTTTATTATCGATGTCTGCCATTGTAGTATTGCCTGATGAATTCACAGTATATCCGCCTTGGCCAAGCGCTTGACCTGATGGATCAGGTCGATGAAAACGGCAAAGCAGTTCCGTTTCAGATCAAATTTGTCACTGCCAATCGTGGATTGATGACAGGTGGAGAGATCGTGGAATTGAAGCATGCCTGTAAATGTGTTGGTAAAAGAAACGGGAAACCGGTCTTTGACCGGAGGGTGAAGATCCCTTCATCCTCCGATAACCGGGATTCAAAGGACCCCCGGCATTGGGTCAACTCCACACGAAACATCCTGCTCCCCAATGGCCAGATACGAAAATTTCATATCCGACTGATCATAGAATTCAATAATAAAAAGGTCTGCTATTGATGAAAAGCAAGGTTATCATCCACAACGATTTTGCACTGTTGCCAGGGGCAAAAGCTATCGCCACGACCAAAGGATCCGATGATGCTGCAAAGACTATCCCTGTCATTCCAAAGGAATCTTCCTCTGATCCCTGGTCCCCCTGGGGAGACGATAACCTGTTCCCGCAGAATGTGTTGACAGACTTGGAAAAGAACTCCATAGCCCTCCGTGCATTGGAGAAGCGCAAAACGGTACATTTTGGTCGTGGAATCCTCCCTTACCGGGAAATACCGAATCCCGCAGACACTCAAAATCCTACCCGTGAACGGGTCACGGATCCCGATGTGATGGAGTTTTTCAAACTGAACCGGCTGAATCTCCAATGGATTGATCTGATCGGAAGCCTGGAAATCTTCGCCAACGGCTGGCTGGAATTCATCCTCAATAAGGGCAAAGACAAGATCAACAAAGTATATGTCAAAGATCCTGTCTACTCCCGCAACGGGAAGATGGACCCTAAATCCCCCAGGATCCCCTTTTTGTTCTATTCCGCACAATGGGCGGATGGCAATCCAAATGAAGACGATGGATCATTGGTAAAGATCCCCATGTTCCATCCGGATAAGTATGACGGTAGTAAATACAAGGACCCAAAGTTCGCTTATCCTGTCTTTTACCGCTCTTTCAACAAGTCCTATTATCATCTCTCGGTCTGGAACGGGCTTCGCACCGGTGGATGGATGGCCATCGCCAACATGGTACCTGAACTGAAGAAGGCGATCATGAAGAACCAAATGACCATCAAATACCATATTGAGATCCCCGATGATTATTTTTCTAATCGGTACCCATCACCGGATTTCACCAAGGAAGAGCGTGAAGCAAAGAAACTGACCGTCCTGGAGGAGATGAACAGTTTCCTCTCAGATGTTGAGAATTCCGGCAAATCCTTCCTGACCTTCACTTTTTACAACAAGTTCAAGCAGGAATATATCTCCGGTTGGAAGATCAACGTGATCGATAACAAGCTCAAGGATGATGCTTATCTGCCGGATTCACAGGCAGCAAATTCAGAGATCCTCTTTTCCCTGGGCGTTGATCCCTGTTTGATAGGAGCCGGGATCCCCGGAGGAAAGCTTGGTGCCGGAAGCGGATCCGATAAGCGTGAAGCCTTCTGGATGCTGAACGCCGAGATGGGTGTGTACCGTCAAATCTCCCTGGAACCCCTCTATTTCATCCGGGACTTCAACGGCTGGTCGGAAGACATCCAATTTGACTATGTGACGGTTGATACCTCACAGACCCAGGATCAGCATCCGACAAAAACAACAAAAAGAATCGATCAAAACCAGGAATAATGAGCCTCGTAACCGATATCTCCCAGGTCCGATCAGCCAGTTCGATCAATGTCAGCAATACATTGACCGCATGGCAGCCATACCTTGATGAAGCAGAAATGACATTCATCAAGCCGGCAATTGGATCTGCGTTGTTTGCCCTTCTTAACGAAAAAGCGGAAGCCGAACTTGAGGCTCCCTTTTTGGAAGCGATCCAACTGATCCGGATACCACTTGCTCTGTATGCCCTGTACCTGGGCATCGACGAGTTCTCTGTAAGCATATCGAATCAGGGAATCCAGGTGATTGAGAATGACACGCACAAAGCCGCACCTCAGTATAAGGTGCAGAATCTTAAGGAAACATGGATGAGAAGGGCTCATACGCTTTTGGATGTGGCCCTGGCTCACCTTGAAGCGCACAAAGACGATTTTCCCGGATTTTCTCCCCAGGATCCTGACCTCTTTATCAAATCTGTCGCGGATTTCAACCAATTCGTTGATATCCGATCCTCCAGAAGAGTTTTCCTGGCACTCAAACCCATTCTGGCATCGATTGAGAAGAAATACATCAAACCTACGGTTTCAACAGCGTATTTCTTGAACCTCAAAGCGGCAGTCAAGGCTTCAACGCCTCTTTCAGAGGCGGATCAGGCCATTATGGATCTTATTCAGCCCGCACTGGCTCATCTGACGATCGCAAGGGCATTGCAGGATATCTCGATCGACATTCTCGACTGGGGGATTTTCGCCAATGCAGCCAGTACGTTCACCAATCTTTCAACCAAGCAGACATCCAACCGTGAAAGGATCTCTGCCATGATAGAGGCCAACCAGAAAGATGGTGAAGCAGAACTCAAAGAGCTGCAGGAGTATCTCGATCTCCATGCTACGGCTGACTTGTATACGGACTATTTCAACTCTGACCGGTATGTGGGAGCGTCCAAGGCAAAATCGAGAACCGAATTCCCGAATTCAGCATCCAACTCATTCTTCGTTGCATAAAACCTGGTAATCGATCCATCCTATGATTTCAGAATCCTCGTTCTCTTTGGCAGATGGCCTCTCGAAGCTGGCAGTATTGTTGATCTCCTATTTTTCTCCGGTCAAAGAGATTGTTCATGTCCTGCTGATCTTCATTCTCATTGATTTCATATCAGGAGTATGGGCCGCAAGAAAACGCAAGGAAACCCTGGAATCCCGCAAATTCAGAAAGACGCTGACCAAGTTTCTTTGGTACACCGTCGCCCTGATCCTATCCTTTATGATGGAGAAGACCTTTAACCTCTCCTGGTCGAATCTCTCCGGGATCATCGGAGGATTTATCTGCTTTATTGAACTCAAAAGCATCTTTGAGAATATCACCCATATAACCGGAGAGCCGATCTTTATGAAGATTCTTGGCTTGATCCGAAAACGTGGATCCCAGACCATAGATGATCTCTCGGAGAGTGATTCCAAGGATGATCACCCAATCTCTAAACCCAACTCTGATGGCTCACATTGAACAGTTGATCCCCAAGATATTCCGCTGGGAAGGCGGTTGGTCAGACGATCCCTCTGACAAGGGAGGACAAACCAACATGGGAATTACCCTGGCAACCTGGATGAGTTGCGGGTATGATAAGGACCATGATGGTGATATTGATTCCCAGGACCTGCGAATGATCACCCGGGGTGATGTGGTGAACCTTCTTCGTGAAAACTACTGGAACCGGTGGAAAGCAGATCATATCCTAAATCAGTCCGTGGCCAATCTGCTGGTCGACTGGGTCTGGAATTCTGGAAAACACGGAATCATCATCCCCCAACGTATCCTTTTGGTCAATCCGGATGGCATCGTCGGAGAGAAAACACTCAGTGCCATCAATTCATCCGATCAATCGCACCTGTTTCATGCGCTCAAAGAGGCCAGGAAATCCTTCTTTCTTGATATAACGACGAAGGATCCTTCCCAAAAACGATTCCTCGGTGGTTGGCTTAACAGGATCAATGATTTTCAATTCTCTGTGTCATGAAAAACCTACTGATCATTTCTGTTTGCCTGATCGTGGCCGGATGCTCCGTTTCAAAGAAATTGCAGAACATTCCTTCGATGACTCTCTGGAAGATCCAGCACGATACAGTCTATATCCCACGGGATACCACCTTCATCCTGCCCCCGGACAGTTGCCTGATTCAGGCGCTAATCGAGTGTGACAGTACAGGCCTGGCCCGTATCTCTGAGATCCTTAAACTTAAAAGCGGGAAAAGGGTGACTCAGCAGATCTCGATGAAAGACAACATCCTGAATGTTCAGGCTTTTGTGGATACAGCCTCCATCGTTGCCCGATGGATGGAACGACAAATCACGGTCAAGGAAGAAAAGATCGTGACAATAGAGAAGAGAGTAAACTACATCAAGGGTTCCCAATGGTTCTTTATCTATTGCGGGTATCTCTTTTGCCTGGTCGCTGCAGTATATGTGATCATCAAACTCATCAGGATCTACCTGAAAAAGATCCCCCTATGAACCAGGTACAGATTGACGACATCCATCGAAGCTTGCCTTCCTGCTGGAATGAATTGACGGCAAAGCAGCTGCTTTTTGTCAGCGAAATGTTCTCCAAAGATTTAACTGTCGTTGATTTCAAAGTTGCCTCTTTGTTTGATTTTCTTTCAATAAAATTGAAGGTGTTCAAACGAATCAACGCCGAAGATGCCTTTTACCTTTGTAAAACATTGGATTTCATTTTGCAGGAAGTTACCCTGACCCGCAACCTGATCCCGGTAATAAAGAGAAGGTTATCCAAATTCTACGGTCCTGGCGATGGACTGCTCAATTGCACCTTCGGCGAATTTACGCAGGCGCATACTCGGTTTGAGCAGTATGTAGAAACACAGAGTCTTTCTGCCCTTGACGAGTTGGTGGCCATCTTGTACCGCCCAAGGAAATTTGGATGGGTCATCCGTAAGCATTTTATGGACTGCCTGGATCAAAGAATCCGGTTCAAAGAGCGCACGTTCAAACGACGGATCCGGAAAATGGGAAAGGTTGATAAGCT
>Ga0268277_1002378_pt1 | contig 10992 bp, 8 predicted proteins | sample saktaG_5_FD_190132 | JGI IMG/M metagenome (GOLD analysis project Ga0268277, IMG submission 190132) | Saline water microbial communities from Sakinaw Lake, British Columbia, Canada - sak_2010_1_5_50m | ecosystem: Environmental > Aquatic > Non-marine Saline and Alkaline > Saline ...
CAAGATAAATTTAAAAGACTTCCAGAACAACTTGAAGAATTTGCAACACAAAAATTACCTGAAGATGTACAATTTACCTCTGGCTCAGGTAAAGAGGCATTAGCATCAAGAACACATGCTCCAGAAGAACAAACACTTCCGTTAAGATATTTTTCACAAGGAACAGCCTCTTGTTGTATAAGATTATCTACTCCACAAGTATATTCTATAAGGCTTGCTGTAGAATTACAAGAATCATATTTAGTTACACCAGGCCCACCAACAATCAATTGACCATAAACAGAGCCAGCATTAGCATAATTCAAACCATCAGAATCATTACAAACAATAATCTCAATTCCATCTTCTTCGAAACATTGACCGTCTAAACATTTTCCTCCTTTAAATGAACAATTATAAATTGAATTAACAACCAAATTATCTAAACAATAGAATTCTTTTAAATTAGAAGAAGAAAGACACACATCACCATAATATGCTGCAACAGGATTAGAGTCTGTGATTCCATATGTCTCACCTAATGAAAGAAAGTTTTCCCCCCCATCTGAGTCAGTACAATCATCTATTCCCTCAACAATAACCTTTGCATTTATATTTTTATAAGAAACACCAGAATAAATATAAAAACCAAGAATAAAAGCAAGACAAACAAAAGCTATTCCAAAAACTAATTTTTTCTTTAACCTTGCATCCATATTTAAATTAAAATAAAGTTATTTATAAATTCTTTTATAAACCACACCACAAATAACTAAAATCAAAAGCCACAACTGAGGATTACGGAATTGTTATATTGTGTGGGGTTTGTAATTATCTTAATCAAAACTAAAGTTTAGAACGCCCTTTTATTTTTTAAATAAATATTAAATTTATCTAAAAAAAGTTATATTTTTTGGAGCAACAATAGAACATACTCCATTTGAAAGACAAGCTAAATTTCCGGGGCATCCACATTCTTGACAATTGTTTATTAATATTTTATTAGAACAATATTTTGGTTTGGGAGATGTACATTGATTTGGAAGAGTTCCATCAGAACACGCATGATAATTTCCTGTGTGGCTTGGATCGTGTTGAAACATTGGCCAATCCATTTTTAAAGGATTGTGGGTATTTTCTAATTCCCAAATATAAACTCCTCCCTCAAAAACTGTAGAAACAATTAAATCAGTAAATCCGTTAGAATCAATATCATTAATCACAACTCCTGATGAAATCAATTCTAAAGGAATAGTTTGAAAATAAATTAATTCCCCTGTATGATCAAACCCATAAATAATTCCTCCAGATGTAGAAAAAATGATGTCTGAATAATTATCATTATTAATATCTGCTATTACAGGGGGGGCGATAGCTTCATACTTGTAAGCATCTTTACAAATTTGTAATGGCCACCCTTCTAATGAAATTCCTTGATCATTTACTAAAGAATACATTCCACAGGAGGAATTATGTCTCTGCCCGTAGAAAAATTCTAACTCTTGATCATTATTAAAATCTCCAATCATAAAAGAGTTAGGCATATTGGTTGAAGGAACAAAAAAGGTTTTAATAAGAGTTCCATCATGATTAAAAATATTGATTCCTGTTTGAGGGCCATTAAATCCTAAGACAATAATTTCTAAATCTCCATCCTTGTCCCAATCAAATAAGATTTGTGGAGAATTAATTCTGCTATCCATTTCAAATTCATTTTCTATGTTTCCATATTTATCTAAAACAAGAAAAATTGATTTATATATGCTATTTGTATAATCATTAATGAGTTTCTTTAAAACAACTATCTCTATGTCCCCATCTTTATCCACATCTCCTAAAACAGAGGAACTTCTTGTACTGCTTGGAAGATTGTTTGGAGTAATATTAGATTCTAAATGGATTGGCCAATTTCCAGGAAGTTTGTTTCCTTGCTTATCAAAAGCCAATAAATAATGACCATCTGGAAAACTAAAATAGACAGTATTTTCTTGTATAAAATAAAAATATCCTGATTCAACAATTCCAAAAGGAGCAACTGTAATAGCATCTTCAAAAAAACTAGCAACATCATAATCTATTCCGGTAATGTTTGCAGGCCAATTTTGTATTAAAGAACCATTTTTTCCATAAGCTCTAAGGGCATTAGAATAAGAATCTTCTATTCCCCCTGCGAAAATCTCAAATTCTGAATCTTGATTAGTTTTTCCAATAGAAACTGGAGGTATTAAATAAGGTTGTATTACGCCGACCCCCATATTTAAATCTTGAGGCCATCCTTCGACAACTTGGCCCAGATAATTATAAACATGAAGCCAAGGGACGTTTCTAAAAATAATTTCTTTATTTCCATCATTGTTAAGATCTTGCACAGTAGGGGTAATTCCAACATTATAATCAAAAAAGATTGGCCATCCTTCTTTTAAATTAGATTCAATTATATTTGGACTAAGATATATATTTTCTACTTTTTCTTCAAAATAAGTTCCAAAAAGCTCAAAAGTCAAAACTAAGTCATAAGTTCCTTTATCTAATAAAGAAGCATCCCAGGTTGCAAATGTATTATTAATAATATTTATCCCTAAGGGGCCTAGAGAATATCCATTTTCATCTAAAATTTTAGCTGAATAAAAGTTTGCAGAATTTAAGATTTCTAATTGAATATTAAGAATACTATTAGAATTATAAGCATAATCTTTTAGAGGATTTAAAATTTTAATATTATCAATCTCAAAAATTCCATAATCTTTACTTAAATCTCCTTTGTAAATTTTGTAAACTTCTAATTTTATATGATATTTTTCATCGATTAAACTTTCAACATTAAAATTTTCACATAAGAGGTCTTCTTCTACTTCTTGATTTCCTTGGCATATCAAATTCCAATTTTCAATCTCATCTAAATAATAAACTTTGTAGTAATTAAAATTTTCTCCTTTGGCTGTCCCAGATATATTCAGATTAATTTCTGGAAAATAATCAATTTCATTTAATTTAACAATTAATGGTTTTTTAGTTAATTTAATTGCTTCTAAAATATCAATTCTTCCCTGCCCTTGAGCAATTATTTCTTCTCCAATATCTACTGCAGTATTTTTCAAAGCGATTTTTAATTCTTCAGGGGTCCATTCTGGATTTTTTTGTTTTAATAATGCAATAGCTCCTGCAACATGTGGTGTTGCCATAGAAGTCCCAGAAATTGCAGTGTGTTCATCATCAATACATTCATTATATTGCCAAGCATTTTCCCATTGGCTGGAGCAAATGTTTTTACCTGGTGCAATCATATCTGGTTTGATTATTGATTTTAATTGTCCTTGAGAATTTTCCCAAATAACAGGGCCTCTTGAACTAAAAAATGTAATTTGATCTTGTTTATCTGAAGCCCCAACAGTAATTGCTTTTCTTGCAGTTCCAGGGGTCCCAATAGTACCTTCATTGGGACCATCATTACTTGCCGCAATAACCATAACACTTCCAATACTAGCAGCATTATCTACAGCATAACTTATTAAATCATCTGGCCCACAAAATTCATTATAATTTTCTAAGCAACTTCCTCCTAAACTCATACTTATCACATCTAAATGGTCTTCAAAATTTCCATCTTGGTTAGGATCAATAGCCATCTCCATGCCTGCGATAACCCATTCCCAAGAACCCCATCCCTCTTCATTTAAAACTTTGTATGCATATAAATCTGCATCTGGCGCCACACCATCTAAAATACCTTTTCCAGCAGCAATTCCTGCACAATGTGTTCCATGGCCATGATCATCCATGGGATCATCATCATTATTCACAAAATCATAACCAGATTTAACTTTACAGTTTTCACCAAAACATCCTCCTAAATCAGGATGTGTGTAATCAATCCCTGTATCTATAATTGCAATAGAAATATTTTTTCCTGTTAAACACGTCCCTTCTAAATTAATGTATGGCCTTGGAGAAATGGTGTCTCCTGTTAGAGAATCTTCTTTATTTGAAGTTTGTGCATTTGGATCGCAAAGTTGTAAATCTTTATTTAAGTTCCAAACATCATCTGCATTTATTAAAGGAACAGAGTCCATTAAAGTTGTATAAACTTTGAGATTTGGATGAACTTTTTTAACTCCTTCTACATTTTCAATTAATTTTGCTTCTGAATCAGAAAAATCTACAAAAATACCATTAAACAACACCTCATGTTCATTAAGAATTTCCAAAGTTTTTCCTTGTTCTGATAGTTTTTGTGAAATTCTTTGCTTTATTTCTCTATTTTCTTCTCTTAAATTTTGTTTATATTCTTCTAAGTCTTCTTGAATAGTGTTGCCTGTTAAGATACCTTTCCCAAAAATTCTAAAAAATAAACTATTTTCTTTAATTTCCTTTTCTTGATCTAATTCTAATTTCTTAACTGCAAGAGGTTCTCTTTCAAATTCAATTAAATATCCTTGATGATTTTGAATAGAGGGTATGTTTTCTTCAACAAGATCTCCTAATTCTAAGTTAAAAGTATTTTTTACTACAGGTGTTGCTTGTACTTCTTGTCCTTCTTCAAGAAAATTCATTTCTTCTTGACTAGCAATTTTTTCTTCAGAAAAACTATTATCAAAAGTTTTAATTTCTTGTTTTTTAAGAAATTCAAAAATACCATTTCCTGTTTTAAATCCAATAAAAAGAACTACAAAAAGAATCACTAAAACAATTAAAACTCCAGAGGCAATCACGTACTTTTTATTCATTATTTAATTATGAAAAAGGTCTTTTTATAGTTTATTGCAATAAATTTAATTCAAAATAAAAGGAGCCACAACTGAGATTTTAATATTTGTTTCTTTTTTAAGGGTTTGAGAAGAGAATAAATTTATAACCTAAATAAAATTAATTCAAATTTTTATTAAGTACTTTTCTAGTTAAATTTAACCTTGCATTTCTTTTACTATCCAAATTAGTTTTTGATTCTAACATATTCTTATATCTCTCTAAAACCGGAATTAAAGTATGTGCAAGTCTTTGATAAAATAATCCCTCCAAAACCGCCTTTCTTTTTTCAGAAGTTCCAGCAAGATTCCCAAGAAACTCCCACATTCTATCCTGATTAGAATCTTGTTCTTTCAGTTTTGTGCTTAAAGCATTAGGAAAATCTTCAAAATATATTTTTATTTGGTATCGTTGCCCTTTTGTAATTCCTTGCTCCCGATAAAAATCTTCAACAGAAATTACTTTTTGGTGTTTATAAGAGCTAATATGCCCTTGCGTATTTACACCGTTTGTCCAAAATTTTCTACAAATACCAGCACTAACACATGTTTCTTTTTCATTTGGAAGGTTATAAGAACAATGTAGTGGAGAGTCTTCTCCTTTTATTCTCCCCATCTTCCACCCCCCCAACTCATAGACTTCCATAAGTTCTCTCCACTCTCTTAAAGTTAAAACGTGTATTACTGTATTCCCTAATATTTTTAACTCAACATTTGGCTTTTTCATAAAAAATATATAGAAAAATATTTTATAAATCTTCCGTAATGTTACCATTTTATAATAACAGGAGCCACAACTGAGGATTGAACTCAGGACCTCTACCTTACCGAGATAGCGCTCTACCAACTGAGCTATTGTGGCATACAAAATATATTAAAATACAGAATTAAAAATCTAACGTTTCTTTTTATGTGTTCTTAAAAAGATTAGAACAGAAACAAATATTAAAATAAACGCTGCTGCAATTGCACCTGTTATTAAAGCTCCAAGTCCAAATAAAACTTCAAGTATTGGATTTGAAGTAACAAAATATAATACAAAAAATATAATAAATGCCCCCAATGCTCTAATAAAATTAACTAGAGACTTAGTTTTCTTTTTCTTTAAAGAATCAGTATCTCTTGCAATAGGTTTTGATTTCTTTGCTTTTACAATCTTGGGAGCTTTCTTACTCACCTTTTTTTTAGCAACCATAATATATATTAGAATATATAGTTTTTAAACATTACTTTCAATCACATCCACTTTTTCCAAAAAGGTTCTTTTTTAACTTCTTCATTTACAACTGTCTCATTCATCTTTTTCCAATCTTGTTTAAAAGCATAAGCTGTAATAGACTTTAAATTCCCAAAAATTCCGCCAAGCCAAACAAAATATAATTTTCCTGCAGAAACCCAACCAGAAGTTGATTTAAGATCAATATCATTATTTTTTATAACAACTGAGAAACTAACATATGTAAATATAATTAACATTATTAACAAAATAGCAAACACTTTATGTTTCATTCTTTTAGCTTCAATAATTAACCAAATTGCCACTACCACCACTGCAACAATAATAAAAGTCACCCCAACTGCCATGAAAATAAAAGATATCCTCACTATAAAAACATTTCTTGTAACTTAAAGAAAATGAAGAATAGCCCTGCTCGGATTCGTGCTGAAAGTCTTAAGGACTTTCGCGTCGTACCTAAACAAGTTCACGCACGAAACAAGTTCGAATCTAAAAAACCTAAAAATAGCCCTGCTCGGATTCGAACCGAGGTCAATTGGCCCAGAACCAATTATACTTGGCCACTGTACTACAGGGCTATATTATATTATAATAAAAACAAGAAGAACAATATTTTTAAAGCCTACTTCTTTCAAATAATTTTTCACCTCATTTTGTCTGGACACGTAAAAAGTTCTATCCCTTATGATTTTGGAGGGAGAATAACCTAATTTAACAAAAAGATTTCTAGTATCTCTTAAAAGAGAAAAATTATGATTAACAAAGTTTAATCTTAAAAGATGAGAATCCCTTCTAGACATTCTATGAATACATCCATCAGTATCTATTAATCCTCTTAAACAGGCAACCATAAAACTATTCTTCTTATAAATCCATTTTGGGATAGTGGATTGATTAGCAATTTTATTTCCAGGATTAATTCCCATTGCAATAAAAAATTCAACAAGTTCTTTACTATAAATATCCAAAAATCTGCAACTAGAAAGCTTTCTTTTCAAGACTTCTTTAGATTTTAAATTAAATATCTTCTTTGTTAAACTCCTTAAATATAAATGATATTCTCTTTCTTTCTCGATATCTCCTGCTATTCTTATTCCATAAACCCCTATGTGTTTCTTTCCAATAATTTTCCTATGAAAATAAAGATGCCCATCTCCTAAAAAAGCCCCTATGAATTCTGCTAGATCTTCATCAAAACAAATTTCAGGTAACTTGATTCTATTTCCAGGGGAATTTTTTCCTCCTTTTGATCTTCCCCAATTATCTGCTAACTTATCTACAATATATTTCTCTAAATTCACGTTTGCCAAGACACACAATTTAGAATAAGTTTTATCGTATAAAAATCTCTTCTCTTTCTTAAGATCATTTCTCACATAACCTTCAGATAATCCCAGTTCTATAGATAACCCTCTCCAAGTAAAATTCCCTACTTCTTTAGCCAAAATAACTAGTTTCCGCTGTTCTCATTCTTTCAAATTTACTCTCATTAAAACCAAATGTTCCTAAACTTTTTATATTTATTATTTGACTACTAAGTGACATCTAAAAGAAATTGGTTTTTCAAACCAAAAAAATTTAAATAGGTTAAATCTCTTCAGAAACCATACAGCCTCCATAGTACAGGGGACAAGTATGCCACCCTCTCAAAAACAAAACAAACGCGGGAAAGAAGAAATTCTTTTAGATATGTTTGTTAAAAGGAGAGGTGATCTCGTCTTGATGAAAGAAAAGATCTAGCATCTCAATGCAACCTTCCTTTTTAGGGAACGGTGGTGACCCGAGTTCGAATCTCGGTGGAGGCGTATTATTTAAATTTATAAATAGAAAAAACTTATTTTTATTATGAAAAAGAATCTTGCACTAAGAATAATACTTATAATTTCTATAACAGGAATATTATTTTAAGGATATCTAAGTTATACTGAATTATTTGCAGGATTTTGCGGGGCTTCTAAATTAGGTATGGGTGCTTGCACAAATGTATTCCAAATACCAGCATGTGTTTATGGTTTAGTTATGTATCTGGCTGTTTTTATTATTTCTCTAATTGGATTAAAAAGTAAAAAATAATAACAAAATCTTAATCTTTTTCAAAAAATCCAATCTTCTCAAAAAAATCTAAAACCCTTGAATCTGGACTTAAAACAAAAACATGATCCTCTTTAAAACGTAAACCACGATAAAGTTTTTGCAATAATTCTCTTCTAGCTTTATCTCTATAAAAACTCCAATAATATTGTGGTTTAGATTTATTTAATATTTTCCAAAAAGGGTCTTGAATATCTGGATTAGGGTATTTTGTAAATACAATTGAATTACATTCTTCACCTGGAAAATCAACTCCACGAGAATCCCTTGTAGAAAATAACATATCTATTTTCCCGCTTTTAAAATCATTAAGAATTTTACCTTCTCCATCTTTTCTTTGCATATTTTTAACTTCTTCCTTACTAATCAGATTATCTAAATCATATTCATTAATTTCTTCTTCTGTTGGAAGATCTTTAAAAGAATTAACATGAACTAAAACAGGTTTTTTAGCAACATCTAAACATTTATCTAAAGCTCTTAAATAATCTCCCCTACTAAACTTACCTAAATTAAAATTAGAATATTTGCAATCCATCTCTAAACTTGTTCTTATAATATCTATCTTCCCTTGATGTTCTGTCTCAGCATCAATCATTTTAAAATCAGTTAATCCAAATATGGTCTTTAAAACCTCTTTAGAATGTAAAGTTCCAGACATTAAAACAATTCTTTTATTTTTAGACATAAGTTGTTCTAACATCTTAGCTAAATTAATTGTAACTAAACTTGCAATAAGATTATTATCTACTTTAGAAAAACTAACATATGTTTCTTCTAAAAAATCATTAAACATACGTGCTGTCTCAAGAACATCAGACAAATAACTTTCATCATCTAAATTATTTGTAATTTCTGATTTTAAGAAAATCTTTAAAAGATCATAAATCCCAGTTTCTCTTAATGGAATTACTTCTTTTGATTTAATTGCATCCTCAATTCTTTGATTTTTTCTTAAATGTTTAATTAATGTAAATGATTCTTCAGAAATATCATCTTCAACATCTCCCAAAGCAACTTCATGAATTAAAGCATTTTGCAACCAATCCAAGTTTATTTTTCTCTGATTTGCAAAACTATCTAAAAATTCATCACATTCATCAATTATTTCTACTTCTGTTAAAGGTTTTCTATTTAATGCAGTTTCTAGTTTATATTTTAAGGAATTAAAAACAATTACATCAGAATCAACATATGAATGAAATTGTTCATAAAATTTACATCCAGGAGTTCTCTCATGAAAAACACATTTTACTTCACCCAAACCTTGATAAATCTTCTTTTTTGTTTGCCCTAATGATTTAACTTCAAGTGTCTCAGGTAAAACCGGGCTCCAATATGGACAAACAGGAGCAATAGACATTCTTTTAACATCTTTAATATTATTAAAATTTTTTAAATTAATTTTAGGATTTTGTTTTAAATATTCTTGAATTCTTTGCCAATTTTTCTCTTTAATCTCAATTTTACAAGGAATATGTGGATTGTCTGCAGAAAGATCTTTTTCACTTAATCTTTTAATCTCTTCTCTTTTTTCTTCAAAAATATCTTGTAATTTTACATTAACTTCCCTATTTAGTTTAGGAATTGCATTTAAATTATCTTGTAAAAACTTACATTTATGATTTTTTCTACCTGTAATAACAGATATTTTCAATTTCTCTCCACCTACAGCTCTCAAATACTTTTCAGAAGTATAATCTTTTTTATATTGATTTTGAAGATTCTTTCCTGGAACAACAACAGAAGTTTTTCCCATTTCTTTTGCAATATTTAAGCAAATCGCCGACTTTCCGGTCCCACATATGCCGTGGATAAAAATAACCTTTTCTCCTTTATCAAAAGCATCTAAAACCTCATTAACAACATCTTCCTGAGTCTTTCCATTTGAAAAACAAAGGGGTTTTAAAAATTCCTCATCTTTATATAGATTCCATCTCATAGGTTCAAGAAAAACAACATCCTCTTATAAAGTTTATTAACCATTATAAAAAAACAATTCTTGCATCAATAACTTTTCCTTTTCCATCAGAAACATTAAATGGGTTTATATCTAATTCAGAGATTTCAGGATATTTATGCACAAGCACACATATTCTCTTTAAATTATCTACAAGAACATCCATATTCTTTTTTTGCAATTTTTTTCCAATTTTAGTTTCTTTAATCATAGATTTAATATCTTTTATATCAACAGGGCATATTCTAAATGAAACATCTTTTTTTTCTTCAACTTTGCTTCCACCTGCCCCAAAAACAAGAACATGTTCAAATTCAGGTGTTTTTTTGATTCCAAATAAAAACTCTTTTCCAAAAAATCTTTTTTGAGCAAGAACTCCAGAAGACCCTTTAATCTTCTTAAATTCCCTTAGCTCATGCATTGCTTCAGAATATGTTCTAATCTTTGTCTTAACTCCCCCAATCTTTGCTTTATGAATTATTCTAGGTCCAAAAACCTTCATAACACAAGGCAAACCTATTTTTTGAAGAACTTTTTTTAATTTAAACTGAGATTTAACAAAATATCCTTCAACAATCTCAAAACCTTGCTTTTTTAGGAATTTCTCTGCCTCTTTTTCTGCAAACACTTTCATAACCATTAAACAAAATCTATTTATATATAGTTTTCGAATGAATGAATTTCACATATAATAGATTATAAATTTTATATTACACAAATAGTTATAAATACATTCAAACAACAAAAATAATGGTAAAACCAAAAACTAATGCTGAAATACAAAAATATTTAGATAAAAGATGGGTAAAAGATTCTCATTCAACTTTCTTAAAAAACTATGGAAGATTTGAAATATAAGGAATTTGAAATGTTTGATCTCATAGACTTAAATGGCATGGAGGTGGTTGTAATCACAAGTAGTTACATAGACGACCATTCAGATGTTGAACCAGAGGGAATTGTTTCTTTAAATGCTAATTTTG
>Ga0268277_1002380_pt1 | contig 10976 bp, 9 predicted proteins | sample saktaG_5_FD_190132 | JGI IMG/M metagenome (GOLD analysis project Ga0268277, IMG submission 190132) | Saline water microbial communities from Sakinaw Lake, British Columbia, Canada - sak_2010_1_5_50m | ecosystem: Environmental > Aquatic > Non-marine Saline and Alkaline > Saline ...
CCGAACCGTGACCGTCCCCTCGCGCCGCGGGTGCCGGTGCTCGCCCGGTATCCCGGAACCGGTGTATCGTGCATCAAGGATGTGGGTGCTCGTGGCGCGGCTGACATGGAACGTGCCCCCTTCGAGTGCGAAGAGCATGTGTTCGACACTCCCTGCTGCCTCCATCACGATACGGTCCGGGCTGTAGCCCTGTGCGACCACGTCAACACGGGTGACGACCTGCATACCGTCTTCGAGGGCAAGAGTAAAATCCGTGGTCGTATACGACCTGCTCGTGTCCGCCCAGCTGATCACCGGCTCGACTCTGGTGATCCGGTCACCGGTTGACCACCGGTCGAGGACCGCCCGGCCGCTCACCACTTTTCCGACGATCCCCCCGCTTTCATCCGCGCCATGGTCGGCGGAATGACGGAGCTTGGAGAAGACCAGGTACGAGATCTTCGGGTCGTACCCGCCGCATCCGAGGATCACGTCCCCGCGTTCATAGAGTGCCTGTTTGCGCAGGGGGCGGATGCCAGAAGGAAACGGGCCGAATGCAGCAGCATACCGGTCCTGCCAGTGAAGGGAGAGGTGTGCCGTGAGGTCTCCTGCAGCAAGGAATGCCGCGCTCTCCCCCGCGACATCGATCGTGACCTCACCGGCCGTCGTGCTGATCGCAAGGCTGTTCGTTGCGGCCTGCGCCTGTGCTGCGGGACGGATCACGGCGACGCAGGTCCCTGCGGGCAGTGCCGGCAGTATCGCTGCAAGACTGCTGCCTTCACCGACCTCCAGCCTCTCCCCGTCGAGGTGGATGGTGACCATGGCGCGCCTCAGGCCGCCGGTTTGCTCATGACCTGCCGCTCTTCCTCATTAAGGCTCGCAAGTACCTCGGCCGTCCTGCCGATCTTGACAATCTTGCCCCCGCGCATCAGTGCAATGCGGTCGCAGATGTCATGGACGAACTCCATGTCATGGGACACGACGATGAAGGTCTCGTCCATCTCTTCGCGGGCGTGCATGATCGAGTGCTTCACATCGATCTTTGTGATTGGGTCCATCGTACCGGTCGGCTCATCGAGGATCACGAGCCGGGGTTCACGGATAAGCACCTGCGCGAGTGCAACCCGGTGGCGTTCCCCCTCGCTGAGCTGTGCGGGCATACGGTTGAGGATCTCCGTGCTCTTCTCCCCGGTAAACCCTGCCATCCTCAACGTTACGACTGCCTTGCGCATGGCAAGTTCTTTCGGGAACTCTAACCCGATGGCATCGGTGAGGTTGTCAAGCACGGTCCGGTGCGGGAAGAGGTCATATTCCTGGTGCAGGAGTCCGATGTACTCCTTTGCACGCCCCCGCTCGTCAACCCCGGGTTTGGTCATGTCGACCCACTCTTCGCCGATCCGGATATTCATCTCCCCGCTCGTGGGCTCAATGATGCCGGCAATGATGCGGGACAACGTTGTCTTGCCTGCCCCGCTCTTCCCGATGATGCCGAAGATCTCCTTCGTGAATACTTCAAAACTCACTGCGTTGACCGCCCTGACAACCCCGCGGTCGACGGAAATGTAGCGTTTGATAAGGTCCCGTGAAACAACAAGTTTGTCGCCAAGCTGGATCTCCTCGAACATTTCGGTGTCATCGTACCCTCTCATGAACTCGTCGATGACCACTTTGGGCGTCCCGATCTTTGCGATTTTGCCGTCAATTAACAGGATTGCACGGGTTGCCACGTCCTCGATCACCTGGGAAAAGTGCGAGGTGACGATCATGCCCATGTTGTTTGCCGAAGCGGCGGTCTTCAGCATGTCATGGACGAGCCGGGCGGTGTTGGGGTCAAGGGTGCCGGTCGGTTCATCGGCAAAGAGCATAAAGGGCTCTTTTGCGAGCTGGCGTGCGAGCACGACACGCTGCTTTTCCCCTCCCGAGAGGTCGCGGGCGATATGCATCATCCGGTGGGAGAGCCTGACCTGGTCGATGAGGTCGGCAGCACGGTTGATCTTCTCCTCTTCGGGATAGTCCACATCGTCAAGCGCGTGGATGACGTTCTCGATGACACGGTCGTCTCCGTACAGGGCGAACGTGCGCTGGAACATGATCGCGGTGCGCACCATCAGCCTGCGGTGCAGGATCTCATCGGTGCCGCCCCAGAGGTCAATGTCTGTGGGCGCGAGCTTCCCGCCGCAGTGCGGGCAGGGCTTTCCCGCAGCACTCCGTACGTCGATGAACTCGCAACCGCCACAGGCCGCAACATGGAAGATGATCCTGCCACTCGTGGGAGGCTGTTCCACTCCCCGCATCAGGTGCATGAGCACCGTCTTACCGGCACCGCTCCTGCCGATGATGCCCAGGACCTCCCCCTCGCCAATCTCGAAACTGATGTTTTTTAACACCCTCGTATCATTAAAATCCATGCAGAGATTATCGACCGTGATTAATGGAGCCTTCATGATCCTCTCTCATACCTAATGTGGTACTGGTCTCTTATTACTTTTTATATGATGCACCGTGATCCCCGCCCTGATGTACCGGTGCCGGCCCGTGCTGTTTCAGGACCTCCTGTACAATGGCGATTACCTCGTCAACATGTTTGATGACAAAATTTGCCGTCCCGTAGAGCTCGGCGGGCCGGGTGCCGGGCTGCTGTTCGGTGAGGATGGCACAGTCTGCCGCCTGCATTGCACCCAGGTCGTTGATCCCGTCCCCTACCATCACGACCCGGTCATACTCTGATTTGAGGTCCGATATGATCTGGGCCTTGATCGAGGGGGTTGCCACGCCATACACCCGGTCCCGGGGGATGCCAAGGTGGTCTGCCATGAGTTCGAGTTTTGTCGTACGGTCACCGGATGCAATAAACGTCGGCACCCCCATCCGGTGCAGTGCGGTGATCGCATCCTTTGCACCGGGAAACGGGGACCCGCCTGCAGTGATCGTAAACTCCACTGCCTGCTGCGCCATGTTCACGATCGCCCCGGAGTTCAGGGTCATGATGGACTCCCGCTTGCATACCTGCCACACATTTTTTATGCATTCCTGGAGGTCGCCCACGCGTGCACGGGTATCGGTGTAGAGCACATCGCCGACTTCTTCTGCGGTCGTGACCTTGCGGGTGCAGCTCACGCCAAACCCGATATTATTCTTTACAAGATAGGCCGAAAGGAGCATGTCCGGCGGTGCACTGATGATCGCCTTGGAGTGGACGTGGAGGACGACCAGCACGCGGTCACTGGATGCAAATGTCAGGGTTGTTGTCTCAATGCCGGGCAACAACTTCCCGAGGCGGATATCCTTTGCGACCCGGTAGGTAGAGAGCAGGGTCCCGGCACTGTCAAAAACAACGGCTATCTGCAGAAAGCATCCCTCATTGATAAACTCTATGTAGTCCGGTATTCATTGAATCTTTTAAGATGATGTTGGTTACTGAAACTGCAGACAAAATAAAGCGCATGGAGATACGGGGGGCAGGGAGGATCGCACGGGCTGCGGCGCAGGCGCTGCGCGACCATGCGCAGGCAACCGCGACAAATGACCTCGATCGTTTCAAAAGCGAGATGCAGGAGGCTGCAGCTGTTCTTGTCGCCACCCGGCCGACCGCTGTCTCACTTCCAAACGCCGTGCATATCGTCATCGCCGGAATGGAAGGTGCGGACAGTGCGGGTATGGCGCAGGAGAACGTGGTCCGGCGTGCAGAAGAGTTCATCGAATCATCCCGGCACGCGATTGAAGAGATCGCTGAGATCGGTGCCCGGCATATCAGCGATGGCGACACCATCCTCACGCATTGCAACTCCGAGGCTGCCCTTGCCTGTATCGTCAAAGCGCACACTTCAGGTAAGGACATCGAGGTGTTTGCAACAGAGGTGCGCCCCCGCAACCAGGGGCTCCTGACGATCCGGACCTTAAATGACGCCGGGATAAAAACGAACTTCATCGTGGACTCTGCCGTCCGGTCCTTCATGAACGAAATCGACCTTGTAATCGTCGGGGCGGACGCGGTGACGGTGAACGGGGCGGTAATAAACAAGATCGGCACCTCGCAGGTCGCCCATTCGGCACACGAGGCGCGGGTGAACGTGGTCGTCGCAGCGGAGACCTACAAGTTTGCGCCGCGCACGATCATCGGCGAGATGGTCGAGATCGAGGAACGCCCCGGACAGGAAGTGCTCTCCGAAGAGATCGCCCGCACCCTCCCGCACGTGACGGTGCGCAACCCGGGCTTCGATGTTACGCCCGCGGAATACGTTGACATGATCGTCACCGAGGCAGGGGCGATCCCGCCGCAGATGGCATACGTGATCATCAGGGAATACCTTGGCTGGGGCATCGAGGAATTCCATAAAACCTTTGAGATCAATACCAGACATGAGGAGTGATCCCATGCAGGATGTCATTGCGACCTATTATTTCAGGCCGGCAACCGGCACACAACCCGGGCAGGCAGCACAGGCGATCTGCGAGGAGCAGACCACCGGTACCTGGACCGACATCTCGACACGGGCCGATTACGTAAAAAGGCTTGACGGCGTGGTTGATTCACTGGTCCCCCAGGGAGCAGGGTACGTTACCCGCATACGGTACCCTGCGGAAATCTTTGAGCCGGGCAACATGGCGCAGTACATCTCGGTGGTGGCAGGCAACCTCTTCGGCCTCCGCCGGCTTGACTCCGTCAGGCTCATGGATGTCGAATTCCCGGATGCCCTTATCCGGTTCAAAGGGCCGAAGTTTGGTATTGCCGGCGTCCGGAGACTGATCGGGAGCAAAGACCGGCCCCATGTCGGCACCATCATCAAACCGAAAGTGGGCCTGACCCCGGAAGATACCGCTGCGGTGGCGTACCAGGCAGCGATCGTCGGTGTTGACCTGATCAAGGACGACGAGACGCTCACGGACCAGGCGTTCTGCCCGATCGACCGGCGGCTCCCCCTTGTCATGAAGCGCCTCGAGGAAGCAAAAGACGAGACCGGGAGAGAGGTGCTCTACGCGGTCAATATCTCAACGCGGGCAGACCAGATCATCGAACGTGCACTGCATGCACTCGACCTTGGCGCGAACATGATCATGGTCGATGTCTTCACCACGGGCTTTGGTGCCCTGCAGGCGCTCGGGGAGGACCCGAGGATCAGGGTGCCGGTCCATGTCCACCGCACCATGCATGCTGCATTCACGAGAAACCCCGAGCACGGTATCATGATGCGCCCGTGGGCGCGGATCATACGGATGCTGGGGGCCGACCAGCTCCACATCGGCACGGTTGGCGGCAAGATGAGCCACGATGCGCCGGAAGTGAAAGCGAGCGCCGGGGCGCTCAGGTGCGCCTGCTGCGGCATGAAACCGACGTTCCCGGTGTCGAGCGGGGGGCTGCATCCCGGGAACGTGGCGCACGAGATTTCTCTGCTGGGCACGGACATCATCCTGCAGGCCGGCGGGGGTATCCACGGGCACCCGGACGGGACTGCCGCGGGTGCCAAAGCGATGCAGCAGGCTGTGGATGCATTCATGGAACACACCAGCGTAGAAGAGTATGCAAAAGATCACTTTGAACTTGAGCGGGCACTCAGAAAATGGGGTACTGCCTGAAAAATTAAAAAAGGGTGGAGAATTCTATGGAAATACCGTTTACAAAAATGCACGGAAATGGCAACGACTTTATCTTAATCGACGAATTTGAAAAGACGGTCATACCCGATGACATGAAAGGGCAGTTTGCTGCCAGTTATTGTGACCGCCGCTTCGGGATCGGGGCCGATGGCGTTATTTACCTCTCGAAATCGGAAAAAAGCGGTCTTAAGATGCGGATCCTCCAGCCCGATGAGAGCGAGGCGGAGATGTGCGGGAACGGCATCCGCTGCCTTGCAAAGTATGCGTTTGATAAAAAATACGCAAAGGAATCCTGCACGGTAGAGACCCCGGCAGGCGAGGTCGGCGTCGCAATGGGGTACAAAGAGGACGAGTTCTCTGCCACCATCACCATGCCCGTCCCGAAATTCGACCGCAAAGACGTTCCGGCAACCGGCGAGGGCGAATACAAGGAAAAGATAGGAGAATATGAGGTCTATGCCGTCAACACCGGTGTCCCCCACGCCGTGATCTTTGTTGATGACGTGGAGAGCGTGGACATCGCAGCCGTCGCCCCTGCCATCCGTCACCACGCATCGTTCCCGAACGGGGCGAACGTGAACTTTGTCCAGAAGGGCACAGGTGACAGCATCACCATCCGCACGTTTGAACGGGGCGTGGAGGCAGAGACGCTCTCGTGCGGCACCGGTGCGACCGCATCAGCTGCAATGGCGCACAAGCTCGGGTTTGCCGGCACCACGGTCCATGTCGAGACCAATGGCGGCCCGCTCACTATCACGCTAGACAGCGGCGCAAAGATGGAAGGGCCGGCAACGACGGTTTTTGCGGGTTTTATCACATTCTGATTGCTTTTATCACCCACAACTTTTTCCGGCACGGATATGACTAATCGCCAGGATTTGATTTTTTAATTGTGCAGGGTCCGCTCCTAATGTTTGGCAAATATTAATCACGATTTTTAAAACCTAAGTCACATTAATAAAGAAAATTTAGGAAGCAAAGAAGAACGCTCACTCGGTAATTTTTTTAAATAATACACCATGTTTGGTGTGTATTTTTATGAGCATCTATGGTCAAAATTGACTGCACGCAAAAGTTGACGATCCCCATAAGTTGGTCATAACCCATCTTTGCATTCAACATCCGCATGCCAATCAAATGTGACACTTGCACGTATTGCAACCGAGCGCGGAGGAGTGCCTGGAATGCGGGATGAACCCGGGCGATATAATATTCCGGCTTTCTTGAAATCCTCATTTTCATCAGATGTCTTTGAGGAATTAGACGTAAAACATCTGTGAATATTTCGGTAGGTCCATCTGCCTAGCCTTTTATTTGGCGGGGCGGATGTTTTACCCTTATCTTCTTTTTTTTGACACAAAAAATGGAAATTAACCGTTGATATAACTCCTCGAAGAAGATAGTGAGTTATTGTTCATTCTATAAAAAAATTGGAGAGAACAAACGAGGCAGGGTAATATGGTAGAAAAAATGAATGCAGCTTCCAGCCCGGTGGATGGTGCCGGCCGGATTCTTGATACGGGAATCGTCATTGACAAATTATTAGCATTTTTCCAGAGCTGGATTTATTCCTTATTTTCAGGAATTTTTCAGGTTTTTCAAAACATCAGACCACATAACCGGTTTATAGTGCCTGTCCCATTCCATCTGACAGAGGGGGGATGCATGTGAGGCGGAGTATCGCTATCTTCTTCCTGCAGATTGTTGTCGTGGTTATTATCTGTGCAAATACAGCGTCAGCTGAAACGCTTACAATCCAGAATTTCCAAGGAACAGGCGGCACAGTGGCAGTACCGGTCATGTTGAAAGATGCAAATGCTGTCGGAAACATCGATATGTCGCTGGACTATGGCAGATGTAACAGCCTGAGTTATGTTGACTGGAGACGAGGTTCCCTTACCCAGAACTCGATGATGAGCGTACAGGCGATCGGGTACGACCGGTGGCTGGACATCGGCCCTACGGTAAATATTGCCGTTATTGACACGAACGGGTTCAATGGGGACGGGTCCTTAATTTACCTCAACTTTGCAATCAATTCGACCGCGGTGCAGGGATGCGACATAACATTTGTGACGGCTAGAGGTTTAAGCGTTAGAGGGAACCACCTTGACAAATCCCCGGTAACATTTTCACTCCAGAACGGGCAGTTCAGGGCAGAAGGCCTCACGGGGGACTGCAACCATGACGGGCAGATAACTTCGGTCGATGCACTCATGGCACTCCAGATGGCGACAGGGACAATCCCTGTGGATATGATTGCTGACATGAATAATGACGGGGCGATCACCTCCTTTGACGCGATCGAGATCCTGCGCCTTGCCTCACAAAATCCTGAACAATTGCCGAATCAGACTCCTGCGACAGCACCTGACTGTAATGATTTTAATCCCTGCACCGATGATTCGCGCAGTCCTGCGGGCGAGTGCGTACATACCTACAATACCAAGCCCTGCGATGATGGGGATTTATGCACAACCGGAGATGTCTGCAGCATGGGACAGTGCCGTGGAAGCCCGGTGAACTGTGAAGACAATATCACGTCAACCAAAGATTATTGTGATCCTGCCAGAGGAGAATGCGTACATATCCCGGTAAGTGCAACCATCACGACTGCGGTGGCCGGGATGGCATGTGATGACGGGAACCCTCAGACGATCAATGATGTCTATGACAGCCTGGGCAGGTGTGTGGGAATTGCGCAGGGCAATGACAACCGTAACCTGAGTACATGGACTGCAACCCCCACAACCCCGGTTGCCGGGACAGCTTGTAATGATGGAAATGCCTGCACTGCCTATGATATCTATGACAGCCTTGGCGGCTGTACAGGAATTTCGGTGAACTGCGATGATAATAACCCGTACACCACAGATTCCTGTGATTCCCTGACAGGATGCAGGCATATCCAGACAGCAGTAGCAGTCACCACGACGGTTACTGCCACCACGACTCCCACAACCCCCGTCTCAGGAACATCCTGTAATGATAATGATCCCTGCACGACAAACGATGCCCTTGCCAGCTCGGGAGTGTGCAAGGGCGTCCCGTACAGCTGTAACGACAACAATATCTGCACACGGGACGTTTGTGACGGAACCGGCGGGTGCCAGCACATCGCCCTGCCCCACAATGCCTGTAATGATAATAATGCATGTACGTCCGGCGACATCTGCGGAAATGACGGGAGTTGCAGGGGATTTGCAATAACCTGTAATGACAACAACCCCAATACCGTTGATTCCTGTAATGCCTTCGGCGGTTGCGTCTACCAGTCGATTCCCTGCACTGCAGGAAAGACGCCCTGCAATGGTGTTTGTGTTGACCTGAACAGTGATAAGAACAACTGCGGGAGATGCGGTGCTGTCTGTTCCGCCGGTTACGTGTGTTCAGCCGGCACATGCAGGTCGCAGTACACGGTGCCCACGCAAAGCTAAAGGAGGAAGGGTGTATGACAAGGCCAATGACATTATTGCTGTTCGTATGCGCAATTTCAATCCTTGCTGCCGGGGTATCGGCCGCAGACATGGCAGTCAGTATTGCAGATGTATCCGGGGCTTCCGGAAGTTCAATTGATATTCCAATACTTGTAAAGGATGCCCAGAACCTCGGGAGCGTGGATATCTCTGTTACCTATGACCCATCCGTCCTGAACGTTATATCAGTCGAAAAAGGTTCTGCAAACAAAGGAATGATCTCGTCCAAGACAGATGTCCCGGGTGTCGTTTCAATCGGCATTGTCGATGCGGCCGGGATCACGGGGAGCGGGGATATCGCGGTAATGAGATGCAAAATTGTCGGGGCTGCCATTACCGTAAGCCCCCTCACTATTACGTCCGTCAAGGCATACGACGCAAAGACGTTCATTGATATTAAAACAATAAAATCCAGCGGGACTTTGACTGTGAAGGGGAAAGGGCTTGGAGTACCCGGCTTTGAGGCTGCCATTGCCGTGCTCGCGTTTGCCGGCGTTATGGTGATAACCTTTCGGCGGCGATAAATGGATGCTGACCTGTCCTAAATCCTATTTTTGGGGGGGCATACCAATAAAGGAAATATAGTGCCAGCGCTGGTTGCCATCCTATGTCAGCTTGATTTGGCAACGGTATGGCAACGGTGCATCGCTCCATACACGTGCAGGCATTGCCCGTTTTGGATTTCATGCAAGATAATATACTATTTTGGAGGTGCTGTTGCATTGTCGGGACTTGAAGAAAAAGATTTCTCGTAATATCTATTTTTGATTTGACCTAAGTCCCGTAGATGCAACAGAACCCCGAAAAGAGAATGGATTGAAGGTAAACACTCATCAGATTTATCCTGGTTGATTCCAGCAATAACCATTGTAATAATAGGGGTATCCTGAAGGACATGATGGTTGATTGTGGCACTGGCCATTGTAATAATAGGGGTATCCTGAAGGACATGATGGTTGGTTCCAGCACTGGCCATCGTAGTAATAGGGGTAGTCTGAAGGACATGATGGTTGATTGTGGCACTGGCCATTGTAATAATAGGGGTATCCTGAAGGACATGATGGTTGGTTCCAGCACTGGCCATCGTAGTAATAGGGGTATCCTGAAGGACATGATGGTTGATTGTGGCACTGGCCATTGTAATAATAGGGGTATCCTGAAGGACATGATGGTTGGTTCCAGCACTGGCCATTGTAATAATAGGGGTATCCTGAAGGACATGATGGTTGATTGTGGCACTGGCCATTGTAGTAATAGGGGTAGTCTGAAGGACATGAATGGCATTGGCCATTATAGTAATAGGGGTATCCCGATGGACAGCAATATCCCTGGCTCGTAGTGTATACGTAGTACCCGGATGAACATGTCGCAGATGCGGTGCCGGCCACCCCCAGCAGGATGACAATTCCGATGATTACCCGGATAATGAATCCATTTTTCATCATACAATCCTCCCACAAATTACAATTAATGCGATTGAATCTGCTGTTGAGTAGATACAACATTGGTTCAGAATTTCCGATCCCCGTGTTTTTTCCATGGACATTGTGTACACACCACCCGACCGCTTTTAAGATGTAATCAAAAGATCAGGATTTTTTCTCCTGCTGCTGCTGCGGTGGTGCCGGAGATACTGATGCATTTTTATTTTTTCTCCAGCGATAGACACCATAGGCAGCTCCACCGATGATAATGAGGGGAAGGAACGTGGTGATGATGATGATCAGTGCATCGATCATGCCAAGGAACCCGCCGATCCCTTCGTTGATCGCGGTGATGAAGGAATGCCCGGTTTCGCCACCGACCGGCTCGGGCTCCTGCAGGTTCACATTTATCGTGGAGATGTCGATCCTGCTGTTAAGGTACCGGATCCTGCCTTCGAGCCGGTCCAGCAAGGTCTGCACCTGATTGATCTGTGCCTGGATC
>Ga0268277_1002384_pt1 | contig 10963 bp, 6 predicted proteins | sample saktaG_5_FD_190132 | JGI IMG/M metagenome (GOLD analysis project Ga0268277, IMG submission 190132) | Saline water microbial communities from Sakinaw Lake, British Columbia, Canada - sak_2010_1_5_50m | ecosystem: Environmental > Aquatic > Non-marine Saline and Alkaline > Saline ...
ATTGAAGTGTAGCCGGATAAAGGCGTCTTTTGCCCAGCAAGGGCACACCAAACAATCCGATATGTTTGGGTGTTTCCAGCGTTGGGTTAGCGGACGCTTTTTTGTTTTTAGGAGGGATGAAAATGATGAATAGCGGTGATACTGCTTGGGTCTTGGTTTCATCGGCTTTAGTCCTGCTGATGACTCCTGGCCTGGCATTCTTTTACGGAGGGATGGTTAGGAAGAAAAACGTTTTGAGTGTTTTAATGCAGTGTTTCATTATTATGTGCGTTTTAAGTATCCAGTGGGTACTCTTTGGCTACAGCCTTTCGTTTCATCCGGGAAACGGATTCTGGGGCGGTTTTGGATGGTTGGGTTTAAACGGTGTGGGCTTTGAGCCTTACGCAGATTACGCGGCTACTATTCCGCATCAGGCATTTATGATCTTTCAGGCGATGTTTGCGATTATCACACCCGCATTGATTATCGGCGCATTTGCTGAGAGGATGAAGTTTTCCGCATTTTTGTTATTTACGGTGCTTTGGGCGACGTTTGTATACGATCCTTTATGTCACTGGGTCTGGGGCACGGGAGGATTTTTAAAGAATTTAGGCGCGCTTGATTTTGCCGGTGGAACAGTGGTACATATTAATGCCGGGATTGCTGCTTTGGTCACGGCGATAGTCCTAGGCAAGAGATCAAACTTAAACGGAAATGTGCCTACTCCGCACAACATGCCTTTGGTGGTCTTAGGTACAGGATTATTATGGTTTGGTTGGTTTGGTTTTAATGCCGGAAGCGCTCTTGCTGCCAATGGGTTAGCGGTAAACGCATTTGTCGTAACCAATACCGCAGCTGCCGCGGCAGGATTAAGTTGGGCTTTGATTGAGTGGTGGCGTAACGGCAAGCCTACGATTTTCGGCTTATGTTCCGGAGCTGTCGCAGGCCTCGTTGCAATTACGCCTGCTGCCGGATTTGTAGGTGTTATACCGGCGATAATCATCGGCCTATTAGTCAGCGTTTTCTGCTTTATTGCGGTAACGCTGATTAAGCCGAAATTCGGTTATGATGATTCGCTGGATGCCTTTGGAGTGCACTGCATAGGCGGTATCTGGGGAGCTTTGGCTACCGGGCTGTTTGCTTCTAAGGTAATAAATTCCGCCGGCAGCGATGGGCTATTTTTCGGCAACCCGAAGCAGTTTTTAGTGCAGCTGGCAGCCGTAGCAGTGACGATTATCTACACGGGAGTCGTTACATTGATTATCTATAAACTCGTAGACGTGTTCGTGGGTATACGGGTTGATGAAAAATCAGAGGCAATGGGGTTAGATTTGACGCAGCATCATGAAAGGGCGTATACGGTATTGGAGTAAATATCCAAGGAGGCTTAGATGAGACTGGTTATCGCAATAATACAGCCGCACAGACTAGAGGCGGTGAAAGAAGAATTGTATAAGGCAGAGGTTAATCTTTTGACCGTAAGTGAAGTCTTAGGCCACGGCCGGCAAAAAGGCATTACCGAAGTCTACCGCGGAGCAAAAGAAACAGGGAATCTTCTGCGCAAGGTCAGGCTTGAAATTGCGGTCAATGATAATTTCCTTGAGCCGACTATAAGAGCGATTGTTAAAGGTGCCAAGACCGGTGAGACCGGAGACGGAAAGATTTTTGTGCTGGATCTTAAGGAGTGTATCCGTATCCGCACCGAAGAGCGCGGCGGCGTAGCCATAGGTTAAGGAGGGAAGGGAAAGCCTATAAAAAGGTTACCAAAATAGGCTTTATTTTACTTGTATATAGAGAAGTAGGAAGCTTAAAATTTAGGCACATTGTAGTGCGAAAATAAAATATTTGCCTTAAGGGAACATGGGCGTTCTTCGAAAAGAACGCCCTTTTTGTTTAAAAAGGAGGAAGTAATGCCTAAGAGAGAGATAAAAAAGACCAAGGGAGTAAAGACCAAAAATCCTTTGGTTAACGGTTCTTTTGACGAAAAAGCGGCCCGGGATGTGATGAAACTGGTCAAAGAAAGCAATATCCAAATTATAGATTTGAAATTCAATGACCTTCCCGGCCTCTGGCAGCATTTTTCCATACCTGCCTCAGAATTGAAAGAGATGGACGATATCACCCGTTCTATCTGGGTGGATGGCATCGGTTTTGACGGTTCCTCCATCCGCGGTTTCCAGAAGATACAGGAATCGGACATGATTTTGATTCCCGACCCCTCCACGGCGATTATAGATCCGGTGTGCGAGGTTCCTACTCTAAGCATCATCTGCGATATTTATGACCCGCTTACCCGTAAAGCCTACACCCGCGACCCGCGCTATATAGCAAAAAAAGCCGAAAAATACCTTAAAGATTCGGGGATCGCCGATACGGTTTATTTCGGCCCAGAGGCGGAGTTTTTTATTTTCAATGATGTGCGTTTTGACCAGACTGAAAATTCCGGGTATTACTTTATTGATTCAGACGAGGGTGACTGGAATACGGGAAGGGAAGAAAATCCAAATTTAGGTTATAAGGTGCGCTATAAAGAAGGTTATTTCCCGGTTCCTCCGCACGATTCTCTGCAGGATTTAAGAAGCAGGATAATTCTGAAGATGAAAGAGGCGGGCATTAATGTGGAAGTGCACCACCATGAAGTGGCTACGGCCGGCCAGTGCGAAATTGATATGAAATTCGACAAACTTACCAAGATGGCCGATAACCTCTTGCTTTACAAATACATAATCAAAAATATGGCTAAGAAGAATAACATGGTAGCTACTTTTATGCCTAAGCCTCTCTTTGCGGATAACGGCTCGGGTATGCACTGCCACCAGAGCCTGTGGAAAGGCGGGAGGAACCTGTTCTACGATAAAAACGGCTATGCGCTCTTAAGCCAGGCGGCAAAATACTATATCGGAGGCTTGTTAAAGCATGCGCGCAGCTTGATGGCTTTTTGCGCTCCCACTACCAATTCCTATAAGAGATTAGTTCCCGGTTATGAGGCGCCGGTAAACCTGGTATATTCTGCGCGCAACCGTTCAGCAGCGGTAAGGGTTCCCATGTATTCGGACAATCCCAAATCTAAAAGAATAGAATTCCGCCCGCCTGACCCGGCCTGTAACGGGTATTTGGCATTCAGCGCCATGCTTTTGGCCGGACTTGACGGCATACAGAATAAAATCGATCCCGGTAAACCCATGGATAAAGATCTATTCGAATTAAGCGAAGAAGAATTAAAAACCATACCTACCGTTCCCGGGTCGCTTTATACCGCGCTCAACGCCCTTGAAGCAGACCATGAATATCTTTTAAAAGGCGGCGTATTTACTCAGGATGTTTTGGATATCTGGCTGGAGTATAAGCGTAAAAAAGAGATAGACGCAGTGAGGATGCGCCCGCATCCCTATGAGTTTTATCTTTATTTTGATATTTAAAATCAGGGACTGTCCCCTTAGGTCTACGGGAAGGCACCCAAACCTATCTGATGGTTTGGTGCCCCGCTTTCTGCGGGGACTGTCCCTAAAATTTTATCCGGCGGTGCTTAATTTTTAGGCAAGAGGGATAATCATGCCAGAGACGGTTGATTTAGAGGATAAGATTATAGAGCTGGGAGATTCGCTGTACCAGCAAAAAGAAGGCGCATTATACAGGTTTATTCTGGAGATTATCGAAAGGCCTTTGCTTGAGCGCGTGTTGGAGCGCACGGAAGGAAACCAGCTTAAAGCGGCAAGGGTATTGGGGATTAACCGTAATACCATGCGCGCCAAGATAAAAAAATTAGGCATTAATGTAGAAAAATGGAAGGGTTTAAAGTGAAATATACGCATTTACCCGAAGCCCAGGGCTTATACGATCCGCGCTTTGAGCATGATTCCTGCGGCGTGGGTTTTGTCTGTAATATCAGGGGTAAAGCTTCTTATGGTATTGTCAGGCAGGGTCTGGAGGTGCTTAACCGGCTTTCTCACCGCGGCGCAACCGGCTCAGACCCTAAGACTGGAGACGGGGCAGGGATACTCATTCAGATTCCCCATGAGTTCTTTGCCAAAGTTTGCCGCAGGTCCGGGATCGGGTTGCCGCCAAAGGGAAAGTACGCAACGGGAATAGTATTTTTACCTGCCGATTCTAAAGAGCGGGCTTTTTGTAAAGCAGTTTTTGCCCGGCTTATCAAGGAAGAAAAACAGATCTTTTTAGGTTGGCGGGAGGTTCCCGTGGATGATACTTGTATCGGAAGGACCGCTCGGGAGACAAAGCCTGCGATGGAACAAGTTTTTATCGCCCAAGATAAATCAGAATCAGATGAGTTGAATTTTGAAAGAAAGCTCTACCTGATTCGAAAGAGGATAGAGAATGTTATCCGCGCCAGCTCCCTTAAGCAGAAGGCCTTTTTCTATATTACTAATCTCTCAAGCAGGACTTTCTCTTACAAGGGTTTGTTGATGCCTGGACAGGTGGGCAAGTTTTTCCTTGACCTAAAGGATCAAGACCTTAAAAGCGCGATAAGCCTCGTGCATTCGCGTTACTCAACCAATACCTTCCCGACCTGGGATTTGGCGCAGCCCTTCAGGTTCCTGGCGCATAACGGAGAGATAAATACTTTAAGGGGCAATATCAACTGGATGCAGGCAAGGGAGAGTTTGTTAGCCGATAAATTCTTCGGTGAAAAGATCAAAGATATATTGCCGGTGATTGTGCCCGGAGGCAGCGATTCCGCAACTATAGATAATGTTTTTGAACTTCTTCTATTATCCGGTAGGTCTTTGCCTCACGCGATGATGATGCTTATCCCGGCGGCCTGGCAGCAGGATAAGCTTTTATCCGAGAAGGTAAAAAGTTTTTACCTTTACCATGCCTGCTTAATGGAGGCCTGGGACGGCCCGGCGGCAATCGCCTTTACCGACGGAACCCGCGTAGGCGCGGTTTTAGACAGAAACGGCCTGCGGCCGGCAAGATATATCATTACTAAAAACGATACCGTAGTCATGGCCTCTGAGGTAGGGGTATTGGATATTCCTCCTTCCGATATTTTAGTTTCTGGCAGGCTTGAGCCGGGCAGGATATTCTTTATCGATACACAGGAAGGCCGTATTGTAGATGATGCCGAAATTAAGAAGGCGATGGCAAACAGCCGGCCTTATAAAAGCTGGCTTAAAGAAAATATGCTGGAATTAAAAAACGTGCGTCCTGCGGCGGTTGAGTCCGGGATACGCAAGGAGGAAGTCCTGACGCTGTTAAAGGCATTCGGTTATACGCGCGAGGATTTAAAATTTATCCTCAAGCCGATGTTAGAGCATGCGCAGGAGCCGACAGGCTCAATGGGTAATGATGCTCCCCATGCGGTTTTATCTGGAAAACCGCAACTGCTCTATAATTATTTTAAGCAATTATTTGCGCAGGTCACTAATCCCGCGATTGACCCTATCCGCGAAGAGCTCGTAATGAGCTTAGAAAGCTACGTAGGGCCGGAAAGGAATATGCTGGATGAGACCGCTAAACATTGCCGTAAATTAAGGGTGAGGCACCCGATTCTTAGCAATGATGACTTAGCTAAGATCGCCAAGATAAGAGAAAATAGTTTTAGAACTAAGACCATCTCTTTGCTCTTTAAGGCGCAGGATGAGAAAGATTTTTTAGCGACGCTGGAGCGGGTTTGTAAAGAGGCGGTCTCCGCCATAAAAGAGGGTTATACCTTTATCATCTTAAGCGACCGGGGCGTAAGCCGGGATTATGCGGCTTTGCCCTGTTTATTAGCCACCGCTACGGTGCATCACTATTTGGTAAAGAAGGCCCTGCGCACGCAGATCGGGATAATTTTGGAGACCGCAGAGCCCAGGGAAGTGCATCATTTTGCCCTGCTTTTTGGTTACGGCGCAGATTGCATTAATCCGTATCTGGCCTTTGAAGCGGTCAAATATCTCTTAACAGAAGAGAAGATGGATTTAGGGCCGGATATTGCCTTAGATAATTATATAAAAGCAATAGATAAGGGGATCTTAAAGATTCTTTCCAAAATGGGCATCTCTACTCTGCAAAGCTACCGCGGCGCGCAGATTTTTGAAGTTTTAGGATTGAGTGAAGAGGTTATCCGATATTCTTTTAGCGGCACTCCCTCAAGGATCGGTGGAGCGGGATTTGCGGTTATTGCGCAAGAAACTATCCTGCGGCATAAAGAGGCATATAATAAGATGGTCGCGCAGGAACCTTATTTAGCTACCGGAGGCCTCTATCAATGGAAGAGGGACGGAGAGTTTCATTTATGGAACCCTGATACTATTGCCCTGCTTCAGGATGCGGCTTGGAATAACGATTATCAGAAATACAAAGAGTTTGCCCGGCTGATTAATGATCAGTCCGCTAACCCCGTTACTTTGCGTAGCCTCTTTAAGTTCAAAACGGCCAAATCTATTCCTACAGAAGAGGTGGAGCCCGTAGAGAGCATCTTGCGCCGTTTTGCTACCGGAGCGATGAGTTTCGGTTCAATAAGCAAGGAAGCGCATGAGACTATCGCCGTTGCCATGAATAAAATAGGCGGCCGCTCCAATAGCGGGGAAGGAGGAGAGGACCCAGAGAGATTTCAAGCTGCGGATAACGGAGAGTGTAAGCGCAGCGCTGTAAAACAGGTTGCTTCCGGAAGGTTCGGCGTGACCTCTTATTATCTGATGAATGCCGATGAATTACAGATAAAAATCGCCCAGGGTGCCAAGCCCGGCGAAGGAGGGCAGCTTCCCGGCTATAAGGTAAGCGCTGTTATTGCTAAAACGCGCCACACCACGCCGGGGGTGACTTTGATTTCTCCGCCTCCGCACCATGATATCTATTCTATCGAAGACCTTGCCCAGCTGATTTTTGATTTAAAGAACGCCAATCCTGGCGCGCGTATCAGCGTAAAGCTGGTTTCCGAAGTGGGTGTAGGCACTATCGCGGCAGGAGTAGCTAAGGCTCACGCGGATATGATTCTTATTTCCGGAGGAGACGGAGGGACAGGCGCTTCACCTTTAGGTTCAATAAAGCATGCGGGTCTACCCTGGGAATTAGGGCTTTCTGAAACGCATCAGACGCTCCTGCTCAATGATTTGCGCAGCCGCGTGCGCCTGCAGACAGACGGACAGATGCGCACCGGACGCGATGTAGCCATAGCCTGTCTTTTAGGAGCCGAGGAATTCGGTTTCTGCACCGCTGTTTTGATTGTTTTGGGTTGCGTGATGCTAAGGCATTGCCATCTGAATAATTGCTCGGTGGGCATTGCGACACAGGAAGCGTTGCTTTGCGGCAGGTTCAAAGGCAAGTCCGAATACGTCGTAAATTATTTTAACTTTGTAGCGCGGGAACTGCGCGAGATTATGGCAGGATTAGGAGTAGGAAGCATGGATGAACTGGTGGGCAGGGCTGAATTTTTAAAACTAAGAAAAGAAATTCTTCCCTGGAAAGCGAAAGGAATCGATTTCTCAAAGGTCCTCTATAAACCAAAGGTCGGTACTAACGTAAAGACCCATTGCACGATAGCTCAAGAGCACGGCACAGAGAAGTCGCTGGATTTAAAGCTGATAGAGTTAGTCAAAGACGCCCTGGATAACCGCCAGCCGGTGAGGATAGAGCTGCCGGTTGAGAATACCAACCGTACCCTGGGTGCAATGTTAAGCGGAAAACTCTCTCAGGTTTATGGAGAAGAAGGTTTAGGGGAAGATACCATCAGTTGTAAGTTCAAAGGAGTCGCGGGCCAGAGCTTCGCCGCATTTTTAGCTAAAGGGATTACTTTTGAGCTGGAGGGGATGAGTAACGATTACGTGGGTAAGGGTTTATGCGGCGGAAAAGTTATAATTTATCCGGATAAAGAGTCTTCTTATCAGGCGGATAAAAATATTATTATCGGAAACACCGGCTTTTACGGAGCAACTTCCGGCGAGGCTTATATCCGGGGAGTCGCAGGGGAAAGGTTCTGTATCAGGAACTCCGGACTAAATGCTGTCGTCGAAGGCGTAGGCGATCACGGTTGCGAATATATGACCGGAGGAAGGGTAGTGGTAATAGGCGCGACCGGAAGAAACTTTGCCGCTGGCATGTCCGGAGGCATTGCCTATGTTTTTGACGCAGAGAGCAATTTTAAATACAAATGCAATACAGAGATGGTGGTGCTGGAGGAGGTTAATCACGAAGACGCTGAAACCATCAGAAATCTTTTAACTAACCACTATAAATATACCTATAGTCAGGCCGCCAAAGAGATACTTGATGATTTTAACCTCAGCGAGAAAAAGTTCGTCAAAGTCATGCCTTTGGAATATAAAAATATTCTTCAGAATATCAAGACAGGCAAAAAGCCGGAATTGACAGAGGTATCCGATGGGTGATGTCAGAGGTTTCCTGAAAACTAAACGCCGGGCCTGCCGCTATAGGCCGGCGAGAGAGCGGGTAAAGGATTTTTGCGAGGTAGCGCTTTTACCGCAGGCAAAATGTTCCCGCCAACAGGCCTCGCGTTGCATGGATTGCGGCACGCCGTTCTGCCATTGGGGCTGCCCCGTGGCTAATTATATCCCGGAATGGAACGACTTGCTCTTTCAGGGGCAGTGGGAGCGGGCCGCAGAGTTACTTTTAGCCACCAATGATCTGCCTGAGATCACCGGAAGGTTATGCCCGGCTCCCTGCGAATTTTCCTGTGTCTTAAGTATTAACGATGACGCGGTTACTATACGGGAAAATGAGTTAGCGATTATCGAGCAGGCTTTTAAAAAAGGTTGGGTGAGGGCACAGTCTCCTTTAGAGCGTAGCGGTAAAAGAGTAGCCGTTATCGGTTCCGGCCCGGCAGGGCTTTCTTGCGCAGCACAGCTGAATAAGGCCGGGCATAAGGTAGCGGTTTTTGAGCGGGATGATAAAATCGGAGGAATCTTAAGATACGGCATACCGGATTTTAAATTGGAGAAAAGTATTATTGACCGGCGCCTGAAGATTTGGGAAAAAGAAGGTATTGAATTTAAAACAGGTATAGATGTGGGTAAAGGTTATCCGCTAAGAAAATTATTCAAGGAATTTGACGCGGTATGCCTGGCCGGAGGAAGCCGCGTTCCCCGGGATTTAAATATACCGGGGAGGCAATTGAAAGGGATTCATTTTGCGATGGATTATCTCATTCAGGCAAATAAGAGCTCAGCAGGGGAGAATATAAAGGATAGCAAAGTTATAAACGTAAAAGGAAAATGGGTAGTGGTTATCGGAGGGGGAGATACGGGGGCTGATTGTGTAGGCACAGCGCACAGGCAAGGAGCAAGTTGTGTTGTTCAAATTGAGCTTTTATCCAAACCTTCAGAAAACCGCGCGCAGGATTCCCCCTGGCCGGAATATCCGGCGTTGCTTAAAACATCTACCAGCCATCAGGAGGGCGGAGAGCGCCGCTGGCAGGTTTTAACTAAACGTTTTACCGGAGAGAGCGGTTGGGTGAAAAAGCTTTCTTGCGTTCGGGTAGATTCTTCATGCCAGGAATTGCCCGGTAGCGAATTTGAAATTAAAGCGGACCTGGTAATTTTGGCTTTGGGGTTTTTGCATCCCGAAAAGAAAGGATTGCTTGAGGAGGGAGGTTTTGCGCTTGATTCCCGCGGAAACGTCAAAACAGGCGTCGGCCTCAGGACTTCAGTCAAAGGGGTATTTTGCGCAGGAGATATGCATAGAGGCCAATCTCTGGTTGTCTGGGCGATTTCCGAAGGAAGGCGCGCAGCCTATTATATTGATAAATATTTGATGGGCGAAAGCGATTTGCCGTTTATCTAAGCGAGAGACGGTTTTACATTGACATCATCCTAAAATATGTTAAACTTTTTAGTAGTCCACAGTAGAACTACTGTAAACAAAACAATGGCGTTTAGAGGCCGAATTGTCGGCGCTAAACGCTTTTTTTGTGTATAGATATGACAAAGTACATCTTTATCACCGGCGGCGTAATTTCAAGCTTAGGCAAGGGCATCACCTCGGCCTCAATAGGTAAAATCCTGGAATCCCGCGGCCTCAGAGTCTCGCCTATGAAGTTCGATCCCTACATCAATGTTGACCCGGGCACGATGAATCCCTATCAGCACGGGGAGGTTTATGTTACGGAGGATGGTGCAGAAACAGACCTGGATCTTGGCCATTACGAAAGATTTACCTCTGCCCGGATGACTAAGTTTAATAATGTGACTACAGGCCAGGTTTATTATTGCGTCCTTGCCAAAGAGAGGCACGGTGATTATTTAGGCAAGACTATTCAAGTTATCCCGCATATTACGGGGGAAATAAAAGAGCGGGTTAAGAAGGTCGCAGAAGTTTCCGGTGCTGAGATTGTGCTGGTAGAAATCGGAGGCACCGTAGGCGATATCGAGAGCTTGCCTTTTCTGGAGGCTGCCCGGCAGTTTAAGCTGGATATGGGAGAAAACAATGTGCTTTATATCCACGTTACACTCATTCCTTATATGCGCGCCGCCGATGAGATTAAGACTAAGCCTACCCAGCATAGCGTAGGGACGCTGCGCGAGATAGGCATCCAGCCGGATATATTGATCTGCCGTACGGAAAAAACTTTATCCGAAGAGGTCAAAGAAAAAATTTCTCTCTTCTGTAATGTCAGAAAAGAGGCGGTCATTGAGGCTAAAGATGCGGAGTCGATTTATCAGATACCGCTGGTATTTAAGAAGCAGATCCTGGATGAGATTATCTTAAGCCACTTTAAGTTGATCTGCAAGTTTTCCGATTTAAAAGATTGGGAAAAAGCAGTCGTAGAAAAGGCCATTGCTCCAAAGGATAAAACAAAGATTGCTTTTGTAGGAAAATATATTACACTGCAGGATGCTTATAAATCGGTATATGAGGCGCTGGCGCATGCGGGTATTGCCAATGACTGTAAGGTAGAGATAAAAAGAGTGGATTCTGAGGATATCGAGAAAGACGGGGCCGAAAAATATTTAAATGATGTCTCGGGGGTCCTGGTCCCCGGAGGCTTTGGTTATCGCGGGATAGAGGGTAAAATTAAAGCGATCAG
>Ga0268277_1002385_pt1 | contig 10962 bp, 14 predicted proteins | sample saktaG_5_FD_190132 | JGI IMG/M metagenome (GOLD analysis project Ga0268277, IMG submission 190132) | Saline water microbial communities from Sakinaw Lake, British Columbia, Canada - sak_2010_1_5_50m | ecosystem: Environmental > Aquatic > Non-marine Saline and Alkaline > Saline ...
CTTCATCATTGCTTACATTAATGTTTGGATCATAACTGAAACTGATAATCTTGCCATCATAGTCATATGTGAAAGTGATTGCATATGTTCCATTAGTTTCGTAGATAACCTTGTCATCAATCAAAGTGTCTTGTCAGTCGCAAGTTTATCATGAAAACAAGCTAATCCACGCAAGTTGCTCTATATGACATTATCAAGTTGCTCTATATGACATTCGCATGTTTATTTCTTGGTTATCCTCTTTCACATCTATTGTATATCAAGTTCCACTGAAATAAAGCGCTCTAATAGTATTTTCATTTAATATTCTCTAATCGATCAATTTATTAAAAAACCTGGAATTTTGAAAATCTCAGGTTTTTTTGAGTTATCTTCTTGAACATGTAATACAGGTAATTCATGCAAATGTGCTGCAATATGTTTCCACACACTAGCTGCGTGGAAACTATCATGTTGCTTTCGAAAAATCTGTTGAATATACCACAGTAACATATAAAAAGGTCAAAAATATGTTCCCTAACTCTAGGTTAAAGGCCTTATCCTGGAAAGAGGGAACATATAAAACCAATATGTTTCCCCACTCCAACTGCGTCGAGTTGTTCAAAGTGCTATACAAAAGTACCTCGACTTCTCCGAAGTAACGTGTTTTCAAACAACTAAGCCATATTATCAAACATTAAAGAGTACCACTTACTCGATATATGTATACTTGATTAATTTGAAATAAAGATAATATATTTGGAATATTTTATTTAAAGAATATATCGTTCAACTTTTCTTTTATATGTGAATTTGTACATAAATTTATTAGTTGTTTTCTGTGTTTCTTCTTCATAAAGAAAACAATTTTTTTTGAAGCATCATTATTAGTTAAAACGAACATTTTTGCATAAAGCCCATCAGTTTGAGAAGCTTCAACCACTTCATTCCAGTTCATTTTAGTAATAGATTTACCAAAACTCCTAACATCAATGAGTTCACTTGTAATTAATAATCTTTGATACGATTTAGTCAAGAAGAAGATAAGTAAAAACGTACAATATGCAGCTATAACGCCAGATAAATACCCAGATAGGTTGAACATATCTGAATTTCTTGGATCAACTATAGTATAGACATAAGTTAGTGCTGGAAATATAATTAAAAAAGTTATTATAACCCTTATATATATATATAAGCGAAATATGCGAATTTCCTTCATTCAAATCACCTCATATTTCTTTTTAGTGTTTCAAAAATAACTTTAATCTGAGTGACTAAATTATACATGTAATCACGATTATATAATTTCTTTGAATCCAGAACAAATAGGTGTGAGTACGCTAAATAGCCATGACCTTCAAGGTTAATTGGAAATGAAAAACCAAATCCAAAATTCAATTGAATCCCTAAAATACCTCTACTGTCTTTCAAAACATCAGCCCCAGCACTAGCAAAACCAACTCCGCCACTAAATCCATAAACACCATTAATACCATTTAAGTCATATATTGTTTTTCTCCAAGAAAAAAATGCAGACCAAGTTATGCTTAACCCAGCGGCTGGCAAAGATAATCCAGCAGCAACTGTTATCAAAATTCCACAGTTCCCTTTGCTATCACTGACAAAATATACTGAAATTGAAGTACAAGAGGCTATCCCTCTGAAAGTGTCTTGTCATTACTAAGTTTATCGCGTTTTTTAACAGAAAAATAGTGTGTTTCACTCTCTTACCATACCAAGTTTACTGTTTTTGCACTAGAAGCTTACAGCTTTAAGCACAATCGTCATAAAATACATTTCTTCTCTTGACAAGATTTTTTAGTTATGGATTACTAAATGTTTTATAGGTTTCATTTTACCTAGAATTAGATTTTTTTTCTGCTATTTTTATAAATTTGTATAAATCATATAACAGAATTAAAAGATAAATTCCAACACCAATTCCAACAAAACCAGTAATTACTGGATATCCTGACTGAACATTTACTGCTATTAATACCATAGTTAGTAGCATGAATGCTCCTGAAACTACTAATAAAGGAAGAAGTAAGCGTAGCTTCCTTTTCACAAATGTTGTTTCTTCCTCAGTTAAATATTCATTTTGTTTATCTTCCAGTACTACATCATCTGATAATTTATCTTTCTCCATATTTCATTACACTCCTCATATATTTTTTTATTGTTTTGTCATTGCTAAGTTTATCTTGGGTTACAACTCGTGAGTTTTTTATGGATTTGTAAGTTGAATCCTTAAGGCTTATTTATATTAGTATCGATTATAAAAAAATCTTTAATGATATGCAAGTGTGTTTCTGCAAGATCAATGTTATTTATTTCTTCTTTTGAGAAAAATTTAATCTCTCTTGATTCTGAACTACAAACCAATTCTGGTAAATACTCCAGTTCAGTTTCATATACCACAGTAATAACACGCAATACATTGCCATCAGGATAACTAGCTATTCTTGATGGATCATCATAAATTTTAAATAAAACTAGGTCATCTTCAGAAATATTTAACCTTGTTTCTTCAAAAGTTTCTCGAATGGCACAGGTTGCTAACCTTTCTTCAATTTTTAACCCACCACCGATGATTGCCCATCTATTGCTGTCACATGTCTTGTCAGTCGCAAGTTTATCATGAAAATAAGCCAATCCACGCAAGTTGCTCTATATGACATTTTCAAGTTGCTCATATGACGCGAAGCGTATCACACCATGCGAGATAATCCTGAAGGATTTCATCATCGTTAATTGTATGATTGATTTCTACGATACGATCATAAATATCGAGATCCGTAACTAGGATGGGAATCTTCCTATTGATAGTTGAACCGAGTAAGCCGCTCGCCTTCAATTCGTCTATAAGACGAGTGAACAAGTCGATGAATGGCTGGTGATCTATTAGAGATAAATCGAAATTTCCTTCTGGCATTGTATTTTCAAGCCAAAGGATAAACTGATTCTTCTCTGTTTCATTTTTCCACAAAGGTTCAGGATGTTGATTCCAGCAGGCATAATTCCATCGTTCTTCGCTTTGCAGGTCACTGTTTTCAGTTGTTTCCTCTGCAAAATCAATTGACATTGTTTCGGGCCCATCCAGAATAAACATAGTGGCATATATATTATGGGAAATCCATTTTTTGAGAATATCTTCAATATTGCGTTTAAGCGTTTTAAAGATTGTGTTTTTTGAAACCCTAGTCGTTTTAATCTGCGGTTTCCCATTCATGCACTCGATAGGGAAAACAGTGGTCTCCCAGTTTAACTTGTCTTCATTTACTACCCATTTAACAATATACATTGTTCTAGAAATACTCATTTCAGATGAAGTGTATGTAAATTTTTGCTCTTCAATAGAAAATATCACTGACAATATCAGTCTTCCTTCAAGATAATGAGTTAATCGATTATTCTCATCATACTCACAACGAATGATGATTCCTAACTTCTTTGTATCTTGATAATCATATACTAAAATAGATGTAACATGTTGATCATAATGATAAAAAAATACAAGTTCTATCATTGAATCAGAGTCATATCTTTCGGTTATTATGAGGCGATCGTCACGATCGAAATAGTACTTGAAATTATATTTTGATACTGGTTCGTAGTATAATTTCCCTTTTCTAAAATTGTTAACATTCAATTCAGCCCAAACGCTGATTGCGTAATATCCTGTGAAATTACCGATATTACTTTTGGAATACTCAATCCGAACTGCGCGTTTTAGCGCCTCAGATTGTTTAGACTCAAAACCTGTATCATATTTTCTTATGCCCTCATAGAGCATTGAAACATTACGATCTACATTATCTCTTTTCATATTTTAAACTCTCCAATACTCATGATCCTAAAATAGCTTTAAATGCATCAAGCACGGAAACCACTGCTATTTTCTCACCAATACTATAGGCAGCTAATAATGTCGTCGTAACTGTCTTGTCAGTCGCAAGTTTATCATGAAAACAAGGCAATCCACTCAAGTTGCTCTATATGACATTCGCAAGTCTATTTTTTGGTTGCTTTCTTTCACACCTATTGTATATCAAATTCCACAGAAACAAAATAGTTAACGAGTATTTTAAAGGGGAGCATGTCGTAAATCTCTGCAAGAGATATCGAGTCAAGAAAAGTGCTCTGTATTCCTGGATTCTTGTTAAGAAAAAAGTGATAAGGAAGAGCAATTTCGAATCAACGCTTGAAAACAAGATCAATGTCGTCACAATAGCACTTAGCGGAAAATCAGTAATACATATCTGCAAGAAATTTCAGTTGAAAAGAAGCACACTTTATTACTGGATTAGTAAGTACCGTTCAAGCATCGAAAACAATACTGTCATCGTAAGAAAGAAGAAAATAGAAAAAGTATCGAGAATGAAACAATCCATCATTATTCTGAAACGCATGTCGGTATCCGAAAATATGTGTTTGATGGAGAAAGTCGAATTGGTCAAGTCGCTTTCGTCAAAACATTCTTTAAAACTTCTGTGCGAATTATTTAAATTGAGCAGGTCAACCTATTATTCTTACCAAAATAAGAAAATACCGACATATCTTGAACGGGACAAAATGCTAAAAGTAATGATAAAAGAAACATATCTCAGACACAAGAAACGAATCGGAGCCATTAAGATCAAACATGATCTTCTGCTTCAAGGACAACTTGTAAGCTTGAAAAAAGTGTTTCAAATAATGCAAGGACTTCAGATAAGAATGATCACTCTCAAAAAGAAGCCATTTATCGTATTACATAAAAAGACAAACGAAAACCTCCAAAATCTTCTTAATCAACAATTCGAACAAAAAGCTCCAAACATCGTTTGGGTCAGCGACATCACCGAAATCAAGATTAAACAGAAACCCGTCTATCTGTGTGTGATAATCGATCTTTTTTCAAGAAAAGTCGTTGCCCATCAGGTTTCAAGAAAAAACAATACTAGGCTTACGATGATGACTATAGATCAGGCAATCAAGAAACGCAAGCTAAAACCTAATATGTTTCACAGTGATCGGGGTGTGCAATACACATCCTTTTTATTTCAGGAGCATCTACAAAAAAAAGATATCTCACAATCATATAGTGCTCCCGGATACCCATATGACAATTCCGTCATGGAATCTTTTTTTTCTTCTTTCAAAAGAGAGACCGTGAAAAAAATGATTCCATTCACTATCATTCAAGAATATATCAAGATGGTCAATGAATACATTACTTATTACAACCACGTTCGATTTCATCGAGGTATTGGCATGCTGACGCCAGTAGATAAAGAAAAAATATATTACTCACTAAATTAAACAATATTTATTAATAAAAAAAGCGCTATTTTTAGCGCTTTATTGACCTTTGTCTTGTCAGTCGCAAGTTTATCATGAAAACAGGGCAATCCACTCAAGTTGCTCTATATGACATTCGCAAGTTGCTTTTTCTGAAGTAACTCGTATGCATATGGTATCAAAACCCACTGATTAAAAACCATACCAATCCAATTTATATAATGCTTCAATTATTATACTATCTCCATAGTTAATAAAAAGATACATACATTAATTAAGAAAATAATTAACAAATTTCTCATCAAATTCAACATCTAGATTTTTCTCATTTATATATTTATAAATACTTATTCCAATAATCTTGAAATTCTCAAAATATTTAGAAAAAACCATAAATCTATTGTCTTTAGTGTGAATAATAAGTTTTGTAAATGGTTTGTGTAACTCAATTTTTTTTATTTCATCAAATCCAATCTCCATATATCCAAATTTCCTAAAGCCTGTGTAGCGAATTATTTTAATATCACTGATACTAATGTTAGCTTTATATTGAAATATTGATAAAATAAATATTATCAATACTACTGAATACAAACTATAGTATTCATCCTTTTTCAATATTTCAGATATATACAAGTACATACAAATGGAGAGCACAATTAATCCGATATATAACAGAATAAAATATCTTTTTTGTAATTTATAGCTCTTCACAAGAGTTTCTCCTTTCATTCTATGTCAAGCCAATCATATATTGATTGTGAAACGTATTCTGCAAAAACCACACCCGCAACTATTATTATTCCACCACCGACTATCGTTCCTAAATTCATGGTTGCAAAGCCAGTTGCAACCAAACCCGCCCCTAGAAATGAAGATCCAACTACTATTACTGTATTAAGAAGAATAACTCCCGTCTTTGCAAACCGTTGCCATATTGTATTGTTATTATTCTCCGTCCAAACATTTCCAACATCAAATAGTAATGGTATCACTATAGCAGCTTTTCCAAGAATTTTTCCTGTATTATTTAGGAATTTTGTTAATTTCTCAAAACTTCCATACCCAAATCCTGCGTTAATTTTTATATCAGTTGCTGCTTTTATTATTCCTAATGTTCCGCCGCCAAAAATGCTTAATAATATATTTTTAACTTGGTCAAGTGACGGAATTGTAAATGAAGACTCAGGTACAGAATTAAGCCAATCAATAAAATCAGACCAAAGGTCACTGATCCAACTGTATCCGCCGCTGTCTGTATACATTACTGGAGTAATATATCCAGAATGCAGCGTTACATGATTAGGCCTACATTTCGGTAAAAAATGCTAATTGTTTTTGTCTTTGATTTGTCCTCGGTTTCAGAAATGACGATCTTTTCAATCAGTAAATCTACATTTTCTTTCGAAAGTTCAAAGCCGAACTTCAATTGTTTCAGTATAGATACAAAATCTCGTATACTCTCATTGAGTTTGTTGATTTTCAGTGATTTGTTCAAAATATCATCAAGTTTGTTCTTTATGTCTTGTTTCTCTAGTTCGTACAAATCCTTCAAACGATTGTACTCGTCGCAAGGTATTTTCCTTAAGGCGTAGTCTTCATACATTTGAGCAAAGACTTTCTTAATGTTTTCCAATCTTTCTCTTAACTCTGGTTCTAGGTCAGAGTCATTTGTGTTTTGCTCGATTTCAGCATGCTTGAGCGATGATAGGTGCTTTAGGAGTTTCTTCTCACTATTTTTCGCTTGGTAATCAAGGCTTTAATTGAATCAATAACAAACTCGCAAATCTTGTCATAACGCATATAGTGCCCGGTACATCTTGCTTTCCCGTGAGTGCGATAAGTACTACAGACATAGACTCCTCTGTCTTTTCTTCTTTTGTCAATGCTGTAAGTTAGGGTTCTTCCGCATTCCCCACATCTGATAATTCCCATGAACATATGGATGTTTTTGGTAGCTTTCTTTCTGTATCGACTTTGCATCACCGCTTTGGCTTTCTGATATATGTCCTCGGTAATGATTGCTTCGTGAGTCCCTTTTAAAACTATCCATTGTTCTTTAGGATTTAGTTTGAGATTTTTATTCTTGTATGAGATGGTAGAATGTCTGTTGCAGACAAGATTCCCTGTGTATTCTTCGTTCGATAATATGGATTGGATCGTCTTATACGACCATTCATAGGGATATTTATTTGTGTATGGTAAATTGTATTTCCCCGCCTCTTTATTGGTTAGACCTCTGGGTGTTAAGATATGATTCTCCTTAAGCCACCTAATAATCTTGTAGATCGTAAAACCGCCAATGTAAAGGCTATAAATCTCCTCAATCACTTTAGCATGTTTCTGTTCTAAAATAAGATGATTTTTGTTATGCGGATCCTTGATATAGCCATATGGAGCAGATGGGCCAGTAAATTCACCATTGATTGCTTTCGTCCTATATGCTGTTCTAATCTTTTGGCTTATATCTCTGGCATACCACTCGTTCATAATATTCCTAAATGGCATAAGGTCATTTTGTTGATGATATGTATCAACTTGATCATTAACTGCGATGAATCTGATATTGTTTATAGGAAAATAATGTTCAATATAATATCCTGTCGTCAAATAGTTTCTGCCTAGTCTTGATAGGTCCTTAACGATAATATTTTCTATAAGTTTATTGTCTATATCCTTAAGCAGTTGTTGGAAGGCCGGCCTTTCGAAATTAGTCCCAGAATGTCCGTCGTCCACATAATATCTTGTATTGAACAAATTCTGTTCGTTTGCATACCTATTCAGAAACTTTTTCTGAGTTTCAATACTGGAGCTTGAATCAACTCGCTCATTTTCTCTTGAAAGTCTGCAATATAATGCAGTAATATTACCTTGTTTCATTGTAATCACCTTACTTATCACAGACTAGAGAAGTCTATTATACTCCTAAATAAGGCGATTTTTTTATAATTCGTTTACTAGAGATTTCACTTAACATTGCTAACCAAATACAGCAGGTTGTACTGCTGTATTTAGTTGTATAGTATTGTTCTTCTCTAATCTGTTTGAATTTTGATTTGACTGTAATGCGTCTTTATTGTAGTGGTTCATTCCAATTTGCGTTTTCTAAATAATCTACCAATTGGCCTTGATAGGTATAGAAATCTGTAAATATCAAAAAACCATCTTCGCTATCATAAGTACCGTCAGGATAAAACATCATTATTGCCCACTCATCAACATTTCTTGCTTCAACAGTAATTAATATTCTGCCATAATCATCTGAAATGAAATATCTTATCCACCTGTCATCTGAAAAATGCTCGTCTCCCGGAAATACAGATTCATAAAAAGGTTTGATTTGTTCATATGATAATGGTAATGGATCTTTTGAAGTTGTGATTGGTACACAATCGCATTTATCTTCACTTAATTCAGTATTCCAATCGTTGTCTATCTTAAGTTGAGAAATACTAGTTTCATCAAAATCTTCCGAAGGAGACGAAATATAATTTTGCCCTGATAAGAAACAAACTTCATTTTCTGTGGAAAATTGTACAACTAACAAACTATACGTACTTATATTATTTCCTTCAAAATAGAGAAACAATCTTCTGTTATAATTATCTGATTCAATCAACTCAATTCTTGGATTTTCAATGATTTCAGTAACAAAGAATCCAAAGGTATCTGGAATTGAGTTTATTGCTACGCTATATAATTCCGGATACTCTCCTGTATATTCACTTGGTTCATTTGTACAACTTACTAGTAAAACAGATAAGAGTGTACATAGAATTAAACACATTTTCTTCATATTTTCCCCCTAAATACCAAATACGCCAATTAAGTAAAAAATAGAATAGAGTCCACTATTTGGTGTGTGTGGATATGGCCAATTAGAACCTGAAACTCCACAAAATAAGTCAGCACTTCTTTCCCAAGGTAACGAATAATAGATTGAACTATTTCCACTAAGCATTGAAGGAACGGCAAAGAATCCTATGAATTTTGGCACACCCACAATTCCCAATTGTATAAAGTGTCCCCATTCATGCCTTACTGTATCTCGTCCATATGGTGTATCCTTGGTGCTAATTGTGTCTAGAAACATTATTCCAACTGAAAATGACCTGTTTTTAATGAAGGATAAATCCGCTCTTATAACAAATTGACCTTTGTAAAACGATACCTTAGTAGAATTAATGACTTTTGATTCGTCCGAGTTAAATGGATTCCAACCGATTCGGCCCATATCTTTTCTAATGTCTTCATCCCAAATAGACATTACTGCAGCTGCTACATACCCACCAACACTTGTTGAAGCACATAAAATTATACCTGAGACAGCTAGCCAGAATAAGATTCCTAATTCTCCGCTAGGATCTAGATACATTACTGGAGTAATGTATCCAGGAGTATCTAATTAAGATCCTGCTATTTAATTGATAATATCTGATTTTCCAAACCGCCACGCTCCTGAATCATTGTCAACATTTCTACAACCTGCCTTTTTGTAAACGGTTTAATCCAGAGTTTTCGTGATTGTCCGTTTTTAAGACTAAAAACTATATATTGATAGATAGTTGGGTTTTGTGTGGCACCAGGAACTAACACTTTGTATTCTATAATATCCTTAATCTTAAGTATTATTTCACTATTCTGCATCGAAGATTTTTTAGGTGCAGATAGAAATTCATTTGTAAATTTAATTTTATATGACAAGTGTTTAAAAAAGAAATATAACATCATCCCAGCTATTGCAAACGATATTACGAACTGAACTATTTTGTTTTTCACGACTATTCCATCAAATATAGTGATAGGTTCGTTACGAATCAAGACAATAAATGAAAATATGAAGAATACCAGCGCAAAAGTTCCTAATATCAGGAGAACGAAGATATTCGTAATGCTTTTTGGTCTAATCAACATTTTATTTTCTTCCATTTGTTTTACCTCAATTAACCCAAGATAATCCTTCAGTGTCACCTGAAGCGAAGTACTCATACCATTCTACAAGGCCGTTATATAGGCCTTTTCCGACATTTCCGATAATTTGTCTTGAAACAATAGTGGCTCCTAACCCTCTCATCATAACACTAAAGGACATTTGAGCTGCATTTCCATTTGCGATTTTGGTCAGTCCAGATTTAAATATAGCGGACCAGCTGTTTCTGCCTGCGGTAATTCCTTGTATTTTCAATCCTTTTGTCAGCCCACCAAAAATTGCGCCAATTCCAGCTGAAACACCAGTATTGAGAAGAATCTCACCCCATGTTCTATCGTCTGAACCCGTCCATTTTTCAAGTCCCTGACTCGCGAAAGTGGAAAGGCCACCGCCTATTGCAAATCCGGCTGCAGGCCCTAAATATAGAGTAGATACAGCTCCAATTCCATAACCGATAAAAGAGCCAACATATGATTCCCATGTACCCTGCCATTCTCCTGTGATTGCCAATTTAATCACATCAGAAATCAATTGACCAACTACACCGGCAACACCACCGACTAAGAAAGCAATAGCGTCATCAAGCCCAAACCAATATCCGGTGCTATCTGTATGCATTACTGGATTATTTGCACAGTAAGCATACATGTTTGTCGATTGTAAGTCACCAATCTGGCCTAACAAACCATCGCTATTCAAGAACCTTCCAATTTCAGGTACATAATATCGACTATTCAAATAATACATTCTGATTTCTGAATCAAATC
>Ga0268277_1002389_pt1 | contig 10956 bp, 5 predicted proteins | sample saktaG_5_FD_190132 | JGI IMG/M metagenome (GOLD analysis project Ga0268277, IMG submission 190132) | Saline water microbial communities from Sakinaw Lake, British Columbia, Canada - sak_2010_1_5_50m | ecosystem: Environmental > Aquatic > Non-marine Saline and Alkaline > Saline ...
TATTGCTCCCAGCTGAGAAAGAAAGATGTTCCGCTTTAGTAGATGAATTTTTAGCAGAAATCTCAATCAATTAATAAAAATAGAAGGGAAGATATGAGAAAATTATATTTCTCACTAATTTTTTTAATTTTATTATTAGGGAGTTTTTTATTTTGGCCATTATCTATTCTTGCGGCCGACAATAAGGAATTAACGCAAGAGCAGTTAGATTCATATATTAAATTAGGTGACACAGATAGGAGAGATATATTGAACACTTTGCCGCAGGTCTTTACCGAAGAATGGATGGATTCTGTTGTCCGCGTCGCGATACCGGAGAAAGAAGCCATAAGCCTTATCATAAGACAAGCAGTCAGAGGACATATGAGAGATTATTTATTGATTGAGGGGCCCAAGGAGGTGGGAATAGAGATTGCCAAGTTGGGCTATGAGATTGGGAAAATAGCTTTAACCAAAAATATCGGGGATTTGTTAAAAGAAATAGAAAAATTGACCGTTAAAGAGTCGGTAAATTATTTGGGCCAATGGCTTAAGGAAAATGAAATCAAAATAGCTACCGGAAATTTGAATTTTTCCTATGATACTTTTCAAAATAAAAAAGAAAAGCATCAATTTCAATATGTTATTATGTATTCCCCGGAGACCGATGATACGGGAGAAGTGGTGATAAAGATTTTTTCTTCTGAAGCAATGAGCGCACCGGAGTCTGCGGGGTCAGTTGCTGGCGGATGGGGTACGGGCTGGAATTATACCAATGATTACGCGCAGGGCAAAAAGATTGCCCCTTTTGTTTTAACAATAAGTGGGGAGATGAACAGGGAGAAATCTGGTTATTGGCAAAGTGAAATTACTCACAGTTATTCTTGGAAATATCAGCCCGGAATTGAGCTTGATTTCCCGGATAATGTCCCGCATTTTGATTTCCTTGAAAAAGGATTTTTTGAAAAAATCGGGGATACAATAAAGAGTTTTTTTGGAAAAATAGGCGATTTTTTCTCCGGCGCTAATGTAGTAAACGCTCCTGACATAACAAAAAATCAAGACGGGACATTAGATTTGTCCGCGGACAGCGCTTTAGGCCAATTCATTGCCAATATTTTAGAGCAATTTCGCGCGTTTAAATCATTCCTTAGCCAAGCCGAATACAAAGCGTTGGAAGAGCAGGCGCAAGACATAGTCACAGAGGATGATTTGTTGGTTTTTATGCAAAAGATAGAATCCTTACAGAAACAATTAGATGCGTTGGGCGAGAAAATCAGTCTTTTACAGGCTGGACAGGGGACCGGAACACCTTCAGTGATAACAGAACTTAATCCCGTGCAAAATCAGCAAACCAAACAAAATATTTTGATAAATGAGGTTTGCGCCGGTCTGGGTAGTTCCCAAAACGAATTCATTGAGCTTTATAATCCGAACGACGCGCCTATTGACATTGGCGATGACAATTTTCAACTCCAGTTAGTTAATTCGAGTGATAACAAGACAAAAAAGAAAATCACCTGGGGTCAAAATGTTATTCTTGCGAAAGGGTATTTTCTTTTAATCGGTGGAGAATTGGTAATTAATAATAAGAAAATCCAAGGCGATGCGGTCTTTAGTAGTCAATTAAGCGGTGTGAGCGGCGTTATTATTTCGGACAGCGAGGGGAATATTCTGGATAAAGTGGGTTGGGGGAATCCGGAGCAATCGGCGCCTCAATCCGCCATAGAAACGCAAGGGAAGATATTAGAAAAAGGGCTTGAAACCAATAAGAGTTTAGAGCGCTCGAACCATATTGACACCAATAACAATGCCGCGGATTTTTCATTAAATCAATCCCCTTCTCCTGCCAATTCTGCCGGAGAGAGCGAGATATATTTAGCTTCCAGCGGTGGCGCTTCGAGCGGCAGCAGCGATGGCAGTTCGGGCGGAGGTGGAAGTTCCAGTGGTGGCAACGGGAACTCTAACAGCGGGAACGGAAGTTCTGGCAGCGACGGAGAGACATCAGTCCCTTCTCCAAAGATTGTCATTAGCGAGGTTCAGATTGAAGGGGAAACCAAAAATCAGGACTTTATTGAACTCTATAACTCTTCCAATAATACCGTAGACGTTAGCGGTTGGCGCTTAAGAAAAAGGAATAAAAATGGAACAGAATCCTCAATCCGAATTTTCCCTGAAGGGAGCGCTATCCTTGGCAAGGATTATTTTTTATGGGCCAGTTCCAAGGATGAGAATTATCCTTCTTCAGTCCAAGCCGATGCTTTTAGCACTGCCTACCTAATTCAGGACGAGAGCGCTGCCTTATTTGACCAACATCAAAATATTATTGATGCTGTGGCTTGGGGCACGGGCCACAATAGTCCGTTGGTTGAAGGTCAGGCCTTTGGCAATAATCCGAAAACCAGAGACATAGTGGGAGAATGGCTTGACGAGCTCGGTTTTATTGGTGCAAGAACACCCTATTCTTGTTCTATTTTCTATCAATCCTTGGGGAGAAAAGTGAAAGGGTCGGAGGACTATCAAGATACCAATAACAATGTTGAGGATTTTGAAATTCAGGAACCTACGGCTAAATCGAAAAATAAGAGTTTTATAGAGCCGGTCTTGGAAGATATTTTGAAAGAAATTGATAGCACTTCGCCTGAAACCGAAATTACTTCCGGTCCGCCTCTTTTAACCAATCAAGCCCAAGCCATTTTTATCTTTCATGCCAACGAGGAAAATTGCAGTTTTGAATGTAAATTGGATAGTCAAGATTGGGAATCTTGCGAGTCCCCAAAATCATACTCGGACTTATCTGATGGTCAACATAAATTTTTGGCTGAAGCAACAGATTTATTTTTGAATATTGACCCCACGCCCGCCGAATACACCTGGACAATTGATACCTCCATTGAAAGCCCGAGTATTTCTTTATTTGATATGGACACTAACTCAGAATTTTACACCAATCAAAAAACCGTAGGAGCAACTGTTTTGGCCTCTGGTTCGGAGGAGGGGTTGGAATGGTTTTTATCAGAAGATTCTGAAAAACCCAGCGCAGATGATCCTGATTGGCAAAATGCAAAACCGGAGATATTCGCTTTATCAGAGGTCGACGGCTCAAAAACTGTTTACGTCTGGAGCAAGGATGTGGCCGGAAACATCAGTCCCCTCGGCAACTCATCCTCAATTATTTTAGACACTTTAGCCCCTCTTTCTCAAGTTTTGGGGTTAGAAGCTTCTCAATCGTCAGCCAATTTTAACGTGGCCTGGTCGGGCAGCGATGAGTCGGGCATTGCCTATTATGATATTCAATTTAAAGATGGTTTAATCGGTTCTTGGCAGGAGTGGCAAACTGCTACCCAGGAAACAAAGGCGGATTTTAGCGGAACTGACAGCCATACTTATTATTTTAGGTCGCGAGCCGTTGATTTGGCAGACAATATTGAGGCCTGGTCCGAGACAGAAGAAGGGGATACCTTCAGTTATGTCAATTTAAACGGACCGCCTTTGCCGGAAATCATTTCTCCCAACGATGGGGACTCATTCAGTTCAGGAGACGATGTTGATGATGAAGTTGCAGGAGTGCAGATAATCATTAAGGGCACAGCCCGAGCAGGCGATACTATTATTGGGGACAGCCAAGAGACCCTGGTTGACGAAAATAATGAGTGGCAGATTATAGTTACCTTGGAACTCGGTCAAAATATTATTAATATTCGGGCTCAGGAAATTGATGGAGACCAGTCGGGCTTAGTAACACTCACCTTGACTTTGACCGAGCCCATTGAGGAAGCAGGGCCCCAGGAAGAAAAGATTTTTGCTCAAGATTTGCTTATTTCCGAGGTCAGGGCTGCCGGCACGAAAGAATTTGTTGAGCTTTATAATCCTCTTGACCAGGGAATTTCTCTTGATGGCTTTTATTTGAGCTATTTTTCTGCTGACCACGACTGGAATAATCCACATTTAAATAAACAATTTCCAACCACTACAATCCCTTCTCAAGAGTATTATTTAATTAGTTTTGGCGAATATCCGGGCGAACCAGACCCGGATTGGGACCCATATACCAGCCATTTGGCTGATGATGGCTCTATTGGAATTTTTTCCTGCAATCCTAAAAACGCTACCACAACCCAGCAAGCAGAGGATTGTAAAATTGACGCTATTGGTTGGGGCGAAGCTCTCGTTTTCGAAACCCGGGCGGCAACGAGTTCAAGCGATAAAAGTTTGGCGCGGAAATTATCCCCGATGAGAATGGTTATTTACGATACATAGACACCAATAATAATTATAATGATTTTGAAGAACAGGACCCTACTCCCAAAGAGAGGAATCAATCCCCTTATTCTGATTTAGATAACGATGGGATAATAGACGAATATGACCCTTTTACAGAAATTTCCAGCGATATAATTCTTCCGGCCGGAGAGTATATATTTAAGGATTTGGCCATTCTCCAAGGATTCAATTTATTGGTTGAATCAGATGTTTCTTTGGAGGGATTCAAAGGGGTTAAGATAACAGCGGACAATATTAATATTAACGATAACGCAGGAATTATTGCCGACAACAATGGCTATCCTTCAGACCAAGGGCCCGGAGTAAGTATTACAAGTCAACCCGGCGCAAGTTATGGAGGGTTTGGCGGCAGAAATGAGGGCGACCCCAAATTGTTTATTTATGGCGATTTGGAAAATCCCATTGAGCTTGGCTCTGGGGCATTGGGGAATCCAAAGATACTCGGGCAAAGTCCATATCGGCCGGGCGGAGCCGGCGGCGGGGCGATTATTTTAAATATTCAGGGAGAATTACAAGTTGATGGCGTGATTTCTTCTGATGGCGAAAATGGACTTCCGCATACTACGAGTTATTCTGCGACTGGCGCCGGGAGCGGTGGTTCAATTCATATTACAGTAAATGCTTTATCGGGCGCAGGCATTATTAGGGCAAATGGCGGCGGCTCTTCGTCTGGTTCCGGAGCCGGTGGAGGCGGGAGAATCGCAATCTATTACGATGTGAATAATTTTACCGGAAATATTCAAGCATTCGGCGGAGAGGATGTGAGCAACATCGTTAACGGAGGCCCGGGAACTGTTTTTATAAGCCAAGGAGCAACAGGGAATTTGGTTATTGATAATAATGGGCGCAATGGCGTAACAATTTTAAATAATGATAGTTATATTTTTGGCGATATGGTTGTTAAGGGAGGCGCAAATTTTTATTTGCCGAGTCAATTGACTTGCGCCAATTTCAATGTTCAAAATGGCGCTGTTCTGGTAGCGCCGGATGACGCAGCTATAAATATTAGTAATGTATTTAATTTAAATCAATCTCAACTTATCGGCCAAAATCAAAAAATTGTGACTATTGAGGGAGATGATATTATTTTGGAAGATAGTGAAATCAGGGCGAATGTTTTGATTCAGGCCGATTCTTTAACAATAGATAGCAATTCTGCGATTTTGTCCACAGGCCTTGGCTACCTCTCTGAACAAGGCCCGGGAGCGGGCATTATCGTTGATATGGCTTGGGGCGGAAGTTATGGTGGTTTGGGCGGTAGAAATTATATCGATTCCGGGTCTGGACAACCATATGGAAGCGAGGAAATGCCGGATGATTTTGGTTCTGGCGGAGGTAATGCAGGCGCGAAAAGGAAAGGCGGAAATGGCGGCGGGAAAATTGAAATAATTATTGCCGGCGAAATTGTTATTGACGGCGTAATTTCATCTAACGGCGATAATGGCCTTCCGCATATTACCAGTTATTCTGCGACTGGCGCCGGGAGCGGTGGGACTGTTTATCTCTCTGCTAACATTATTGAGGGAGCAGGCGCTATATCCGCGAACGGAGGTTCGGCATCTTCGGCTGGCGGAGGCGGGGCAGGCGGCAGAGTCGCAGTTTACGGAAATACGGATAATTTTGTGGGCGTGGCTGAAGCGCTTGGTGGAAAGAATTCAGATAATGTATTGAGTAACGGCGAGGACGGAACTGTATTTTTAGGTCTATAAATCAATTGAGTTATATATGAAAGTTGTAAAAGTTGTATATAATAATTACTGCAGCAAAGATTACGAGGCCGGGCCTCGTAATTTTCGCTAAACGTCGGAACCCTTGCCAGCACTACGGATACTCACTACGAGGCCCGGCCTCGTAATTTTTCAACAAAAGTTATCCACAGGGCACAAATCTTCTTTTTGGTATTTTTTATTTGACAACAATATTAAAAGGAGTATAATAAAAATTAGTGTGAAGGGGGAGACGAGATCCTTCTTCATCACTTTTACCTCCTTGAAAAGGGACGGACTAAGGCATCTTTCGACAGTGCCGAGCGGTAAGTAATGGTTACTCCAAGGACTAAATACAGGTATTGCGTTGTCGCCCCCTATGTACCTCCGGGACGCGCCCTACCTATGGGGAGCACAAGGAGTTAGGGGAGAATAGTCCGTATAAGCCGCTCTCCCCGCATACCATCTCATTGTTCTTTTTGAACAGCCCTTTTTTGCAGGAAATGTTCCTGCCCATCGTGAACTCTCGACACATTGCCGAGAGTTTTTCTGTCCGCGTTGTCCTATCTCACAAAAAGGACAAAAGGTCTTTACAAAAATTTAAAATTGGTTAGAATCAAAGAAGATAATTTAACAATAAAAATATGGACTTTACTATTTCTCAACCAAGGAGGGGAGTGTTTACCATTGTATTGCTGGCGGTGTTTGTCTTGGCCGTAGTTTCAACTTTTACTTATTTGAAATTTTCAGCAAAATTTGCCGAGTACAAGATAAATATGTTTTCCAGTATAGGCACAGATAAATTTGTCTCCGATGAAAGCGAGCAAGCGAAGCAAGAAGAAGAGGCGTTGTCTATAGGTATCACCAATAGTCAATCGGAAGAAATAGACAACATAGGGAGTGGTGATGAGAATCCGCTTATTATCTCCGCAGGCAAAAAATATGAGGAGGTTGCTGAAAATGGAGACGGAATTACCCATCTTGCCCGCAGGGCGTTAAAAGAGTATCTGGACGGAAATTCGGTTAATCTTAGCGCCGAGCAAAAGATTTTCTGCGAGGACTATATTCAGAATCGCATCGGCGAGAGAGAAATTAAGGTAGCGGAAAGCATTGCTATTTCAGAGGACTTGATGACAGAGGCAGTGAATGAATCATTAACCCTTAGTCCGGGCCAACTTGAAAATCTGAAAAATTTTACAGAATTGGTTTGGGATGCCGATTTTTGAACTTATTGAGTTGAGTATTTTTATTTTTTAATTATGTTCTACAAGGAGGATGCCATCAGATTAACAGTTGCCGCATATCAGGTAACTGGCAATTTCCCTGAAAATGAGCCCTTGCGGGCTCAAATTAGGCAAAAAGCTAATAATATTTTAGCTGATTTTATCTGTTTAGGAGTGAATTCAGGCAATAAAAAGAGTATTAATAGAGATATTGAAGTTCTTTTTGCTTATTTTTCCGTGGCGGAGAAGCAAAATTGGGTGGATAGCAAGAATTTTTTGGTTTTAAAACGGGAATATGATAAAATAATAGATTTTACAAGGAGCTTACCCGAGCATTCAGTAAAAATAGAGGAAAAAGAGAAAAAAATAACGGAAAAGATTAGCAATCCACGGCAAGTTGTGGATAAAAAACAAGAGGATAGGGTTGTTAATAGGGTCTCGTCTAACCCTTTTACAAGGCAAAAACAGCTTTTAGGATTATTAAAAACGAAAAATCAGCTTTCATTGTCAGAAATCAAGGGCATATTTTCTTCTTTGAGCTCCAGAACTTTGCGCCGAGACCTATGTGTATTGGTTAACAAGGGTGCGGTAGACAGAATTAGAGAAGGCAGAGAAGATGTCCTATATGTTTTAAAGTAAAATTGTATTGCGGACAGATGTTGGACATAAAATATGTTTGTCCACTATGTGTCCACAGGTTATCCACATGTCCAGAGAATTGTCCGGACATTATTGTTCAAGTAAATAATGAATAAAAAGCAAAAAAAATTCAGCAAGATATACGATAGCTATGTAGAAAGCATCTATCGTTTTATTTCTATTAAAGTAAGTTCTCAAGAAATTGCCGAGGATTTGACTTCTGAAGTATTTTTGAAAACCTGGAAGAGTTTTCAACAGGAAGCTCAAATCAAAAATCCAAGGGCCTATCTTTATACTACGGCCAGGCATTTAGTCATTGACTTTTACAGAACCAATAAAGAGGTGAGGACAATATCGATTGAGGACATCAAAGAAATAGAAGATATTGCTCCGCCGATAGAGGAGCAGGAGAGACAGAACGCATCCTTGGAAATCGTCCAACAAAGGCTCAAAGCCCTTAGAGAAGATTATCAAAATGTGATTGTTTGGCGATATATGGACGGGCTGTCTACCGGCGAGATTGCCAAAATGCTCGGGAAATCCAAAGGAGCAACAAGAGTATTACTTCATAGGGCTTTGGAACAGCTGAAAGAAGGAATTAAAGGTTAATAATGGTCGATAATTTATTACCCGCCCAGGGCGGGTAATTTTTACTAAACTTTATTACGAGGCCCGGCCTCGTAATTTTTGCTAAACGTCGGAACCCTTGCCAGCTCTACGGATACTCACTACGAGGCCCGGCCTCGTAATTTTTGGGGGAAAGTTATCCACAGGGCACAAGGCCTAAGAATTGCCTAAGAATTATTGATAATTAATCACTGATAACCAATAATTGATAACCAATAACTGATAACCAATAACTGATAACCAATAACTGACAGCTGATAGCCGATCGTTAATCTGAAAGTCCGTTACTGAGTAACGGCCGAAATACCCGCCAAGTGGCGTCCTTTCAACGATGTTAGGGTCTGACCCTAACATTCGGACCATAAACTGTAACAATTTGCTTGTTTCTTCGTCTACTATAATAGAAAGCCGAAATCCGATATTGCAGAAACCATCATCCGATATATATCGTAAGAACAAGGAAACATGGAGAACAAACAGATTATCGCACAATTAAAGGCATTAAAAAGAATCAGCCCAGATAAGCAATGGGTTGAGAATACCAAGTCCTTTATTTTGGACAGTTTTCAGCCAGAAGAAACCGCGCCTCGCCGTGGCTTTTTGTTTTCTTTCCAACCGGCCCGGCTTGCCCCGATTGCCATCCCTGCTTTTATGATAATGCTCGTGGCAGCGGGAATAACCGCTCACTTCTATCTGCAGGCGCTAAACGGGGGTAAAGTGGCAGTCATCCCGACAGAGAACACTTCAGCCACTTATTTGGTATTAGCTCAAACCAAGCTTGATAGTTTGGAAAAACCGGGAGATATAAAAGAAGTGACAGATATGTTGGATAAGGCGGCGAGCGGTATGCAGTCCGCATCAAAAGACCCGAAGGAAACAGCTAAAATTGTGGCATCAGTCGCAGATATTAATAAGAAAGTAGAGGCGTTGGGCGCGAACCAGGGCAATGCGGAAGAAATCGCTGAATTGAAAGATAAGGCGAGCGTTCTTTCCAGTAAAACAGCGGAAGCGATTAAAGAGAATATCCAAAACACCACCAAGGACCTTGTTAAAAATCTTATAGACGCAAAAGATAGCCAGACATTGAGTGAAGAGCAGGCAGAACTTTTTAGCCAGGCAAAGACCGAGTATAAGAATGGGAATTTCAGCGCAGCGCTGGAAAAGATTTTAATGCTTACGAATACGAATAGTAAATAAAATTGACATCCGAAAAGCCGTTGTTTGGGCCACCAGCGGCGTTTGTTTCGTAAACTGGTCCGAAGAAAGTAAACCCTGACGCTCGATAGGGCGGAAGGATAAAGGTCGAAACAAAAAAATTAAATGTATAAATGAATCCTTTTACAATCGTTGATAACCTAAAACGGCTATTACGAAAAATAAAAGGAAAGAGATTTAAAATGAGTATTAAAAGAATCGTTGCAGGAGTATCTACAGTGACTTGTGCTGTTATGATGCTTGGCGGTTCAATCGCGCCAGTTTATGGTTTAACAATGGCCGAGCTTGAAGCCCAAATTGCGGCTTTACAAGCCCAGCTTCTTGAATACCAGGCGCAGTTGGCCACCATTGATGGAGGCACAACCACTACCACCCCTGCAGCTTACACGGGAATTCCCGATGGCTTTACTTTTCAGAATGCCTTAAAATATGGCATGACGAATAATGAAGTAAAGTATCTACAGATTATATTGAAATCAGAAATTGGAGCACCGACCTATCCAACAACTGTTGGAGCTACTGGTTATTTCGGCTCAATTACCAAGGCCTCTGTTATCAAGTTCCAGGAAAAATACGCTTCCGAAGTTCTTGCTTCTTGGGGCTTAACATCAGGCACCGGTTATGTTGGCCAGACAACCAGAGCAAAACTGAACAGCTTGTTATCCGAAGTTGTGACACCTCCAGTTGTCCCGGTTGCCAGCGATTATACCAATGAAGCTGACTGCGTTGCAGGCGGATTTTTCTGGTATAGTGATGTTTGCAACACTTTAGAGGAAGGAGCAACACCTCCAGTAGTAGCCGGAGATCATTCAGTTGCTTTGGCAAGCACCAATCCCGCTGCAGGCACCCTAATGTCAGGTTCAGCATATAATACTATGTTGGTATTTAATGCGACAGCTGGCTCAACTGATTGGGATATCACTTCTATCACTGTTGAAAGATTTGGTATTTCCCAGGACAGTATGATCAGCGGAGTGTTGGTTCAGGATAAAGACGGTGTAAGACATGGAAATGTCTATACTTTCTCGGAGAAGATCGCTACTATTGTCTTTTCCAGCGACCCGATTTCCATTCCAGCAGGAACAACGCAGAAAATTTCTGCTTTAGTTCATCTTGACTCAACAACCGCCACTTCCGGAACATTAGGAACAAAGGTTACTGCTGTTTCTGGCGACCCAAGCGGGTTGTCTTTAATTGGCAACACTTTCTCCTTGGCCTCTGGAACAAGCGTATTGGGTGGAATGCAAGTGGATATTGCCGCTAACCTTGGCACAAGCGCAAGG
>Ga0268277_1002395_pt1 | contig 10935 bp, 7 predicted proteins | sample saktaG_5_FD_190132 | JGI IMG/M metagenome (GOLD analysis project Ga0268277, IMG submission 190132) | Saline water microbial communities from Sakinaw Lake, British Columbia, Canada - sak_2010_1_5_50m | ecosystem: Environmental > Aquatic > Non-marine Saline and Alkaline > Saline ...
AAAAAGCGGTGTCGCGCTGCGCTTGCCACCGCACTCCAGATCACGCCAGCCCCGGATCCGGCCTTTTAGACAACGACAGGCGCCAGGAGAAGCAAAAAAAGAGAGAAATTAGATGCGTTTGCCCTGTCACGCGCTCTTGGCGCGGGGCGCGGCGGCGGGTAGAGCTCCGCTGATCAGTGTCGTCAGGATGTTCTCCTGGGTGACGATCCCCGTGACGGCATTCGTGGCGGGGTCACGCACAATCGCCAGCGTCTGGCGGTGGCGCCGCAGCAGCGGGAGCACATCATCGGCCTGGATCCTGACATCGACAAAGAAAGGGGGACGCATGTGCTGCCGGGCCTGATCGTCGGGACGGAACGAGCCGCCGGTGAGCACCTCGAAGGTGTCGAGCAGGCCGCGGCAGGCGCCTGTTTCCGGATCGATGACGGGCAGCCGGATGTGCCCCGCGCCACGGACCCGGTCGAAACAGGCCGCGAGCGGTTCGTCGGGGGCGGCGGTAATCACCCGGCTGATCGGCGTCATGATCTGTTCTGCTGTCTTGAGTTGCAGGTCGAGGACCTGATTGATCATCAGCCGTTCAAACGCCGAGATCTCGCCGCCGGCCTCGCTGCTCCGTGCCAGCGTCTGGATGTGCTCGCGGGTAACAAACGGGCGTTGCTCTTTCTTGTGGGGAATCAGCAGACGGGTGAACGACACGGCGATGAATGAGAGCGGATACAGCCCGGTTTCCACCGCACGCAGCAGTGGCGCGAAGCGAAGGCAACGCTGGATCGGACGGCTGCTGAACCAGATTTTGGGGAAATATTCGCAAAAAACGAGGATGACGATGCCCACACACACGGTGGTGACGGTCTGCCCGACCGGGCCCCAGACGCGTTCGCTCAGACTGCCGACCAGCGTAGACACAATAACCAGGCAGAGGTTGGTGCCGACCAGCGAGGTCCCAAACAGGCGTTGGGTGTCGAGCAGGTAGCCTTCGATCAGTTTGGCGCGCCGCGAACCGCTGCGCACGAGGTGGAGCAACCGGTGGCGGTTGATTGAGACGATGCCGGTCTCCATTCCGGAGAGAAACCACCCCCCCAGCATGAAAAGCGGAATCAGGGCGAGTTCGATCGGAATGTTCAGCGGAATCAGGGCGAGTTCGATCGGAATGTTCATGCGTCCGGGTCCTCCTCGATCAACGATCGCTCGTGATCGATCCCGAGGGATGTCGGCGACTCGTGAACCGCCTCCAACAGAACCTGGTCAATACGGCGCTGCCGCATGCGGAGCACCCGGACACGGCACCCCTGGGCCTCGACCATCTCCCCGACGCGGAGCAGCGAGCCGGCGTGGAAGGTACACCAGCCGGAGATACGGTCGGCGTCGTCCGCCTCCAGATTCAGATCGAGCTCATGATTGATCGCCTCCAAACTGGTTTTGCCGTCAATGATCCAGCGCGAGGCGCCGACCTCGCGGATGGCCTGCACGTCGGACGGGAGGCCCGACTCGTTCCCGCCGGTCATCAGCTCGAGGATATCGCCGCGGGTGACCACACCGGCGGTACCGCCGTATTCATCGAGCACGCAGGCCACATGCGCCCGGCCGCGCTGGAAGGTGATGAGAAGGTCATCCAGCGCGATGTTCTCGGGCACGAACAGAGCGGGGGTGATATGGCGGCGGAACACATGTTCGGGGTCGATCAGATAACGGGTGACGTCGAGGAACCCCTCGACCGCGTCGAGCGTCCGGTTGTACACCGGCAATTGACGGAAACGCGCGGCACGCGCGGCCTGCAAGTGGGTTTCGGGGGGGGCGTGCAAATCGATGCCGAGGGTGTCGACGCGGGGGGTCATCACGTCACTGGCCTGAATCTCGGAGAGCCGGAGAATGCCGTCCACCATGACCTGCTCGTCCTTGTCGATCACCCCCTGCTCGGCGCTCACCTCGACCAGGGTCATCAGTTCCTCGTCGTTGAGCGTGTTACGCTCGGGGGTCAGGGCCTTGCGAAACCGCCGGGTTACAAACTCAAGCAGTCGGACGAGCGGAAAGAACAGGTGTTGCAGGCGCTCGATCAACACACTGACGGTCGGGGCAAAACGCTCGGCCCAGAGAATCGCGACCCGCTTCGGGGTGATCTCGCCGAAAAGCAGCAGGGTGACGGTCATGATCGGAATGGCGACCACCTCGTCCCACGCTGGCGGAATGAGGTGACTGATGATCGCATAGCCGAGGCTGGCGATGATGACGTTGACCAGGGTGTTGCCGATCAGGATCGTCGAGAGCGTGCGGGAGGGGTTGGCGAGCAACGCGGCGATACGGACGCCCGCCTTGCGGTCACGGTCACGGATCCGCTGCACCTGAATCGAGTTCAACGAGAACAAGACGGTTTCACTCGCCGAAAAAAACGCCGAGAGCCCGATCAGAACCGCCAAGGCGGAGAACTCGAAAACCAGAAGAGACGCGCTCATGGGAGGATGAGGCGGTCCACGTACAATCGTGTACGGTGCCCGCTACCCATCATTTCCACCTCCATGTCACGGATCATCCAGCGCGCGTTCATCTTTTTGACGCTCTGGACCCACATCTTGCGCACCGGCTCGCCCTGCGGGTCAAGCTGTTCGACCTGCATGAGGAATCCGAGCTTGCGGTCGATCCACATCCGGACGGCTGAACAGCCGGCAATCGGCGACGGGGGCGTGGCGACCAAGACATCGCACGCGCGCCCTTTGGCGGTGCCCTCGCCGTCCATCCGCACGTCGGGCCACCACAGAAAATCCATCGTCAGGTCCAGCCAGGTCAGATCGGTGCCCCCGACCCGTCCGGCGAGCGACGGCGGCTCGGACGCCACCAAATCCGGTCCGCTGAAAAACGCGAGGTCTGCAGTCCGACCGTCACGCGTCATGACCACGCGCTGAAGGACAGTTTCGGACTCCGGGGCAAACAAGGTGACCGTGGCACAGGAAGGCGTCGCCCCCCACTCCAAATCCAGACGGTAGGGGTTTTCCGACAGGACAAATCCGCGCTGGCGGCGGACGGCGAGGGTGCCGGTGAGGGTCATCTTCTCACGCGGAAGGTTGGCGGTGCACGCCTGGAGAATGGCGGTTGCCTGCTGCTGGCCCATCACGTCCGCATCCGCCGACTCGAAATCATCGGCCACGCCCACAGACACGGCGCATCCCGCCAACACCCCAAGCAGTCTCCGCCAACACCCGTTCACGTCGCAACCCTTTCACTGTCCCGTCGATCCGCCGATCCATCGTAGATCCACCGGTGATCCATCGTTGATCCACCGCGCATCACGAGCACCTTTATACCATACGTGCGTAAGCAAGGGAAGTCTCTTCCATAATTCTCATTATGAGTCTATTGGGGCATCGGGGTCGGGGTCGGTATCGGAATCGGGGTCGAATTTCCGTTGGTTTTATCGATAGCGATACCGATCCCGACCCCGACGCCGATGGTCCCATCTCCAAAATGAGAATTGCCGCGTACTTGCGGAACGCGATTTACACCTGCACGCTATTGAGTTATAGTGTGTACCTCCATAGGGAAACACCGGGAATGAGGAGCTGGCGATGTATGACCCGTATGATCAGAACATCGCGAAAATCGCGGCCAGCGGATTTGACTGCGTGGAGTTCTGGTTTCATGACGGCACGTTCAACGGTGCCGACTGCGCGGGAGGCGCCAAGGACGCGAAAACGCTGAAGATAAAATAAAAAAACCGCAAAACAGGAGAAACATCATGTCAGGAGTTTATCGTTTTTCGTTTGGCCCGTGGAATATTCACGAGGGCGCCGATCCGTTCGGTCCGCCGGTGCGGGACTCGATTCCGTTCAACCGCAAGCTCGCGCTCTACCGCAAGCTGGGATTCGGCGCCGTGCAGTTCCACGACGACGACGCCGTGCCGGAGTTGAACCAGCTTACGCCGGAGCAGACGCTCCGCCGGGCCAAGGCGGTGCGGGCCACGCTCGACAAGCACGGACTGAAGGCCGAGTTCGTCGCGCCGCGCCTGTGGGAAGACCCCCGCACGGTGGATGGGTGGGGCTGGATGTGAAGGCCATGCGGACGCAGAAAGCCGGCGTGGCCACGAAGCACCTGTCCAACAGCCGCGAGTTCTTCATGAACCTGCTCAAGGTCGTGCGCGGCCTGAACGCGAAGACCGTGGATGCGCTCGTCGCGGCCCGGGACTACGAGGAGCTGGACCGCCTGATTGTCAATGCGCTGATGGGAAAATAGAGAAAGAAACCCCCAAAAATACGTTGCATGGAACACGCACGTTATGGTATTCTGGGAGGTCAACAACCCACCGGACGGCGTGCCGCACGAAGCAGCGCGCGACGATCCCAGGTTGTCGAGGGGGTGAATTCGGATGGTTCAGATCAAACTGAAGAAGGGTGAGGCTGTCGAGCGCGCGCTGAAGCGGCTGAAAAAGGTCATGGACAAGGAGGGGCTGATGAAGCAACTCCGCGCCAACCGCTATTTCGAAAAGCCTTGCGAGAAGAAACGCCGCAAGTCGGCGCGAGCGCGTTCGCGCTTGTTCTCCCGCCGTAACACGCCCACTCTGGTGTGAAGCCGCCGCTGATCGGATTGCAACCAAACGCCACGGTGAAGCCACCGTGGCGTTTGTCTTTTCAGGGGAGCCGCTTGCAAAACCCCGTTTTGCAAGCGGAGTGTTCAGGTGTCAGGTTTCGGGTGTCTGGAAGAAACGCCTGCAACCACACGATGTTGCGTCTTCCTGAAACCTGAACACTGAAACCCGAACCGGGCGCTTGCAGGGGTTCTGCAAGCGCCTCAGGGGTCAATCATCTTCTCGAGTTCGGACGTCAGGGGCGCGGTGATCTCGATCCTCTCGCCCGTCAACGGATGACGGAAACAGATCGCCTCCGCATGCAGAAAATGACGGTTAAACCCGGCCTCTGCAGGAGCGCCGTAGCGGGTATCGCCAACAATCGGATGCCCCGCCAGGGCCAGTTGGCATCGAATCTGGTGAGTCACGCCGGTGCGGATCATCACCTCCAACAGCGTTCGCCCCCCAATCCGCCGGATAGCCCGGTAATCGGTTACGGCCCGCATCACCCGGTCGGGGCGGGCAACCGCGCCGGCTTCGACCATGCGTCCGCGAAAAGAGGGTTGGTGGGCGAGATCGTGCTCCAGCCGCCCCGGTTCCGTCACCACGCCCGCGACCAGCGCCAGATAGCGTTTGCTGATCTCGCGGTCACGAAACTGCCGGCGCATCGCTTCGAAAACATCCTGTGTCCGCGCCGCCAGCATCACCCCGGATGTTCCGCCGTCGAGCCTGTGGAGCACGCCCGCCGTGAGCGGTGCATCGCCGACAGCCGCAAGTTCGGGATACCGGGCGACCAAGCCGTTGGCGACCGTTCCCATCTCGTCGGGATCGAGCGGTTGGCAGGCCATCGCCGCAGGCTTGTTGACCGCAATCAGGGCCGCATCCTCATAGACCACGTTCAGAACGACAGCCGGATCGGGGCGGACGCGCACCTCCCCCGTTTCGGGCAGCTCACAGACACGCACCGCGTCACCGGCGCACAGCTTGGCGCCCTTGTCCGCAACCCGGCCGTTGACCGTCACCCCGCCCGCCTGAATCGCCCGCCTGACGAAGGCCTTCCGGCTCGCCGGACACCGCGCCAACACAGCCGCATCCAGGCGGATTCCGGTCTCTTGCGAAGAAATCACAAACTGACAGGTATACATGCTCGCGCTCGCCTTCTTCCTCGCGGGTAAGTGTAGCAATGTCCGGGATGACGTGTCGATGGCTTTCCACCGATCCTCGTAATGGGCCCGTTACAATCCTGTTTCCCATCCGGCCGCAGGCCGGCGGCTTCCCCAAACCCAGAACCCCGAACCCCGAACCCTGAAACCCTGAAACCTGAAACCTCCGCTTGCACAAACCGTAGGTTTTGCAAGCGCCTTCTAAAAAAAGATCAACACACGTGCGTCGAAAGACGTATTATGTATACGAAACACTCACTGAGGAGCACTTATGAAGACACGTCTGTTCCGCGCATTCCTTCCGCTCGCATCTCTGATCATCCTCGCCGCGTCAGCCACCTCTGCCGCACACTGGAGCAGCTTCTCCCTCGAAGGCTCCGTCTCGGGCGACAATGTCGCATTCGAGATGCGGCTCGACCTCCAGGATCTCGCCCGCGGTGAAACGATCGAGCTCATTCGCGGGGCGGTCGCGATTCGCAGCGCGGAACTGCCGGCCGATGTCGTCCTGGTCCGGCAGGGAGCCCTCTGCCTCTCACTCGCCCCCGGCAAACGACGCACACGCAGCGGACGCGTCATCATTCGCTTTGCAGCCCAAACCACCGTCAGCAACGACTGGCGTCTCGCCAGTTTCGGCCTTCCCGTTCTCCCCATCCGCCAGGCCACGATCACCGCCGATCAGCCGAACCTGCAAATCGCCATCCCGTACGCCGCCAACAGCGAGACCCGGCGCGATCCCGAGGGGCGGCCGACCACCGTCGCCAATCTCGCGCTGACCCCCGATTTCACCGTCATGTGGAAACCCGAAATCCGCCAGGCCGACTCCGAACTCGTCGCCACCTGCGACATCCACACCGTCGCCTCGGCCAGCCCCGGGACGCTGCGCATCGACACGATCTGCTCCTATCGCGTCGCCCAGGGGCAGCTCGCCGAACTCGTGTTTGACATTCCCGACGTGAATGTCGTCAGCGTGGTCGGCGCCGACATTCAGGACTGGCGCATCGACCGAACCGATCCGGCGCGGCCGCGACTGCGGGTGCAGCTCGCCCGTCCCCGGCGGGACGACTACCGCCTAGGCGTGGTCTGCGAACGCCCCCTCGCCGCGTTTCCCTGCCAGGCCGACGTCCCCGTCCTCGTTCCGGTCAACGTCATCCGCGCCGGCGGCAGTCTCATCCTCGGCACGGACAGCGCCGTCAAGCTCCAGGTCGCCAACTCGACCGGTCTCACCCAGATCGACCCCTCCGCCTTTCCCCGCGCCAACGCGGTGGAATCGACCGTCCCGCGCCATGTCCCGAGCCGCGGCCTCTTCGCGTGGCAATATGCCGCCGTTCCCTACGAGCTCAAACTCGCGGCCGACAACATCGCCTCCGCCATTCATGCCGACATCAACCTGCTCCTGAATGTCGCCGATGGGGTCGTGGTCGCCGAAGCCTCCATCCAGCTTGACATCCGTGACGCCCCGGCCCGCGAGATCCGCATTGCCATCCCCACCGACCCCCGCTGGTCCGTAGTCTCCGTTGCCGGACGGCAGTTCTCCGAAAGCGATGTGGACACGCGCGCCGTCGATACCGGTCGCGAAATCGTCATCCCCTTCCGCGCGCCTGTCGAAGGCCAGACGCTCGTAGTCGTCCGTCTCGAAGCCAGTCTCGCCGCGCTGGGTGACCGTTTCACCGTGCCCACCTTTGCCGTGGCCGACGCCCGTGGGCTGCGTGGCACGCTCGTCGCCGCCGCCGAACAAGGCATTCGCCTCTCGCCGCGCGATCCCACCGATCTCAATGACATTCACACGGCATCCGCACCCTTCAAAGTCGAGGGGGCCCAACTCGCCTTCCGTTTTCGCGACGCCGCGTGGTCACTCGGCATCCAACTCGAATACGCGCAATCCGCGATCCATTCCGAAGTGTTCCATCTGGTCTCGATCGGCCCGGGCGTCGTCTATGTCTCCGCTGCGGTCAGCGGACACGTCAGCGGCGCACCCGTCCAGACCCTCCGTTTCCGCGTTCCCGCCTCGATTCCCGTGATTGACGTCACGGGTGTCGGCATCGACTCCTGGTCACGCAGCAACGACGTCTGCACCGTCCGCCTCGCTACCCGCGTCCTGGGCGATTTCACCATCCTGCTCAGTTACGATCACCCCGTCGCCTATGACGATGCCGACCTCACGGTGGGCGAGATCGAGACGCTTGACACCGCCAGCGAGCTGGGGTTCATCGCCATTGCCACCTCCGCGCCCCTCCGCGTCGAAGCGGGCAGTTCCCTTCCCGCCTCGCTCATCCGCATCCCGCGTGACGAGCTTCCCGCCGGTTACGCCGCCACGGTCACCGCACCGGTCGTCAGCGCGTGGAAATTCACCCGCAAGCCCCATGCCGCCACGCTGCGCCTGACCGCGCTCGACAGCAACCGTCCGATCGACCAGGTGGTGGACTACCTCGCCCTCTCGTCCACCATCGGCCGTGACGGTGAATCGGTTACCAAGGCGACCTGGCACGTGAAAAACACCTCGCGCCAATACCTGGACATCCAGTTGCCTTCGGGCGCCTCCGCCTGGACCGTCCGTCAGGCCGCCACGGCCGACACCCCGGCCCGCGACCTCCCCGCACAGCAGACGGGCGACCGCCTCCTCATCCCGGTCGAACGGCCACGCGACCCCAATCAGGCCATCCCCGTCGAAGTCGTGTATGCCCAGCCTTCGGCCCGTCTTCGCCGCTTCGGCACCGTCACCCTCGCGGCTCCGCGTCTCCCGGGCGCGCCCATCACCTTTGCCACATGGGAGGTCTCAACCTCGGATCGCGCCGCGCTGGGCCGTGCCACGGGGGGCACCATGATTGCTGAACGGCCGCGCGACACCTTCTTTCCCTTCGCCATCCCCAGGCGCAGCCACCAGACGCGGCACTTCTACCGTACGGCCACCCTCACCGGTGAATCATCCCTCGCGGTGACTGTCACCGTGGTGCCGCGCCTCCTCGGCGGCACGTCGCTGCCCCTGGTCGCCACCGTCGCCGGCATCGCACTCGCCGGGTTGTTGATTGCGCTCCGCCGCCGCCGCATCGGTGTGGCGCTGGCGCTGGCCGGCCTCTGGCTCGTGGCCTTCCAGCTCCCCGGGTTTTCCGAACCCGCCGCGCTCGCCGGGGTGCTCGCCATCGGCCTCGCCTGTGCGCTGGCGGTGTTGCGTCTGATCCTCCGCGCCAGCCGCCGTCACACCCCTCCCCCGCCGTTGCATGACGCGGTCGAGCAGCCGTCCGCGCCTCCATTCCTTCCGCCATCCACGCCTCCTCTCGCGCCGACAGAAGATCCGCGGGGCGGTGGTGCCGCGCCGCGCCTGCTCGCCGTGTTGGCGCTAGTGGGCGCAGTCTTGTGTGGGGCGACCTTGCGTCTCGCCGCCGAACCGACCGAAGCCGCGCCTGAACAGCCGCCCCCGCTGCCGATGCTGGACGCGCTGACCGTCGCCGTTCGCTCACCGCTCCCGACCCCGCACGACGAGCCGACGGCGATCGTCCGCTGGACCCTCCGTTTCAGAACCGAAACGCGTAACCGGTCCTTCCTGTTGCCGCACCAATCGGTGTTGATGGAGTCCGACGCCGACGGCTCCCGCTACACGTTGTCGCCGGTCGGCGACAAACTCACACTCCACGTCCGCGACTCCGGCGCGCACACCTTTTCATTCACCACGCGCGAGCTCCTGACGCTCCGCGAAGGGTCGACCGACCTGACGCTCCCGTGGTTCATGACGCTCGTCAACACGCTCACGCTCACCGTTCCGGCCACTGATCTCGACATCCGCTCCGAACAAGCCGCATGGCTCGCCGCGACCGCGGCAAACGGGGCGACAACCGCCGAAATCGCCTTTGTTCCCGCCTCGGCCGTCACGCTCACCTGGCGTCCCCGCGCCCGCGACACCCGTGCCGAGGAGACGGTCGTCTATGCCGACATTGCCACGACCGCGCGCGTTCGGCCGGGTGTCATTGAGGCCACGACCCGCGCGGTCTTCAACGTCGTTCAAGGGGAAACCCGCGTCTTCTCCCTGCGACTGCCCGGCACGGCCACGGCGACCGACGTCTCCGCACCGGGGCTCGCCACCTGGCGTTTCGACCCCGCCACCCGCCGCATCGAGGCGGTGATGGCCAAGCCCCAGACCGGATCCCTCACCCTGACGCTTACGCTGCAGACCCCCTGCGACACGCCGCCCGTTGAATTCAGCCTCGCCGCCCCGGTTGCCGAAGGGGTCGCCCGCCAGCGCGGCCGGTTCGCTGTCGCGGCGCCCGAGTCGCTCCTGCTCCGCTTTGGCGAGACAGCCGGTGTCACACCGATCGATACCGCCGACTTCGCCGCCCGCGACACGGTTTCCGCCGCCGATGCCGCCGCCGCCAACCGGCAGGCTGCCGCCGCGGATACGGATCCGCTGCGCCGCGCCTTCCGTTACGACGTCCCCGAGGCGGTCCGCATCGCCCTCCAGGTCGAAGAAGTGCTGCCCGAGTTGCGCGTCGTGGAATCGGCCGCGTTCAGTCTGGGAGATGAGCGCAGCGTCCTCAGTTCCGCACTGCAGATCACCATCACCCGCGCGGGCGTTTTCGGCGTGCAACTGACGATCCCCAACGGCTACGAGATCGAATCACTCTCCGGCCCGGCGGTCAGTCATTGGGACGACGGACGGCGCGACGGCCGCGGCATAGACATCTGGTTCAATCGTCGCATCCAGGAAACGACGCCCCTCGCCATCGTTCTCGCCACGCCCATGCGCGGCATTCCCGTCTCGCTCCCCGTCCCGCGCGTCACCGTGGTCCACGCCCGCCGTCACACCGGAACCCTGGCCATTTCGGCCGAGCGCGGCATTCGGCTGACCGTGGAACAGCAGGCCGGTGTGACCATTCGTCGCGACGAGGTACAGCGCCAGGCTGCGCTGATCTTCGATCTGCTGCGTCCCGATTGGGCGCTGACCCTCCACACCGAAGTGATGCCGCCGGTGCTCAAGCCTGACATGCTCCACCGTGTCGAACTCGCCGAAGGGATGCTCAGCCACCGTGTCCACCTGCATTACCGCATCGCCAACGCCGGGGTGCGCTTCTTCCGTGTCCGCGTGCCGGTGCGCGACGCCACGCTCACCGTCAGTGGGCGCCACATCGCCCGCGTCAGACCGCTTGACGACGCCGAAACGGGCGACAGCACCGTCGGCAGCCGCGTATGGGAGATCGAGTTGCACGGCAAAGTTGAAGGCACCTACGATCT
>Ga0268277_1002396_pt1 | contig 10934 bp, 11 predicted proteins | sample saktaG_5_FD_190132 | JGI IMG/M metagenome (GOLD analysis project Ga0268277, IMG submission 190132) | Saline water microbial communities from Sakinaw Lake, British Columbia, Canada - sak_2010_1_5_50m | ecosystem: Environmental > Aquatic > Non-marine Saline and Alkaline > Saline ...
GGCCGCCACTATTCCAACTCTGCCAGCCATTATTGTATGCCTCCTTTAATATTTAGATTCTACAAAATACCTGCGGTTGTTTTAATCATGTTGCTATATAAAGCGCCTGCTGTCTATTGCCTCAGCCCTTGGGCCTTTTGGCCACCGCCACCTTGATCACAAGTACGGCCACATCTTCGTTGCGCTGGTTCTTGATATGCCACTGGCTTGAGACCACGCCCAGGTCGCCTTTATCCTTGACTTCGATGACCTCGGTCTCCAGGTGAATGGTATCACCCAGCCTGGTGGGTCCCGTAAACCTCACCTTATCCATTCCGTAAAAAGCTATGAGCGCTACATCGTAGGGGGTGACGAACCCGGATGCTATTGAGAGCACCAGGAAGCCATGCGCGATGCGCCCGCCGAAGATGGTCTTTTTGGCGAGCTCCTCGTTGACATGGATGCCGTACCAGTCGCCGCTGAGGGCAGCGAACATTGTGATATCAGCCTCGGTGACAGTGCGGCCCCTGGTTACTTCTTTCTGCCCGGGCTTGAAATCTTCAAAATAAATCATGGCGCTCCCTCCATCTGGTGGTTTCCGCCTATTTTATAACAATTATACAATGATGTAAACATTGGATTAGCTGTAATTTAATAAAATAATTTGAACGTAATCCGAATTTATCAAAATGCATTGATTAACTGATTAGTTAACATTGATTACAAATATTTGTTCTGGTAAAATGTCGGGCAGCCCGGCAAGTTGATGTCCCGGCCGGTAGGGGGAGGGGTGATGCCGGTTACGTGAAGAATTAGGAGGGCAATGCTATGGACTTCAAGTTCAGTGCTGAAGAGGAAGCATTCCGCAAGGAAGTTAAAGACTGGTTGAAAACCGCTATTCCACAGCGATGGCGGGAGCTGCCCACCGGATTCTGGCAGGAGACGGATGAGTCCTGGAAAATATCGCGCCAGTTTCAGAAGAACCTCGCGACCAAAGGGTGGCTGGCGCCGGCCTATCCCGTTGAGATGGGCGGCGCGGGACTGGGGCACATCAAGCGCCTTATACTGGCCGAGGAACTCACCTACTGTGATGCGCCGGTCAGCATCGAGGCCGAGATCACGGTCAACTGGGTGGGCATGGCCCTGCAGCACTTTGGCAGCGAAGAGCAGAAGAAAGATTACATCCCCAGGATAGCCAAGGGCGACATAATATTTTGCCTTGGATACAGCGAGCCTAATGCGGGTTCCGACCTGGCGTCACTGCAGACCCGCGCAACCGAGCAGGGGGACAACTATATAATCAACGGCCAGAAGATATGGTGCAGCTATGCCCACTATGCCGACTACTGCTGGCTGGGGGCAGTCACCGACCCGGAGGCGCCCAAGCACCGCAATATGAGCATGTTCGTGATCGATATGAAGAGCCCGGGCATCACCATTCGGCCGCTGATCAATGTTATCGGCTGCCATTCGTTCAACGAGGTCTTTTTTGACGACGTGCGCGCCCCCAAAGACGGCCTTGTGGGCCAGAAGAATAACGGCTGGTTCCAGCTTGCCATGGCGCTGGACTTCGAGCGATCCGGCGTCCAGACCGCAGCATGGAACAAGCTGATCTTGGACCATATGATCACGTATGCCAAGACCAACAAAAGAAACGGTCGTCTGATATCGGAGGATCCCATCATGCGCAGCCTGATGGCGGAGATGGCTATCGAGATCGAGGTGGCGCGCATGCTCTGCTATCGCATAGCCTGGATCTACAGCAAGGGCGGGCATTCCAACTACGAGTCGTCACAGGCCATGGTCTTCGGCAGCGAGCTGCTGCGCAGGATATCGGACGCCGGCATGCGTGTGGCGGGTCAGTACGGGCAGCTTGCCTTCGGCTCTCCGAGGGCGATCGGGAATGCGGAGATATTCAGAAGCTACCTGGCGTCGCTGTCCATCGGCGTGGGCGGGGGCACCAACGAGATCCAGCGCAATATCATAGCCATGCGCGGGCTGGGACTGCCGCGTAAGTAACACAGTTGACCACCGGGCATTAGCATGGATTTTAATCTGAACGAAGCTGAAAAAAAGTTCCGGGACGAGGTCGAGAGATTTATCCTGGCCGAGATGCCGCGCAGCTATGCGGAAAAGGATCTTTACTGGCCTGGGGGTTACGGCGCTATCAGCGAATTCGAGGTCCGCGACCCGGAGGTTGAGGAGTTCCGCCGCAGGATGGGGGAGCTTGGCTGGTCCACCATGGCCTGGCCCAAAGAATACGGCGGAGGTGGACGCACATTTATCGAACAGGCTATATTCTGTGAGCGGTTCAGTTACCACGGCGCGCCGGGCATGGATATTTCAACCCTCATCGCCGGCCCCACCATCCTGCGCTTCGGCAGCGAAGAGCTGAAGCAAGAATGGATTCCCCAAATAGTCAAAGGTAACCTCAAGTTCTGGCTGGCCTACAGCGAACCCAACGCGGGCTCAGACCTTGCCGCCATACAGACCAGGGCGGTCGAAGACGGGGATTACCTGATAGTCAATGGCCAGAAGATTTGGAGCAGCGGGGCGCACGTTTCGGACTGCGGCTGGATGGTTGCCAGGACCGATATGAACGCCCAGCCTTACAGGGGAACCGCGCTTTTTATCGTGGACAACAAGACGCCGGGCATTACTATCCGGCCCATCATCAATATCGATGGTTTCCACTCGTTCAACGAGGTGTTCTTCGACAACGTCAGGGTGCCCAAAAAAAACGTGGTGGGCGAGATGAACATGGGCTTTTACTACCTGATGGTAGCGCTTGATTTCGAGAGGCTGGTGATATCCATGGGGGGTTTCCGCAGGCGCTTCGAGGACCTGTTGCAATATGCCAGGGAAACCAGGCGCAACGGCAGGTTGCTGAGCGAGGATGCGCGGGTAAGGTCGAAGCTGGCTGAGCTTGCCATCGAGATCGAGATCGCCTACCTGCTGTATTACCGTACAGCCTGGATGATGGACAACAACCTCTTTCCCAATATCGAGGCCTCCGAGATTAAACTGGTCACAACCATACTCAGCAGGAAGCTGGCCGATACCGGCCTGGAGATAATGGGTCCACAGGGGCAGCTCTGGACCGGCTCGGCGCATGCTCCACTGAGGGGCAGGTTCTCCCTCGGGTACCTTGATTCCCTGTCGGCCGTGATCGGCGCCGGCACCTCTGAGATACAGAGAAATATTTTGGCCCAGCGTGGGCTCGGCCTCAAGCGTAAATGAGATAGCGGCTTATCGATAAATATTGAAACCGGGAGGGACAAACATGGATCTGGGATTGAATGAAGAACAGGAGATGTTAAAAAAATCGGCGCGAGAGTTCCTGAGCAAGGAATGCCCCAAGAAGCTCGTGCGGGAGCTGGATGAAAGCGACAGCGGCCTGTCGAAAGAGCTCTGGAAAAAGATGGCGGAGCTGGGATGGATGGGTTTGCCCTTTCCCGAGAAATACGGCGGAAACGGCGGCAGCCTGCTCGACCTGGCGGTCCTGCTGGACGAGATGGGCTACAACATCGTGCCCGGACCTTTCTTTTCCACGGTCGTTTTAGCGGGCTTCACCCTGCTCACGGCAGGCAGTGAAAAACAAAAAGAGACGTACCTTAGCAAGATATGTTCCGGCGACATGATTGTGACGCTGGCGCTGACCGGGCTGGAGGGGACCTATTCGCCGGCTTCCCTCGATACGGAAGCCAAGGCATCGGGCGGCCAATATATTTTGAACGGGACCAAGATGTTTGTTCCGGATGCCAACGTGGCCGACTTCATGCTGGTGGTCGCGCGCACCAAAAAGAGCGCCGACCCGGAGGACGGTGTGAGCGTCTTCATAGTTGATGCAAAAAGCCCCGGCCTCAGGGTCACGCTGCTCAAAACACTGGGCCGCGATAAGCTGTGCGAGGTGGCCCTTAAGGACGTCAAGGTCCCTGCCGATAACCTGGTAGGCAAGCTCAACGGCGGCTGGCCGGTCATCAAGTCCATACTGAGGAAGGCCACTGTTGCCAAGTGTGCCGAGATGGTTGGGGGCGCCCAGGCCTCGCTGGATATGGCTGTCAGCTATGCCAAGGAGAGGGTGCAGTTTAACCGGCCCATCGGCGCCTTCCAGGCTATCCAGCACTACTGCGCTAATATGGTCACAGACGTGGACGGCTCGCGCTTCATAACGTACAAGGCGGCCTGGACCGAGAGCGAGGGCCTGCCTTCCGATATGGAGATCTCCATGGCCAAGGCATGGACCAGCGAAGCGTTCAAGCGTGTAGCTGTGCTGGCTCACCAGATATTCGGCGCGATCGGCTTCACTATGGACCACGATATGCACCTTTACTTCCGCAGGGCCAAAGCCGCTGAAATAGCCTATGGCGATGCTGATTTCCACCGGGAAAACGTTGCTGTGCAGCTGGGGCTTTAAAGTACCGCTTGCATTATGGAGCCGGGCGGGCGGCCGTTGTGCCGCCCGCTTTTATTATCTGCGCGGGCTCTGCCTGTGCTGAAGGCAGCCCGTAAGCCGCTGGACAAATGCATGGCCAATTGGATTTTTGGCATTCCCATAGATTAGAATATAGCGTTTTAAAAGGGTTATTGCATTGTCAGGAAACATAAAGCGGCCCGCGTTGGATTATATCTTTCACCCGGGATCAACAGCGGTAGTCGGCACCATCCCCGATTCACAATCCAGGTTCAAGTTGGGCAACCAGTTCGTAAGGATCCTGATTGAGCACGGGTACAAGGATCCGCTGTACGCCGTCGGGTCGGGAGAAGGGGAGGTTTGCGGCCTGCCGATCTACCGGAGCATCAGCGAAATCCCCGGCAAAGTCGACTACGTGATCACAGCCATTCCCAATCAGTTCGTACCGCAGCTCGTAGAAGAATGCGGTAAAAAGGGTGTGAGGGTGATGCACCTCTTTGTCTCCGGGTTCGGCGAGATCGAGGACAGGGCCGGGCTGGAGCTGCAGTCGGAGATATTGCGCAGTGCCCGTAAATACAGCATCCGCATCATAGGTCCGAACTGCATGGGGATTTACTGCCCGGAGTCCAACCTGGGCTTCGGCATGGGTTTCTCCAGGGTGTCCGGCAGCGTGGGTTATCTGGCGCAGAGCGGAGGCCAGTGCATACTCGGCATCAAGGAGGCAAACCGGCGCGGCATCGATTTCTCGAAAGTCGTCAGCTACGGCAACGCGTCGGATATCAATGAGTGCGACCTGATAGAGTATTTCACGGAAGACCCCGGGACCGACATCATTACCGCCTATATAGAGGGTACCAATCACGGACCCCGCCTGCTGCGGGCATTGACACAGGCGGTAGCCGGCAAGCCGGTCATCGTCTTTAAATGTGCCGATACGGGCGGCGGTTCACAGGCGGCTGTATCTCACACCAGCGCCATCGCCGGCTCCAGCCTGACCTGGGACGCGCTGTTGCGCCAGACCGGCGCCATACGGGTTTTTAGTGTACAGGAGATGTTCGACGTGGTCACTGTGCTGCAGCGCTGCCCGGAGATCACCGGGCTGAAGACGCTGGTTGTCGGGCATGGGGGCGGATCATGTGTGCAGGCTTCCGATGATTGCTGCCGGGCCGGCCTTTCCATGCCCATGCTGCCTCCTGTCTTGAGGCAGGCCCTGATGAAGATATACAAGACCGACGCCGGCAATATCTTCAAAAACCCTCTTGACATAAATCCGTACTGGGGCATTGATAAGGCCAGGGAGGCACTCGGCGCGGTAGCCGGTTGGGATGGAATCGACCTGATCTTGCTCCATTCCACGCCGGAGCAGGACCCCTTTGTGCCGCGTGATTTCCAGTATAAGATCCACACGGAGACGCTGATCGAGTGGGGCAGGATGTCACCCAGGCCAGTGGTGCTGGCCATGACGACCAACACCGCACCGGGTGACGACGGGGTGCCAGAGAAGGCGTTTAACCAGATGATTGCTGCCGGGCTGGCCGTGTTTCCTTCTGTCGGGCGCGCGTCCACCGCCCTGTTTCGCGCTTACAGCTATTACCGGCGCCGCAGGCTTGGCCGCCGGCATCGCGCATAATTCCAGCCGTTGATTCCCTGCCCCAAACATTCATATAAACCTCCGCAGCCGTTCATTATAAATTCACAATCCAGCTATAGAATGTCCCTGTGACCTAAACCGCAAAGGAGGCGCAAGATATGAATAGCTGGTTCAAGATAGGTATCCCCGTGATTATTGCTGTCTTACTGGTAACAGCTTCGGTAGGAATTACGCTGGCTGTAACCGGCGGCAATGCTGTCAAGCAGGTAACATCACCCGCGAATAGCTCTGCACAGGCTGATAATACTCAGTATGCGCGGGGCCCGTCGTGCTCCAATTGCCCCGGTTACGGGCAGGGTTCAGCCGCGGCTGACGCGGATGATACCGCGGGGAACGTTTATATCCCGGGTGGAGCTACATGCCCCAACTACCCTGGATATGGGCAGGGCGCCGGCACAACCACATACAGGGGTGGATGCTGGCGCTGGTAGACCGAATTATGACGACATCCTCTGATGTATAACCATCCTCCTGCTAAAGGGACGAAGCTTCGACCTCTTCGTCCCTTTATTTTGTCTATGGTAAAATCGGTTTAAGGGGTTATTGATAAATGGCGCGCAGAAAGATACTGGTTGTGGACGACGAGCCCAAGGTTTGCGATCTGGTCAGGGCTTATCTTGAGAAGGACGGCTTTGAGGTCGTACTTTCTGGCAACGGCAAAGACGCGGTGGAAAAGGTGCGTGGGCAGAAGCCGGACCTGATAGTGCTCGACCTTAACCTGCCGGGTATGGACGGCATCGAGGTTTTCCGCGCGGTCAGGGCCATCTCGGACATACCGGTTATCATGCTGACGGCGAGAGACGACGAGGTGGACAAGATCGTGGGGCTTCAGATCGGCGCCGACGACTACGTCACCAAGCCCTTCAGCCCGCGTGAACTGTCTGCGCGGGTGGCGGCGGTGCTGCGCAGGTATGCCGAAGGGCCCAGGGCAGCCAGCAGGCTTATCAGCGGGGACCTGCTGGTGGATTTCGACAGGCACGAGGTCAAATACAAGAACGAGGCTGTCAGTCTGACTGCCGCCGAGTTTAAACTCCTTGCCGTCATGGCCAGGAATCCGGGCCGCGTCTTCACACGGCTCCAGCTTATGGATTCGGCCTTCGGCGAAACCTACGAAGGATATGACAGGACGATCGACGCCCATATCAAGAACATGCGACAGAAGCTGAGTAGAATTGGCGGCGACGCGGATAATCCCGTGATTACGGTGAGAGGCGTCGGTTACAAGCTGGAGCAGTCGCATGAATAACCTGTCTGTAAAGCTGAGCCTCCTTTTCGCAGGCCTGGCCTTGCTGAGCATCGGGGCCCTGGCCGTCTGGGTGAACCAGACTGTGAATACCAATTTCACCAGCTATTGCGAGCAGCATGATGCAACCTGCATGGGCGTACATCCGGATACCGGGATTATGGGATTGGGCCAGGCCGAGCAGAACTTTCTGCAGGATTCACAGCGTTCGCTGGGCATAGCGGCCTTTGTGGCAATTGCCGTGGCAGTGGCGCTGGGAATCATAGTCAGCATACTGGTGACGCGGCCTATGCGGGAACTGGCGGCATCGGCCAGCAAGATAGCCTCCGGTGACCTTGCCCAGCGTGTAAAACACAGGAGCGACGATGAGGTGGGAGAGGTATCCATCGCCTTCAACACCATGGCCGAGCAGCTCGAGATGAAAGAGAAGAGCCGCAAGCAACTGCTGGCCGATGTAGCCCACGAGCTGCGCAACCCGCTCAGTATAATCCAGGGCAACCTCGAAGCGTGGCTGGACGGCGTTATCATGCCCACACCGGAGCAGATCGCCCCGGTCTACGATGAAACGGTGCTGCTCAACAGCTTGATCACGGACCTTCGCGAGCTTTCGCTGGCCGAGGCGGGACAGTTAAAGCTTCGTCTCGAGCAGACCGACCTGGCGGGTCTCATCAATGCCGAGGCTGCCGTTTTTCAGGCCCGTTGCCAGGATAAGGACGTTGTATTGCAGGCCGATCCCGCAGCCGATCTGCCGCGGGTCAATATCGATAGCGAGCGTATCAGGCAGGTGCTGCACAACCTGCTGGAGAATGCGCTGCGCTTCAGCGCCCCCGGCGGCAGTATCAAGGTCATGGCCGTAACCGGGAGGGACAATAAGGTGGTGGTTTCCGTATCAGATACTGGCAGCGGTATAGATCCTGACGACCTGGATAAAGTATTCGACCATTTCTACAAGGCCGACAAAGCGAGGCAGCGCAGCTACGGTGGTGCCGGCATAGGCCTGGCGCTGGTGCGTAAATATGTCGAATTGCACGGTGGAAAGGTGTGGGCGGAGAGCAAGCCGGGCAAGGGCAGCACCTTCAGTTTTACACTACCTGTTTATTGTTAATCCGGGCAGGAACCTGGGCACCTTTTGCTTGTAGTCGAGGTATGCCTGCCCGAACTTGAGTTCCATCTCCTTCTCCTCAACCAGGGTGACCTGGAAGTAGAAGATGAGGACGCAGAGCGGCGAGAACAAGAAGGTCATCGATATTGATCCTGTCAGGATGCCGGCACCGAAAAACATCAGGAATATGCCCAGCAGCATGGGGTTGCGGCTGTAAGCGTAGAGGCCCCTGGTGATGAGCGTTTGAGGAGGGTTGATGGGCACAGGAGTGCCCCTTGCCGCGAGGAACTGTATCCACGTCCAGATGATAATCAGGGCGCCCGGCGCCAGCAGTAAAAGTCCCAGGACAAGGTTCCACGGCATATAGATTACTGCTGGCAGATTCAGCCAACTGTCTGTGAAGTATGCGCCGATGAAAAAGAGCGATATGAAGCACGCGAAGAGGAAGGCCACCAGCGGCGTATAAAGCCAGCGTTTTCTGCTGTCTCCCCTGGCCATGCGGAAGATTGCTCTGGCTATGCTCTCAAATATTCCCATGCTGTTTACGCCGATTATACAACTGCATAGCTCAAAAATAAACGGGGCGCCGCTTCCGGCGCCCCGTTTCAAATAGGGAGGGTTTATATTTGACCCTGTTAAGAATGCCAGTGTCTGCCGTAAAGAGCGCCTACCGCCCATTTCTGCCATTGTGTGCGCAGGTCGCCCGGCTCTATCATGGAGGTATGATGTCCCGATGATATCATGACCTGCTTTGGCTCACTGGCCATGGCGTAAGCATAAAGGAACCTGTTGTATGGCGATGTCGGGTCACCAAGGCAGAAGACGAAGAGCTTTGCGCAGTCCTCCAGCCCGGCCAGCGCCTCCGATGGTTTCGTCTTGATCCAGAATTCCAGGAATCTCCTCCAGTCCACGCGTATCTTGACCTTGTTGACCACGTTGAAGCATTGGAACATCGACCTGGCTATAAAGCGCAGCAGCGGGTGGGTGAAATGATCGGGGTTCCTGACCACTTTGTTCTTGATCTCGCCGGGGCAGGCCAGGGCTATCAGTATTTTGGCCTTTTTAAGCTTGCCGGCTGCCAGGATGGCCGAGAAGGCGCCCATGCTGTGTCCTATCAGTCCCATTCTTTTATGGTCGACCTCCGGCCGGCTGCGCAGGAAATCCCAGGCGTCTATAACATCATTCACAATGCTGCCGTCCAGTGTCCCCTCACTGGATCCGTGGCCCCGGAAATCAAAGGTCAGGGCAACTATGCCCTCCGAGGCCAGGGCCTTTGCGCTGTTCTCGAAGGCTGCGCCGTCGCCGCCGTAGCCGTGGCACATAACCGCGCCGGGGAGGCGCTGGTATTTACTCGCGCCGGACGGCATGAAGAGGGTCCCGTTGAGCTTTACACCATTGTTGCCGAAGGTCACGGGCCTCTCCGATACTGCGTGTATTACCGGTTCTCGTATAGCTGTTTTAAGATGTATCACTGAATAATCTCCCTTGTATATAAACAGTATACCGGCCGTGCAGGCGCATGCCATCGGATGTAGGGACGGTTTTTGCGGGATTAAAAAAAGAAGTAGCCGTCTTAACAGGCTATTGGGCGGTCATACTTTTGGGGGATGGCAGCCCGGTGGATCGACCTGTAAACAAAAAGGCCGCCGTTGATCGGACGGCGGCCTTTGCGTGCCTGCGCGGCAATTAAGGTTAAATCCAGTTAAGGATGCACATGAACAGGATGATCGAGATGATATCGACGGCGCCGATGATGCCGACCGTCAACAGCTTATTTTTGATAGTCTTCATGTCGAATACCCAGTAGGATACCAGGAAAAAGGGCATGTAGCCGATCAGCCAGATAAGCCAGGGGGCGCCCAGGCTCCACCAGCTGTATTCCCAGGTCAGCGCGCCGACCCAGTTGAGCAGGCACTCTATGAACACCGCCAGGATTGATCCCACGATAGCAAACAGCAGTCTGTTGGGGATTCCCAGCAGCTTCAGGTTCTTGTCGGAAGGGAGCATCTTGCACATGACGATGCCCATGATAGAGAACATGAATGTGATCTCGATGTTGAGGCCTATCAGAAGCACCAGAGCGCTGCCGTGATCCGGTGTGCCCCAGACCGGCGCGAAGCCGTTGAAATGGAAGACCAGGCCGTTCCAGATCTCGTTGAACCAGTCCATCAGCCAGAAGGCCAGCCCGGCCAGCACCATGCTCCAGTTCTTTCGTTCGACCTCGTTGGCATAGACGTACATGACGATCAGCAGCAGGGGTATCACATACCACTGGAAATGGCTTCCGTCACGCAGCAGCGCCAGGGCTTGTTCGGCAGATTCTGCCATAATGTACCTCCTCCACTTTATTTATAATTATTAGCCTTAGTATCAGGCTGTGAAGCCCAGCCGTTTCCTCATGTCGTTAATGAGCTGCTCGAGGTCGGGGGTTACAGCGGGCTGGCTCCTGGCTGCCGTCACCTTTGCCGTGGTCTTCTGCACCGCCAGGGCCCGGGGGTTGATGCCCTGCTGCCTGGCCTCTTCGAGGATGCCCAGAGAGAGTGGG
>Ga0268277_1002402_pt1 | contig 10917 bp, 9 predicted proteins | sample saktaG_5_FD_190132 | JGI IMG/M metagenome (GOLD analysis project Ga0268277, IMG submission 190132) | Saline water microbial communities from Sakinaw Lake, British Columbia, Canada - sak_2010_1_5_50m | ecosystem: Environmental > Aquatic > Non-marine Saline and Alkaline > Saline ...
GGTTGAAGCTTGGCAAAATGCACGCAATAATAAGAACTCAAAGATTGATTGGCAATTTACAACCCAGGACGCAAGAATTAAACTGAAACGACTATACCCGTCATATCATGAATGACATTACACTAGTTTAAAAAGGTACGTGCGATGAAAGGGAAATATCCCGCTTTATCCATCATACTCTTCTGCCTGTTGGCTTGCGATAATCCCGAAGCGCCGCCATTCAAGGAGGAAGCGAGTGTGTTCGCGGTTTTATTCGCGAACCTGGAATCCCAACAGGTGTTCGTCTACCGCGCGCATGAGGATGTCGCCGACTCGTTGCGAAATGAGGATCTTTTTATTCCAGATGCCATCGTCCGTATTGCGGATTCGGAACGCGAGGTTAATTTTACCTGTAGATATGATTCTTCGTATAGAAGATTAAAATACACGAATACCGTCGAAAAACTGCGCGTTCGGCCCGGCGAACGGTACCGGCTGACAGTTAAAACCGAAATCGGAATGATGACCGGGACCACAACCGTACCTTCATCTATCTGTTTTCTCGCGCCCCCAGAAGGTGGCTGCATCAGGCATCACTCCGAAGTCGAAGTCCGGTGGCATGCCACAGAAAATGCGTATGGGTATACAATCAACTTGCTTGGTCCGCCGTGGAACAATGGGTTTAGCGGCGCTTACGCCGGTACCGGCAGAGATATAAGTACTTTCAGCACAACGGATACTATGCTGGTTCTTCCGGACAAGTATATCACTTATGAGGAAAAACCAAAGTTCGGATGGTATTTGGAAGTGGAGCGGCGCTATACGGTGAAAATCATGGCGCTGGATCGGAATTTCAAACACCACCTGTTCGACGGCTATGAAGTCGCCGGGGTACATGGTGGCTACGGACTTTTCGGCTCGGCTGTTGTGGACTCATTGGATTTTTACGTGGTGAAATGAGGATGATCCGACAATTTCAATGGTAATCTTTTCGGCTCTAACCGCCCGAAGCCTTGACGTGATACCCCTCTGATTTTAGTAGATCTATAACGCGCTCCCGGAAATCACCCTGGATCAGGATTTCGCCGTCTTTTACGGTACCGCCCACGCCGCAAGCGGTTTTCAGGTGTTTGCCGAGTCCTTTCAGATCTTCGGAAGTTCCAACGAATCCGGTTACAATGGTCACAATCTTTCCCGCCCGGCGCTTGCGATCCAGCAACACACGCAAGTCCTGCTGATTTGCCGGCAGGGTATCCGGCTCCCGGTTTTCCGTGGATGGATACTCGAAATCAGGGTCGGTGGAGAAGACGGTTTCGATTCGATCTTTTCTATTCTGTTTCGCCATTGATTTTCTTATCAAAAATTTGGATTACCTGCGCTCTTCCCGCCCGAATTGCGAAATTTACAAATCTTTTACTTTTCGATCGCCGGATTGACCCGTATATTTTCACCCGGGGTCACTCTTTGTCAAATTTACATCCGCCGGCATCTGAAAATCAAGCCGCTCTTCGTTATGCGCCCGGATGGCGTTCATCTGCGCGAAAAGCTGCTTTTCGAGAAGTGACAGGCTGATGTATTCTGGCGCCCGAAAAAACATCCAATTTTTGAACGAATAGAAAAGGAAAATCATGAACGATCAACTACTCGCGGTTCAATTGCGTCAATCCGTCCGTAAATACGGCGACCGGGCCGCCCTCAAATATAAAACTTCTACGGAGACCGAATGGCAGCACGTTTCCTGGCGGGAATTCGGGGAGCGGATTCAGGCCGCTGCCAAAGCCCTGCTGGAACTGGGCGTAAACGAAGGTGCCATGATCGGTATCTTTTCCCAGAATATGCCCGAATGGACCATTGCCGACTTTGCCATTCAGAACGTTCGCGCGGTGTCCGTTCCACTCTACCCGACCAGCACCGCGGATCAGGCCGAATACATCATCAATGAAACTGAGATGGCGGTCATCTTCGCCGGGGAGCAGGAACAGTACGATAAAGCCTGCGGCCTCTTCGCGAATTCGAAATCCCTGAAAAAGATCGTCGTTTTCGATCCGAACGTAAACCTGCGCGAGACCGTTCCCAGCCTCCATTTTGAAGAACTGCTGGAAATCGGGCGCAAATCCAGCCGCGAAGCCGAAGTGGAACAGCGCCTGGAAAACACGCAACTCAGTGACCTGGCAACCCTGATCTACACCTCCGGCACCACCGGCGACCCCAAGGGCGTTATGCTCGATTTCGAGAATTTCGCTCAGGCGATGAAAATCCATGACCTGCGCCTCAATGTCAGCGATGAGGATGTTTCCCTGGCCTTCCTGCCGCTGAGTCACGTCTTCGAGCGCTCCTGGACCTTTTTCGCGCTGCACACCGGCATGACCGTGGTTTACCTGCTCGATCCCAAGGATATTATCGCCGCCATCCAGGAGGTGCGTCCAACCATCATGTGCGCCGTACCGCGCTTTTATGAAAAGGTCTACGCCGCTATCTACGCTAAACTGGAATCGGCATCTCCCAAAAAGCAAAAAATCTTCAACTGGGCCATCGCGACCGGCAAGCAGCGCCTGGATTACACCCGTCAGGGAAAACACGTCCCGCTGCAACTATCGCTGCGTTACAGCATCGCAGATCGGCTGGTCTTGAAAAAACTGCGCAATCTCGTCGGCGGGCGGGTGCGTTTCCTACCGGCGGCCGGCGCTCCCTTATCGGAAAAAATCATCGAATTTTTTCATTCACTCGGAATCGCCGTCAAATTCGGATACGGCCTCACCGAAACAACCGCGACGGTCTCAGCCTTCGAAGACGTCAACTTCAAATTCGGAACAGTCGGAAGAGTCTTCCCGCAAGTCGAGGTTAAGATCGGCGAAAACGATGAAATCCTGGTGCGCGGCAAGACCGTCATGCGCGGCTATTACAAGAAGCCCGAAGCTACAGCTGCTGTGTTTCAGGACGGCTGGTTCCGCACGGGCGACGCCGGCAAGATGGACAAAGACGGACACATTACGATCACCGACCGTATCAAGGACCTCATGAAAACCTCCGGCGGCAAGTACATCGCCCCTCAAAAACTCGAATCGATCCTGGGCTGCGACCGCTTCATCGAGCAGATCGCCGTCATCGGCGACCAGCGCCACTATGTCACCGCCCTGGCGGTGCCCTCCTTCGAGGCTTTAAAGGAGATGGCGCACAACATGAACATCAAATTCCACGATATGGAAGACCTGATCCGCAACACCAACGTCACCGAGTTTTTCGAGAAACGGATCGAGGCTCTGCAGCAGCACCTGCCCAATTTCGAGAAGGTCAAGAAGTTCCGACTCCTGCCCAAAGAGTTCAGCCTCGATAAAGGCGAGATCACCGCAACCCTGAAACTCAAGCGCGAGGCGATCATCCGGAAATACAAAAACCTGATCGACTCGATGTACTCCGACAAGCAGGATGGGGAAGCCGATGACTCGGGGAATAAGGAATAAGGCATAAGGGCCAAAGGCGCAGGGCAGCGCAGTTTTCAATGATCAATGATCCTCCCACTCCGGCGGATGCGATCCTTCCCGGGAGATATCATTCTGAGGCCCAATGGGCCGAAGAATCGGGCTGGCTAATCGGTAATATAAGCCAGTCAATCGTTGTATCATCTCCATAATCAGAACGGCCTGTGGAAATCGGTGAAAAGCATCAAATTGAGAAGTGCTTTTCTCAATGGCGCGTCTGGGGTCAAATCGCTATATTTAGCCCTGAGTTATGCTCTTAGAAGACTGACCCAAAAAATCGGAAACGGAAAAGGGAGTCAAATTATTTTACAATACTGGCTAAAGCTCAACAGGGTAATCTTTCTTATTGTCTCACTATTTCTTGTTTTTTCGGTCTTGGCCGCTGAAAAAGGAAAACTATACCTTGTCCTCGGTTCGGATACCTCGTTTAATCCCTATGGCGGATTAAATTATTACGATGGACGATTGTGGCAGGCTCTTTTATACGCGGATCCCGCTCACAACGCGTATACGGTCATGGATACTTCATTCCGAAATCAGTACAGGGACAGTTATGGCACTCCGGTAAAAATGACCTGGTGGATGATGGCCGGAAACATTTTTCATCTTTCCAAAAACTGCAATGTCCCGATCCGCAATAATATCTCCCTGTATTTAATGAAAAAATATCACGGGGCTGTTATCGAACTGTGCGGTGACCAGTTGAGCCTTCATTATCATAACTATCTGTGGTCCGACACAAATGGTGATGGTGTTTTTTGCTATAATCAGGGCATGGATTTCAACCTGAGCGAATATGATTATGAGCAAACACTGTGCAAATACCTGATCGAAGATGATGTTTTTCCCGTCTCCTTCCGCAGCGGCTGGCACTATATGGACAATGCCTGGCAGGCCTACCAGGAACGGTTCATTCCTTTCGATATGTCAAACGCGTATCCGGCGATCGGCGGCGATGTCAATGAACCCAGCTGGTATATTGACTGGTCGCAATCACCTGCGGCGTTCGTTCCCTATCACCCCAATGCCGATGACTACCAGATCGAGGGCAATCTGAAGCAATGGCGACTCCGTTCGACTCAGTTCCAGGATTATAATACGATGCGAGCCAACCTTGAGACGATGTTCCGGGAAGCCGCTAACGGTAACGATCAGATGGGCTGTTTCTGGGGCCATCTGGCCGAAGAAGCATCTTTTCTAAACGGTTTGAATAATCTTAACGCATTAGCCCATCAATTTTCCGAACAATATGGCGTTGATTTCAGGTACTGCCAGGATGTCGAAGCCATGCGCCTGTGGATCAATCCGGCGGATACAATCGCGCCTGCTCTGACCGTACATGAAATTGAAGAAGACGAAAACATCCGCTTTGCCATTGAAACCGATGGCCCGGTTTTCCAGGTTGAAGAACCTTTTATTGCGGTCAAAACGAAGCATGAAACCTTTGAACGTCTATCCTGCATACAAACCGGTGTGAATCGATGGGAAACCCTTAAGGCGCTTCCCGCAGAAATCCTGGCGAAGGTTTCCGTTGCCGTCTGCGACAGTGTGGGCAATCAGGCCAAAGTGCATCTGGACTATGTCCCCGATGATATTTTTATCGACGATCAACATCCGGAATTCCGGGAAATATCGGGCAGCTGGGGAAATTATACCTCCGGCGAGTTATGGGATTTGAATGCCCGGATATTGAACGGATTGGGATCGGTAACCATCACTCCTGAAATTCCGGAAAGCCGGGCGTATAGAATCTCCTTTCACGGACCCGGAAGTACTTCGAATTCTGTCCGCTGTATCATGCAACATGCTTCGGTTGTGGATACTGTGCTATTCGATTCCACTTTATTGGGTACGAATTACTGGCAGGAAATCGGGATCTTCGATCTGGAAGGCAGTACGGAAAATGCGCTCACAATCGAGAATCTGGCCGCCGGTAAAAAACTCGGGCTGGATGTGATCCATTTTTCGCCATTGGTGCCGGGAAAATATTTGATCGTGGATCGGGATTCACTGAACTTTGGAGATGTTACTATCGAAGACAGCACTACCCGCTACATCACGATCGGCAATATGGGCTCGGGGGCATTGAATGTGACCATGGCCCATTCAGGAGGCAAGCTCACGATCAAGACCGATATTCCCATGGTTCTGGCTCCCGGAGAAACGCGGAAAATACCCATAGCTTTTGTTTCTCAGGAATACGGTGAATATCGGGATGTGATCACGATTGAATCGGACGATCCGCTTAATTCCGACATACGTATACCGGTCTATGCCAATGCCACAAGTTATTTTAAATTGGTGGATAATGACGATCCAAGCGGGTACAGAGAATTCGGGGATACCTGGTTCACCAGCATCGCGACAGCCTACGGCTCCAGCAGCCGCTGTGCCTGGATCCGGGGCAATGGCCTTCATGCGGATTTCACAATGACGCTCAAGTACACCGACACTTACGATATTCAGTTCATCGTACCGGCTACCGAGAATGCGCACAATCACGCCGATTACATTATTCTGGTAAATGGAACAGCGATCGACACCGTCGTTGTGGACCAGAATCTGGGCAGCGGGCAATTTGTCTCGATCGGCACATACGATCTCCCTGAAGGTGTACCGGTCTGCCTGCGCATTCAGGATAACGGGGGCAATACGAATACCAATCCCAGCATTGTATTGCGTGCGGACGCGGTCAGGTTTGTCCGTGTGAAAGAAAACCTCAGTGCGATCCATGAAGCAGGTATCCCGGATGAATTCGTCGTTCATCAGAATTATCCGAATCCATTCAATCCGCTTACCACCATCAGGTTCTCGCTCCCGAAACAGCAGCGAGTCACTCTGAATATCTACGATCTCAACGGTCATCTGATCAAAACGCTTATCCACGAGGAAGTACCGCCGGGAAATTATAGCATCCCCTGGAATGCGACCGACAACTCGGATAATCCCGTGTGAAGCGGCGTCTATCTCTACCGAATCAGCACAGGCGAATACACAAACACAGGGCGAATGTTGCTGCTCAAGTAACAATAGAATTTAGAAACGTGCCCGGTGCCACTCGGGACAGTTCTCCTGGTTATAAAAGTTCTGCCGATTTCAGCCAACCGCCTTTGTCAATAATCAATGGACAATGATCAATTATCCTTCTACTTTGGCTGATGCGATCCTTCTCCCGATGCGCGGGATTATGTCGCCCCCCTGGGAGGATGGCTTTTCGTCGATCATCCTCTACTCCGATTATTCGCATCTTTTCCATCAAAATTGTATCTATATTCATGCGGATTTGAATTGAAGACAGATGGAAATCGATCAGCAAAAATACATCGAACAGAACCGGGCCGAATACGCAGAAATTTACGACTCGCTGAAGCGATTGACACCGGACGGGATTGCTGCCGCCGAAAGTCAACGGGCGGCGCTGCTCGAAGCCCTGAACGGTAGAGTCAAATGGGATTTCCGGGACAGTAAAGCCGATTGCAGTCAACTCTCACCGGGTTGCCGGCTCTGCGGCGAGGGGCTCTGGTCCTGCCTGTTCATCAACGACCGCTGCAATGCGCGCTGTTTCTATTGCCCGGCCCGCCAGGACGGCAACGATACGCCGGGGACCAGTTCGCTGGAGTTCCCCAACCCCGAAGATTACGCCGATTACATCGAGAAATTCGGTTTCAAGGGCGTCAGCATCAGCGGCGGCGAGCCCTTTCTGGCCTTCGAGAAGGCCTTCGATTTCGTCCGAATCCTCAAGAAACGCTTCGGCTCCGACATCCATCTCTGGCTCTATACCAACGGCATTCTGGCCGACATCGAAAAATTGCACCGGCTCGCCGATGCCGGGCTGGATGAAATCCGCTTCGATCTCAGCGCCGTCAACTACGATCTGAGTAAAGTACGTATGGCCTCGGGCAGCATTCCGATCGTCACGGTCGAGATTCCGGCCATCCCGGAAGATCTCGAATTCATGCAAAGTTTTCTGCCGCGCCTGGAAGAAGCCGGGGTGAATTTCCTGAACCTGCACCAGATCCGCATGACGAACTTCAACGCCGCTAACCTTATGCGACGTGGGTACACGATTCTGCATGGACCCAAAATGACGGTCCTGGAGACCGAGATCACCGCCCTGGAAATTTTACGTTACGCCCGCGAAAACGGGATCGCGCTGCCAATCAATTACTGCTCGTTCATCTACCGCAACCGCTTTCAGACCCGGGCCGCGCGCAGCTGCTATGCACCGTTTATCAAGAAGAATCACGAAGAGGTTACCGAGGCCGGACTGATCCGCACGATGTCCACCGAAGTCGAGCCGTCGAAAATCAGCCGTTTAATCGGATTGCTGCAGGCCAATAATATCTCAGCGAACGGCCCATATGCCACCCAATCCAATACCAAAATGTATTTCAACGAAGAGGCTCTCAAAGTGCTCCTGCCGGAACTCGACAATCTGCAGCTCGCGTATCATGTCCCTATGCTCCGCCCGTCGATTTCTTATCGTCACACCTATAAGGAAATCGAACTGAATAAACGGAAAAAAATCGTCATCGAGCGCAAATCCGCCCTGCACGGCGTGATTTTGGCAGCTTCCGAAATACCGGTTTTTTACGACGAGTTTATTCTGGGCAAACCGAGCCCGCTGGACCTTACCCATCATATCGAGAACAGCAGTGATTCCGCCGCAATCGTCGAACGCTGGAAAGACATCTATTTCTACGAAAAAATCAAATCGGGGCTGTATGAATACTACTAGACAATCCAATCCAGAGGCCACTGAGCACATAGAGTTGATTTTCAAGTATTATTTCAGAGGACAATTTGATTTCACTTATTGATTCAAAAATAATTCTCTGTTTTCTCTGACCTGGAGGGTCCCCTCTGGGGTGAACTCCGTGGCTTGTGAATTTGAAAGACTGGAATACTTTGTGAAGGCAGCTGAATGAATGTAAATTCGAACATGAAGACCAGGCGGATGCGACTTGTAGGGCAGTATCTCTTTATCGTCGGCTTTGCCGTTTTCACGTTTCTGCAGATCAGCCGTTCCGCGAGCGGCTTGCGTCCCGGTTCCTTCGATCCGCAATCGCAGGTCGGCCCTTCCACTCCCAATCCGGAGCACGAAGTCATTTTGTCTTTCGATAAGAAGCCGGCGTTTGCGCTGAAAGTCCTCTATTTCCCCGACCGTTTCGAAGCGCCTGACAAAAACACCCATCCCCATTCGAAACCGGAATCGCTGCAGTTTTATCGTCGCAATAATTTCGATCTGACCTTCAACACCCCGCAGCTCTGCTACAAGTTTCTCGAACCGGAATACTCCGAAGCCGGATAATTCGCAATTTCTTTCCATACTCAGCAGCAACAGTCGGCGGTTTTAATAGACCTGCGGTCTGTACGCCAAATCGAGCGGCTGTAACTATTGCTCTTTAAACCAAATGATGTGAGGAATTCGCGATGAAAGAATTTTTGAAAGAGAGTGTATTGTACATATTCGGGGGCGCCCTGATCGTCCTTCTGGTGTACTGCTTCTACCTGATACTTTTTAGTAAAAGCAAGGATAACCCGGCAAGCCCGGGTAAAAAAACCACAAAGTAATCATTTCGATGATCGGGAGAAGTGCCTGTCGCCGGGATGGGCGCTTCTCCCGGGATTAGGAAAAATTTAGATACAATAATCCACAACAATGCACCCTTGATACAATGGCGTATTACTTCGGATTTCCGCGGCACTACTCTTTTAGCTTCTCGCGGATCAGCTCGTCGATTTCCTCCAGCCGGGCCAGCGGGATCGAACTCAGCGTGCGGGCGATATCCAATTCCTTATTGCTCTGCCGGATCGCGTTGAGCGGGTGCTCGCCGTCGTTTTCGAAGTCCTTATCCGGTATCCATTCCATCAGATCATTGGGCGTACATTTAAACAGTAAACATAAACGCTCCACGGTCTCCAAATCCAGCCTTTTAGCCCGGTTGTTCTTCAATTTGGTAGCGATATTGTCGGAAAAGCCGGATTGCATCAGGTAGCTGAAGGGTCGGGTGATCCCGCGCGCCTTGAAAATCCTGTCAAAATTGTAGCGTAGCATGATCTCTCCGCCTTTTAAGTAGTTATCCGTTATATTAAGATTATTCACCGTTTATACAAGCAAAATATCCGTTTATGATACAATATATATCTTTTAAGATATTCAATATCACTTGTAATCTATACATATATTCGTTTACTATATGAATATGTACGCGTGACCTATGATATAATTATGGAGAGATATATAATTATTCGTTTGCATTACCATTTATATCGCTTATTTATGATCATTATCCGTTTAAACTGCAAAGTTATACAAAGTACCGCTGATGGTCCGGGATCTCTACGCGGCATCCGGTCTTAGACTATCTAAAACCGAAAATTATTGCCTTATTGAAGACGACCGTATTAAAATAACGATACTTGAACATCATCAGGACGGAGTTATGAGAACCAAAAATAAGTCCAAAATTAATCAGATTATCATTCTTCTGGGTCTGTCAACGCTGATCTGCCTGCTTCCGCACTGTGCGTCCATGCGCCCGTTTACCGACATCTCTCCCAATCGGGCTGAGGCCCTGATTCATCGCCATACGGACGATCCGGATTTTGTGATTCTCGATGTGCGCGGTGCGGAGGAATACAATGCCGGGCACCTGGACGGCGCCCTGAACATCCCGATTAAATCACCCGATTTTGCAGATCGGATTGAGGCGCTGGATAAGTCCGCTACCTACCTGGTTTATTGCTACGTAGGTATCCGGAGCGCCCGGGCCATGAACCTGATGAAGGCGAAGGGCTTCGAGCAGGTTTTCAACCTGGAAGGCGGCCTGGGCAAATGGGAAGCTGCTAAGCAATCGCTTGAATAAAACCACGCTCAGATAAAACAATCCGAATATTTGCTGCGTTATCTTCCGGAGCACAGCGTAAATACGCCTCGGCATTTCCATCTTTTTTTTCCTAAATTAGCCCGTGCAATACAATATTTTTCCTCCTCGTTCGTCATTAAAGATGTTATGGAGGCAATTTTGACACAGAAGATCGCAGACAGCTACCGCCGGGAACATCAGGGCCTTTTGGCTTTTATCCGGTCGAAAGTCCGCAGAAATGAGGATGCCGAGGACATCCTGCAGGATGTTTTCTACCAGGCGGTCGCAAGTGTGAATGTCCTGGAACCGGTCGAAAATCTGGCCGGCTGGCTCTACGCGGTTGCGAAAAACAGGATCATCGACTGGTATCGCAAGAAGAAAGAACCGGTGTTGAATCCGATTGTGGAGCAGATGACGCTCCAGGCGCTGGTTGACGACAGCGAGATTCGCGCCCTGGATGAACACACGCGCTCCCTGGTGATGGACGCTCTCTGGGAGGCTCTCGAAGAGCTCCCTATCGAGCAACGCACGGTCATCGTACTGCAATCCATCGAAGGCATCCCCTTCAGGGAGATCGCCGCGATCGAAGG
>Ga0268277_1002408_pt1 | contig 10883 bp, 13 predicted proteins | sample saktaG_5_FD_190132 | JGI IMG/M metagenome (GOLD analysis project Ga0268277, IMG submission 190132) | Saline water microbial communities from Sakinaw Lake, British Columbia, Canada - sak_2010_1_5_50m | ecosystem: Environmental > Aquatic > Non-marine Saline and Alkaline > Saline ...
TCCTCTTCCCTTATTTCTTTTTTGGGAACCTTCTTCTCTGTTACCCCCTCATCTTGTGTTGCCGGGGCTAAGGCGTCTTTCTCCGCTTCTTTTTCAGGGATCTTGTTCCCTTTCAGCTCTTGCTCTATTTGGCTCACGCTTTTGATGTCAATTTTCCAGCCGGTTAGTTTGGCGGCTAACCGCACGTTTTGGCCTTCTTTGCCAATAGCCAATGATAATTGGTCATCAGGAATAATGGCTATTGCCTTGTTTCTGGGCATTAGGCGCGCCTCTAAAACCTTGGCTGGCGAGAGTGCGTTGGCTAAGAATTTTTCCGGTTTTTCATTCCATTCTATTACATCAATCTTTTCGCCGGCTATCTCGTTTATAACCGCCAAAATTCTGGTACCCCGCTGCCCCACTAACGCTCCGATTGGGTCAATGCCGTCTTCCAGCGCGCAAACCGCCACCTTAGAGCGCGAGCCCGGTTCTCGGGCGATTGATTTAATTTCCAGTTGATTGGCGCCTATTTCAGGCACCTCTAATTCAAATAGCTTTGAAATAAGCTTAGGATAAATTCGCGAAACAATCACCTGGGGCCCTTTCGGGGTTTGGCCGGCTTCTAAAACATAAAGCTTAAGCCGCTGGCCTATCCTGTATTTCTCCCCGTATATTTGTTCTTTCTTAGGCAAGATAGCGGAAGTGCGGCCAATATCCAAGAAAATCGCCCCGGGTTCAATGCGTTGCACAACGCCCGAAACCACTTCGCCTTCTTTGTCTTTGAATTCTTTAAAGGCCTCTTCTTTTTCCACTTCTTTAATTTTTTGTAAGATAACTTGCTTGGCCGTTTGAGCGGCGATACGGCCGAACTCATCTTTGGTTTCTAATGGTAATTTTATTTCTTCGTTTATTTGGGCCTCTGGATTAATGGTTTTTGCCTCTTTTAAAAGGATATGGCGTTCGGGATTGAAACGTATTTTACCGTCTTGTTCAATAATTTCTTCGCTGCTATCTCTTTTTTCTTTTTGGGATTCTATTTCTTCTTCAGACAAAAGCATCTCCGGAGAAACGACTTGTTTAACTTGCCAGAATTTTAACTCGCCGTTTTTCGGGTCAAGCTGAGCGGTTATTTTTTGTTTTTTCTTGCCGTATTCTTTTTTATAGGCGCTGGCGATGGCTTCTTCAAGAACTTCAAAGATTTTTTGTTGAGGGATGCCCCGTTCGTCAGCGACCTCTGTTACGGCGAACGATAAAGATTTTAAATCCATATTTTTTCAAAAAATGCTCCGTTCTTTCAGAACCGAGCTTGGCTATAATATAGCAAAATAAGATTTCATTGTCAAACTAGCCGTTATCCTCAAGGGCGTTTTGGTGGTGGCGCAGGGCCGCAAGTCGGCCATTTTCGTCAAATTCAATGGCGATAATGTCAATTTGACAGGGGGTGTCCTGGGGTAGTTTTTTGCTTAAAAGATATATTTGCGTCATTTTGCGCAACTGTTTTTGTTTTTTCGCGGTTATTTGGTCTTCGGGCCAAAAATTCGGGCGGGTTTTTATGGCCTTGACTTCAACGAAAATAAGCTTACCTTTTTTCCTCGCTACAATGTCTGTCTCGCCGAATGATTTATAGCGAAAGTTGCGTTCGCGAATTTCATAGCCGTTTTTTTGCAGGTATTCAGCCGCCGTATCTTCGCCTCGCTTGCCTAATGATTTATTGCTCATTGTCATAATTAGGAATTATGCGCTTGCCGTCATTCTGAGGTCTAATGGCCGAAGAATCCCGGTCGTGATTCTTCGCTATCGCTCAGAATGACACATCTCGGGTGTTTCGTGATCCAAGATAACTTTAACAACATTTGCCAATTTTTCCAAGAAATAGTAAGATTAAAAAATGAGAAAATTTTTTGTTATTTTGAGTTTGGTATTTTTTGGTCTGCTTGTGTTTATTTCAGCGCAAGCGGTTTGTCCAGTGTGCACCGTGGGGGCGGTGGCGGGCGTGGGGCTTTGCCGATGGCTGGGCATTGACGATTTGATTACCGGCGTCTGGGTCGGCGGGCTTTTGTTTTCGTCTTTGCTTTGGTTTTGGTATTGGCTGGTAAAGAAAAAGCCGGCAATTAAGAATACAAAAATCGGCTTGCTGATTACTTTAGTTTGGTATGGGGTTGTGATTTTGCCTTTGTATTTCGTGGGCGTTATCGGCCATCCTTATAACGAGCTTTGGGGCATTGACAAGCTTTTGTTTGGCATTATGGCGGGCACGATTGTTTTTGCCCTGTCGGTGCGCTTCAATAATTATCTAAAAAAGAAAAATCAGGACAAGGTATACTTTCCCTACCAAAAAGTTGTTTTGCCTATTGGCTTTTTGGCGCTGGCCAGCGTTATTTTTTATATCATCGTCAGATGCAAGTAAATTTGTAAGGCGCCAAGCGCCTTACAAATATAAACATATGCTTGACCAAGAAAAAATTGACCAATTTATAAAGAAAGCCCAGGAGAGCAAACAAAACCAGCTTGATTTGTCCTCGGACGAGGATTTATCCATAGCTATAATGAATCTTGTGTCTATTGAAGAGCATTTTTTCTTTACCGCCGAGAAAACCAGCAAACCCGAGTATCTTGACTTGCTTAAAGAGGCGCGGGAAATGCGTAAAGAACTATTGGGCAAAATCATAAAAGAATACGAAGGTGAGGTTTGGTGCATTTCAAAGCATCTTTTGGCCGCCTCCATGCGTTTAATGGAGGTTGGCACTAAGGCGTTGGGGCAGGGCAAAAAGCAGGAGGCGGAGGATCTTTTTGCCAAGTCGTTTCAGCTATATTCTTTGTTTTGGGGCGTGGCTAAGAAATTAATAAGCGTGGACGATGTCAAAAAGATTGATGACGGGGCGCTGAATGTCCACGACAAAGAGAAAAAAACCGTCTGGGGCAAATTGGGTGATTTGGTTAAAAAGGCCATTGATTGTTGCCGCGAGTAGCCAATGCTATAATGATCGCGTATGGAGACAGATGATATTATAAAAAAATTAGAGGCGCAGGAGGCAAAGATTAACGCTATTTATCAATCAGTGGAGAAAACCCGCAAGTATTTTTTAATTACCTTGATTGTCAGCGCCGCTTTCATAATCCTGCCTCTAATTGCTTTAATGTTTGTTATTCCCTCGTTCCTGAAAACTATCACCGGCAGCGGCTTGGGCCTATAGTTTGCGTTTTAAACAAACCAAAACCCCCAGCGTAAAACGCTGGGGGTTTTGGTTTGTGGTGGACTCGGGGAGAATCGGACTCCCGTCCCCGCAATGCGAATGCGGTATAATACCACTATACGACGAGCCCGGCTTCTTATTTTTTATTCTCGGCTAGTTTCATAACAATCAATAAAGCGATAAAGGCGGCAGAGAGCATTCCGGCGGTGAGTGTCAGTTTGCCCGCGAACGAATTGTCAAGGGCCGTTTGAAAGCTCGCGCTCCATAAATTTAAAAGCATCATCGCCGTGAAAAAGGCGCCCAGGGCAACGGTAAACAAAACGATTAGTTTTTTGAGCATATTTATTAAATTTTATTGTTGGCGATCTTTTGCCTTATATTATCAATAAATTGTTTGAAAAACCAGAGGTTATGATAGGTCAAAAGCCGTTGGGCTGTTATCTCCTTGGCGCGGAAAAGATGGCAGATATAAGATTTAGAGTGGTTTTGGCAGGTTGAACAAGCGCATTTTTTGTCAATCGGCGACTTGTCTGTTAAAAATTTGCTTTGGTTTAAATTAAGTTTCTCTTTAGCGGTCAAAGCAATGCCGTGGCGGGCGAAGCGGGTGGGATAAACGCAGTCAAATAAATCAATTCCCGCTTTGATGGACCTTTCAAAGTCTTCCAGATAGCCAATACCCAAAAGATGGCGCGGTTTTTCCGGCGGCAATAGGGGAATGGTCCAACCAAGGATTTCATACATTTTTTCCTTGGTTTTTCCCAAAGAGCCCCCAATGCCAAACCCGTCAAAATCCAGGCCTCCGATAAACTTGGCGCTTTCTTCCCTTAGTTTTTTATATTCTCCGCCCTGAACTATCCCAAATAATCCTTGCTCTTTAACTTTGAACTTTGAACTTTGAACTTTGAACTTTCGCTGCTGCAGGCAGCGAACCGCCCAGCGATGAGTTCTTTCCATGGCTTTTTTTGTGTATTCCATATCATCAAGTGGCGAGGTGCATTCGTCAAAGGCAAAAATTAAGTCGGCTCCCAAATCGCGCTGTATTTGCATTGATATTTCCGGGCTTAAAAAACGGTTTGACCCGTCAATGTGCGAACGAAAATAAACTCCTTGTTCAGTAATTTTTACAAAAGGGCCCTGTAAGGCGCCAAGCGCCTTACAGTAGAAAGGCGCTTGGCGCCTTACAGTATTTCCGGGGAAGATTTTGGCGATTTTACCAACGCCATGCTCGGCGCCCTTGCCCAAGCTAAAGACCTGAAAACCGCCGCTATCCGTGGCGATAACACCTTGGAAATTCATAAATTTATGCAAACCGCCCATTTTTTTAACAATTTTTTCCCCGGGCCGCAAGAAAAGGTGGTAAGTGTTGGCTAAAATTCCCTCGTAGCCGATTTGTTGGACATCTTGCGAGGTCAATGTTTTTAAGCAGGCCTGTGTGGCCACCGGAAAAAATGCCGGAGTATGCAAAACTCCATGGATTGTTTTGATAATGCCCAAGCGAGCTCGCGATTTTTTTGATTGTTGAATAACCTGGAATTTCATCGTTGTAACTTGTGTAATACCCTGTGGATAACCTGTGGATTAATAATAAATTGTTTTGGTTTTGTGATAGGGTATAGGCATTTTAACTTTTTGCGACATATTCCATAAAATCCAATCAATTTGAAATGCCGGAACTTTTCGGCTTTGTCGCGGCAGGGCTTGCTTAATTTTTTCTACTGCCCAAATAGTGCCCGCCCTTATTTCAATCTCTTCTCGCGAGCCGGCTTTAATTAATGTTTCGGCTTTAATTTTTTTCAGCAATTTTGGCGAATATTCAATAGCGCCAAAATAATGCAAAATTTGCGGGATTTTATAATCAGCGAAGCAGGTGAGTTTGCCAATGTCGCGGAACGCGCCCAGTCCCTTGCCGTCCAAAGCCCCCCAAATATCGCCGGCTAAAATTTGCGCCCTTTTGAGGATATAGATTTTTTTGCCGTTAAAAGAGGTAACGTCGCGGAAAGACGGAAAATCGTTCACGATTAAATCTACGAGTTTATCAGCGCTTCGCTTGGCTGTTTTTACGACATTTAGGGCCTGGCCATTATATTTCCCAGCCAAAATACCGCCTGTTTGGCGGGCGATGGATAAGCGTTTTTCAAACAAAGGTATGATCTGGCCGTTAGCCGGGGCAAAAATATCAGCTAAATCTTGGCGGCTGATTTTTGATAAATAATCAGCGTTAAGAATAGGATACTTTTTTACTGCTTTTTTTAAGGCCGATGCCAACGCAAAATAGCCGTTAATGTTTTTTGAGCCGTTCTTTATTGTCCATCTTGCCTTGCTTTTTTCAGCCCAAAAGCAAAAATTTAAAGAATCCAAGAGAAAAACATATTGGCAGATTTTTTCGGGCTCGTCCTGGAAATGGAAAGCATTAGCCCAAATCGGAGCTGGTTTTCGGGCAATCTTTCGGGCTAGTTCAGAAACAGCTTTTTCATTGATTTTTACGGAGCGGCTGTTTTTTGTTACGTATGCGGTTGTGGCTAAAACTTTTTTTAAAAGCATTGTGGCATTATAGCAGAAACAGTGTAAAAAAATAACACCGACACGACTTTTATATTTTGTCGGGCGGTGCTATTCAGCTGTCATAAGATTGGCATCTGCCAGCCGCAGATACCTAACAAAAAAAGAATTACAATGATGCCAATCGTGACTAATGCGACCAGCAGCCATTTTTTTACTTTTGCTTTCATTTTTTTCCTTCCTTCCTTTTTCTAATTCCTAATTTTAATAAATCCTTTTAGCTGATTTTAATTTAGCTGGTTTTAAACATTTTGCAAGCGGATGTAAGTAAAACCCCTCGCCTAAGGCGAGGGGTTTTTGACGAATTATCAAGACGATTACCAGCGGTTGCCGCCACCTCGGCCGCCACGATCTCTGTCGAAACCGCCGCCACCTCGGCCGCCAAATCCACTGCCGCCTCTGCCTCCGCCGCCGCCACCGAAACCGCCAGTTCTGGCTGGTCGGTCGGTCATTGGCCGGGCTTCCGCGACAGAGATAGCTCTGCCGTCTAATTCAGCGCCATTCAAGGTTTCAACGGCCTTGGCTGCTTCCTCTTCGGTAGCCATCTCCACAAAGCCAAAACCTTTTGATCGTCCGGAAATCTTGTCGGTGATAATCACCGCTGATTCCACGGTACCGGCTTGCTGAAAAAACTCTTTCAAACCGTCTTCGGTAGTATTATAAGATAAACTACCAACGTATAACTTCTTAGCCATGTTCATTCAAAAATGTTTTATTGCGTAGGGCGACCTTTTCTCATGGTGTGCGCTTGATGAACAAGCTTTGCAGGGTCTAGCCCGACCCGACTAACGCTCCGCTTATTGTTGACAATATGGCTAAGGAGTCCGCGCTTTTCAGAAAAAGAGCGGGAAACTTGAGAAATCCCTACTTGTTAAAATCACCTTAGCACATTTTCTCTGAAAATGCAATGGCTTGGGGTGATTTTCGTGCTACATTTTTCGGAGCGTTGGGAATTGCACCCAAATTGCACCCGCCCGAGGGGTGTATGCTGCTGTTGCACTACGCTCCGTTTAAGAGTTATTCAAGTTACCCAATATTTTGCTTTGGTCATATCGTCGCGTTTGATCTCTACGTGCTCAACTTCTTTTTTAGCTTGATTTGCCAATTTTTGCAATTCCTGCTCGGGGAGAGCGCCTAATTTTTCAACTTCTCCGACTAAAAATTCTTTTTTGTTTTTTTTGGGTTCGGACAACACTTGGGACAACAGGTAGGACAGGATATGTCCTACCTTTGGGCCGGACTGAATATTCAAAAGTTTCATTATGTCTTGGCCGTTAATTGCCAGCATTTTAGGGGCAATGGGGTCTTGGACTACTTTTTCAAGTAAATACTTCAAATGGCGCAGTTTATAGGGCTCCGCTTTGGGCACTCCGGAGCCAATGCGGTCGGCCTTGCGCACTTGCAGCAATTCTTCAATGTTTTCTTGGCCGACGTTTTTTAAGAGCCGCCGCACTGAAGAAGCGCCAACCTCGTCAACATTGTAGTAAAAAAGGTGGTATTTAACCAGTTTGCTAATTTTATCGCATTGTTTTTTGGGGAAGCAAAGCCGTCGTAGAATTTGGCCGGCCATTTTAGCGCCAACTATTTCGTGTCCGTAGAAAGTGGCGCTTTCGCCCTCGCCCCGTTTAGTGCGGGGCTTGGCGATGTCGTGCAGCAAAGAAGCCATACGGACTTCCAAAGAATAATTGTTTTCGCAGGCGTATTGTAAACTTAAAAGATTGTGCTGGTAAATTTCATAAATGTGGTGCTTGTTTTGGGCAATTCCAAAACCCTCCAAAAGCTCGGGAATGATGTATCGCAATAGATTAAGCTCTCTTAAAAGTTCAACGCCGCGAGCGCCATTGGGGCTTATAATGATTTTTATTAGCTCGTCGCGGATTCTTTCCTGGGAAATATTTTGCAAGAGATGGGCGTTTTTTTCAACGGCTAACTTTGTTTTTTCTTCAATCTCCCATAGTTCGTTTTTTCCCATGGTGCTTGCGAATCTCACCGCTCGCATCAAGCGTAGGGCATCTTCCTGGAAACGTTCCGCGGGTTCGCCAACCGCGCGAATGATTTGGTTTTTTAAGTCATTTTGTCCGCCGAATAAGTTAATAATTTTTTCGTCAAAAGCGAGGGCGTTTATCGTAAAGTCGCGTCTGGAAAGGTCTTCTTGCAGTGTTTTAGCGAATTTTACCTGGTCGGGGTGCCGCTTGTCGGTATATTTTGATTCTATCCTAAATGGAGTTATTTCAACTGCTTTTAATGTTTGGTTGTCTGAACCAGTAACAATTGAAACGGTGCCGAAGCTGTTTTCGTAAAACGTTTTGTAGCCCGCCTTATCAAAAATCGCCTGAATCTCTTCGGGTTTGGCGTTGGTGGTGATGTCCCAGTCATTGGGCGGGACGCCTCTCAAAAGATCGCGCACGCAACCGCCAACAATGTAGGATTCAAAGCCAGCTTTTTGCAGCGTTTTTAAGATTTTTTTGATTTCAGAAGGAATGTCCATAAATGATTACTATCTGAATTTTTAATTTTTAATTCTTAATTTTTATTGAATGTTTAATTTATAATGTTTAAAAATTTTAAAATTAGAAATTGATTAGAAATTAGAAATTAGAAATTGAAAATTACTCTATTGTGCCCTAAAAATGGATTTTTTTCAATCATTCTGGTAAAATTGATATTAAGCTCCCGTGGTGAAACGGATATCACAACGGCCTTCGAAGCCGTTCTTCCCCGTTCGAATCGGGGCGGGAGCACAAGGAAATTTCAAATTGCCAATTGTAAATTGCGAATTTGGGCTTTTCTTTTCGTATAATTTTTTGTATAATCGTTTAATGTCTGCTAAAAAGACAATTTGTTTGATTACGGTTCTTTTTATTTTAGGTATTTTTTTGGTGCCTAATATTGCTTTGGCTATCAATCACGAGTATGTTGGCTGTGGGGGTAAAATAGATGCGGTTACGGGTAAACGTATCTCTGGTATAAATAAGACCAGCGGCGAGTGTGATCCTGGCCAGGAACGAAGGGTTTGTTACGAGGGCATGGTGCCTTGCGGTAAAAACGTGGCGGTGGCGATTAATGCTGACGAGGATGTTCAATGGGATGATGATAATAAAGTTTGTGTTGGCGGCAGCCCTGTGGTGGTAAATTGCCAACTGTGCCATTTTTTTGTGATTATTGACGGCATTATGGATTTTATTATGGTTGATATTGTCCCGCCATTAACCGTGGCTGTGCTGGTTATCGGGGGCGCGATGTTTTATTTTACTGGCGCCAAGCCCGAATTGCGAAATAAAAGCATAACATTATTCAAGGGCGTGTTGATTGGTTTGGTGCTGATTTATGGCGCCTATATGATAGTTGGCATATTTTTAATGGTTTTGGGGGCGGCAGATATGAATCCTTTAAAAGATATTTTTGATTCAACCCGCGGGATATTCAGCATTGTTTGTCCGATAGAAGTGCCATAGGATTCAGGCCTCCATAGCTCAATTGGCAGAGCAGTTGCCTCTTAAGCAATTGGTTACAGGTTCGAGTCCTGTTGGAGGCATAATGAGCGAAGCGAAATATGCCCCCAAAGCAAGGCAACTGCTTGCCTTGCGTCAGGACGAGAACGCCGCAGCGATGTCGCCTCAGGCGACCGCGAGTAGGTGTCAAGAACGAGCCCGCCGACGGGCGGGTGAGAGGCGAGGCCGAGCCCTGTTGGGGGCACAATAATCAATAATCAATAATTAATAATTAAAATATGCTCACAAAAGAACAAAAAGAAAAAGTTATCAAAGACGTTAAACTTCATAAAGGTGATACTGGTTCAGCGGAAGCGCAGATTTCTTTGCTTTCAGAAGAAATTAAGGAATTGCTCAAACATTTAAAAAAGCATACCAAGGACCAGCACTCTAAGTACGGGCTTTTGAAAATGGTTATAAAAAGAAAGAAATTGTTGAAGTATTTAGAAAAGGTGGATAAAAAGCGATATTCCACTATTGTTAAAAAAGTTGGCCTAAAAGAGAAGGTCTAAACATATGACAAAGCCAAAGGAACAACGAGTAGAGGTTTTAATGGACGTGCAGAATCTCTATCATTCCGCGCGCAATCTGCATAATGCCCGGGTAAATTTTAACGAGGTTTTAAAAACCGCCATTGCCGGCCGCAAGTTTATAAGGGCTTTTGCTTATGTGGTGCGCACTAAAACCGGTGAGGAAAAACCGTTTTTTGAGGCCTTGGCTAACTTAGGCATTGAAACCAGAGTGCGCGACTTGCAGGAGTTTTATGATGGCCAGAAAAAAGCTGATTGGGATGTAGGCATTGTTATTGACGCTATTAGAACGGCTCCGGGCGTTGACGTGATAATTTTATGTTCGGGCGACGGCGACTTCATACCGCTGGTGGAGTATCTGAAAAATCAGGGCAAACGGGTAGAGGTGCTTGCTTTCGGGCGCACTACCTCCTCGGCCCTGAAAGAATCCGCTGACGAGTTTATTGACTTGGGCCAAGAGACAAGAAAATATCTGATGAAAATAAAAGATTAGAAATGAAAGTTTATTTAGACAATAGTGTTTTAAATAGGCCATTTGACGATCAATCATATCCAAAGATTAAAATAGAGATTATCGCCACTATTCTAATTTTTAAATTGATAGAGAGCGACAAATTACAGTTAGTTAATTCGTCAGTGATTGAATACGAAAACAGTAAAAATCCGTTTTTAGATAGAAAAGATTGGATAAACAGCTACCTATCTCAAGCCAATTATTATCAAGAAATAAATTTAGCCATTAAAAAGGAAGCAGAAAGAATTCAAGAATATGGTATTGAGGCAATTGATAGCTTGCATTTAGCTGCCGCGGAATTTACGAATGTTGACTATTTTTTAACCTGCGATATGGGTATACTAAAAAAGTATCAGGGGAAAATTATGGTTATTAATCCCGTTGATTTTATCAATTTTTTAACTAATAAATAATTATGAAAATATCCCACACTTCTCAAAAAACATTAATGAGGGAGGCAAGCGAAGCATTAATTGAAAAATTAGGCATTGCCAAAGCCAGCGAGTTTTGGGCGTCTTTGAGTTGCGGACAAAGCGATTATACAAAAATACGCAGCAAACTATTCCAGGGCGAGACAGTTGATAGCTTATTTAAAAAGATTAAAAGCAGTAAAAAA
>Ga0268277_1002417_pt1 | contig 10852 bp, 7 predicted proteins | sample saktaG_5_FD_190132 | JGI IMG/M metagenome (GOLD analysis project Ga0268277, IMG submission 190132) | Saline water microbial communities from Sakinaw Lake, British Columbia, Canada - sak_2010_1_5_50m | ecosystem: Environmental > Aquatic > Non-marine Saline and Alkaline > Saline ...
GGAGCATGGCAGGACGGCCCCTCACGAACGACAGCACCCGGAACACTACTTCGGTAAGCCCGGCCACCCCAAGCCTGCCGCACTCCGGCTTTGTTGCGCGAGCTGTTCGACCAGCGGTTGCAACCCTGGAATCTGATGCGCCGCCTGCATGGCCTGCGCGCGTCCGTTCTCTTGCGCCCGGCGCAGGCATCCGAGCGCCTGTTCCGTCTTCTGCAGCTTCTGGTAAACCGAAGCCAGCATGATCCACACGCGCCAATCGCCCGGACGCGCCTGCAAATAGCGCGACACCGGCACGACCATCTTGCCCGGCTGGCCGCAGATGTCATAGGACTGGGCGATTTGAATGAACCCGTCCAGCGGGAAATCCGGCGGCAGCGGTTGCGCCATCAACCGGTCCAGCAAGTGTGCTGCGGCCCCTGTCTTCCGGCTTTCGGCAAGCTGGACGGCCACATCCAGCATGACAGGCAACGGCAACCCTTCCGCGCCCGCGAGCGACTCCAGCACCCGCGCCGACTGTTCGACATTTCCCAGTTCGCGGTAACACTTGGCGATTTCCAGCGTATGCTCCAACGGGATCGTGGCGCCCTGCTGCGCCACGGCCAGCAATTCACGCAGACGGCGCTCCATCGTGTCATAATGGGCGACCGTGTCACGGAACGAAACGCCCCGGTCGTTGTTGGGATCGAGCCGCACAAACGCGTTGATCACATCCAGCGCGTCGTGCGTTCGCCCCTGCCGCAGCAGGACCTCCTGTGCCAGCCGGAAACTCCCCTCGGGGCTGGGCGGATAGAGGATGCGCGACTCCTGAAACGCCTGCTCGCTCTCGCGCATCCGACCGTGCGCCACGTAGAGCCCGCCAATGGCGCCGCGCAACTTGGAGAATGACTTCTGGGCCACCACGTCGCGGCGATAGCGGGTGTCCCGGGTGAGCCGGCGCCAATACCAGTCCCAAAAATCCAGATCGGCGGTGACCACATCCTGCGCAATCGGGCCCTGCTCGTTGTTGAGCTTCATGATCAGGCCATGCGGGGTGAAGTAAGGATACATCCACGGAATGACGTAGCTCTCCTCGACATAGAACGCGTGGCGGAAGTTGTTGTTGCGCCAGATCATCTCACACAGAATGCCGTTGATCTCCATCACCCCGAGGGCCCCGCTTACCTGCACGCGGCCGTTCTGAATCACCAGCTCCGCATTCCGCGGCCGCTTACCCGAATTGACCTCGTCCACATAGATACGGAAGGCATTCGCGCTATCGGCCGGCGTCGGCATCCAGATGAGATCCGCGTACAAGGCCCGCATCGTGGCCATGTACGTGTTGTCGGCCAACGCATTCTGGGTGATCAGGAAGACATCGGGGCGCACCCGGGCCGAATAGATCATGTAGGTCGGCACGAACCGCCCGGGGTCGGTGCCGCCGTAAAAGACCGCGTTCGGCTCCATCGCGGGCGGGAAGAGCGGATCGGGCAGCGGCTCCTCCTCCGCGATCAATTCCTCGGTGATCGCCGCCGCGCCGCGCAATTGGTAATTACCGAATTGCCACCCGTAGTCATGTCCGTTCTGTTCTGCGGAACCAAATTCGAACACCAACTGATCGTCCGTATAATTGCGGTAAACCGGTATGGCCGCAAGCGCCAGCGTCACCACCACGGCGCCCGTCATGATCGCGCGCGACAGCAGACGCGACGACGCCCCCGCCGGTTCGGAAGTCGGCGGCCGCATCCAGTTCAACGCCGCCGTCAGCAGCGCGTCCAATACCGCCAACCCGAACACCAAGCCGTACCCGATCCACAGGGCGAACAGGCCGTGGGACGAGATGAACTTGACCTTCTGGATGAACGCATCCTGCAAGTCCCCCTTCGGGTTGGCCAGCACGATCAGCAGCACGCTCATCATGAGAAATGCCGCCACGGTGGCGATCAACCATTGCTGGGTCACTGCGCCCATCGCACAGCGCAAATCACGCTTGCCGGCCAACACACGCCGTCCCCAGGCCAGCGCCGCGACGACAATCGCCAGCGCCACAATGTGGAACACCGCCGCCAGCGGACGCTTGCCCATCTCAACCAGCAATCCGAAGAAGCCAAAACAAGCCACGATCACGAAGGCGCCGATCACGCCGAGCGTGAAGCGTTCAGACCGGCCGCCCGAACGCCACGTCTGGACCAACCGCTCGTCCACCTGCGTGAGCGCCAACACGCCACCGCCGACCGCCGACAGCATCAAGATGCCGGCCAGCATGAGCTTGTCGAACCGCGTCACATCAAAAATCCGCTCGACCTGCGGCACACTTGCCAGCACCACGAACGGCAACGAAAGCACGAACAGACCGATCGCCGCGTGCAACACCTTCACGCCAGCGGCCAGCGCACCCGCGAACGACAACATCAGCCCTGCGAGCGCCACTCCCCGCAGCAAGCTGCCCAGCGGAACCGCTTTGGCCGCCAACCCCGGCAGCCACGCAAAATTGACCTCTTGCGGCATCCACGCCTGAAGGCTGATAAACCAGACGACCGCCGCGCCGGCCAGTGCCGCCAGACAGACACCCCATCCCCGGGTGCGCCGCCACGCCGGTCCGCGCACCTGCCACGCGGCAAACGGCAGGAACCCCAGCGGCGCAATCAGCAGGGTGAACTGCACCCGCAAGTCGGTAAAATAGGATCCCAACTGCGGCAATATCCGGGATGTCGACGGAACGATCTTCTCGTATTGGCCCCGGGTGATCGCATGCTTGAAGCCCTCCCAGGTCCGTGGATAGCCCCAGTTCATCGGCGGGTTGCGCAGATCGGAAACGATCGGCATGTAAATGTAGAATGAGATCCCCAATTCGGCAAAAAAGAGGGACAGCGCCGCGAGCCGGCCATGCGGCAACAGCAACCAGGCCAGCCCCAGCACACCGAAATTCCACCACAGCGGCGCCTGAAACCACCAGGTCGTCGGATGGGTCAGCCCCAGCAGCGCCCCCTTGCGCACCAGGCCGAACAACGCCGCCTGCACCGCCAGCACCGCCAGCGCGTAGAAGATCCCCCGGGGAATGGTCGCGCCCAGTACAAACAGGATGCCGCAGCCACCCAGAAAGACAAGTGTCGGCAGTGCCCAGGAAAACACCGGCTGCCCCGGTGCGGCTTGCAGCACAGGCGCGGCGGGCAGGTTGGAAAGCACCGCGAACAAAACCAGCAGCACCCCGACCGCCAGGGCCAACGGCACGGCAACCCACCGTTCAGACCAGCGGTCGCGCTTGGCAAAACCGGCCAGCGCCGAACACGTCACCACACCCACCGTCAGAATGCCGATCCACAAATAACGCAACGGCGCGACCCGGGGCGCAAACTCGCCCGGCACCTGCAGGGAATGGGTCACCATGCCGGCCACCACCAGGCACAACAGCCCCGCCCCAAACAACACCGCGGGCACCGCATTGCGGCGGTTGCGTCCGCGCGCCGTGGCCGGGTCCCGCCGGTGCAAGGCCAGCGCCGCGACAAATCCCGCCAGCACCACCGCCAAACCGGCGATGAGCAGTCCCCCCGACGGCGCCATAACCTGCTTGCCGACCACTGGTTCGAGCTTGGCAAATCCCGGCATCGGCATCATCGCGCCCAGTTTCAGAACGTGCGCCGTCAGCAACACCGGTATCCCCGTCATCAGAAAATCGCGGAACAGCGCCACATCGCGCAGGACGATCACGATCACCAGCGGCACTGCCGCCAGCAGCAACACCTGATAGTTGGTCAGCCCGAGCCCGAATACGAACGCCGTGATCCAGAGCACGGTGTCCGACGGACGCCGCATCCAGCGATACGTCATCAAGAAGATCAACATCAGAAAGAACGCGTTAAGCGAATAGACTTCGACAATCGTCGCCTGTGACCACATCACCGGACTGAATGCAAAAATCAGACTCGCCGACACGCCGCCGGCCCAACAGAACCACCCCTCGCGCCGCCCCGTCGCGGCATGAAGATCCTGATGGGAGTCTTTCAGAATATCGGAGGCGGAACGCGTGATCAACATCGCCGTGAATCCGGACGCCAGCGCGCCAAAAAACGCAGACATGAGCGCAATGCTCCACGCTGGCGTCGGCTGCCCGCGGAACGTCACCCATTCGAAGATCCGTGCGAACACCCAGGCGCAAATCGTCCAGATCGGATAACCCGGCGGATGGGGCACACCCAGATAATCGCCCGCCACCGCAAGCTCACCCGAGTCCTCCAACGTCACCGAAGGCCCCAGGGTGAGAAAGTAGACCCCAAACGAGACGAGCGTCGCCGTCCAGAATGCCGCCCAGTCGATCCGGCGGAAAAAGGGGCCGCGTCTCGGAAGGAGATCGAAAAAAACGTCTGTCGTCATAACAGTCCTAGGGTTCACATAACCGTGCTTGAACTAAATGAGGCGCCATTTTAACCGGACTTTGCTCCCGCGGCAAGCCAAAGCGCAGGGCCCCCAGCAATTCTCAATATGGAGATGTAACCATCGGCGTCGGGGTCGGGGTCGGTATCGGTATCGACAAAACAAAGGGTTTTCGACCCCGATACCGATACCGACCCCGACCCCGAAGACCCCATCACGCTCATATTTAGAATTGCTGTCAAAAGTCCAGGGCAAACGCATCTTATTTTTCCGCAAAAACCGCCACTTTGCGGTTTCACTCGGATGCCTCACCCGTGGATACACGGACGGCATACCGGTGAAACCGCTGAATGATGGCAACCAACACGATTTTCAGCGAATGTTCGTTCCGCCGTCCGTGTATTCACGGGTGAGGCGGACGAAACATTCGCTGATTTGATGACGTGCCGGTCAGGGGCGGACCGTCGCGCGACCGGTCGACCGCAGCCGGCCCGAGGCGAGCAGCCGCAGGGCTTCGGGATAGGCCTCGTGCTCGGCTGTCTGGATACGGGCGTGCAGCGTCGCGGCCGTGTCGCCGGGCCGCACCGGGACCGTGCGTTGGACGATGATCGGCCCCGTGTCGATCCCCTCGTCCACGAAATGGACGGTGCACCCGGTAACGGTAACCCCGTAGGCCAGCGCCTGCTCCCAGGCCTTGAGCCCGGGAAAAGCGGGAAGGAGCGCCGGATGAATGTTCAACACACGGCCGCCGAACGCCTGCAACAGGCCGCGTTTCACGATGCGCATGAAACCGGCCAGGACCACCGTATCGACGCCGTGCGCGCGCAGCACGTCGATGTAGCGCGCCTCGGCATCGCCATCGAGCTTGGATTTATAAGGCGCGGGATCCTCGTAGAACGACGGGATGCCATGCCGTCGGCCCCGCTCCAGGATCCCCGCGTCCGCCACATCCGCAATCACGCAGGTCACCTCCGCATGAAGGGTCCGCGCCTTCACCGCGTCCAGAATCGCCTGCATGTTGCTGCCCGCGCCCGACCCCAGCACGCCGATCTTCATCAGCTTCGTTTCGCTATTCATGCACCCATCATAGCACCTCGCCGCCACCCCCTTCCAATGCTTTTTAGAATTGCTGATGACGAACGTTTTGCTTGAACGTTTGCCCGGTCTTCTGGCATACTATTTTTTTTTATGAATTCGGGGGATTCCGCGCGTTTCGTGGGATCGTCAACAGATGGAGAACGGATTAAGATTAGGGAGGCGCTTGCAAAACCGCCGGTTTGTGCAAACGGAGGGTTCGGGGTTCAGGAGGCGTTTTTGGCCTGAACCCTGATTCCCGGCGCTTCCAAGGGTTTTGGGAGCGCCTCTAGGATTAGGATCGGAAGCATCGCTTAAGTAAGAGCCATTGCGCGCAAGACGCAAAGGAGTTGTGGCAGTATGAAGAAAGTACGGTTGGGTGTCATTGGCGTCGGAACCATGGGAAATTTTCATCTGGGGAAGATTGGAGGACTCCAGCATGTTGCGTTGACCGCGGTGTGCGACTGTGATCCGGAACGTGCCCGGCAGGCGGCCGAAACGTATCATTGCGCCGCCTATGAAGATCACCGCCGCCTCCTCGCGGATAACCTGTGCGATGCCGTTCTGATTGTCACACCGCACTATGCCCACACGACGATCGGAATTGATGCCCTGCGCGCGGGGTTGCATGTCCTTGTCGAGAAGCCCATTTCGGTGCACAAGGCCGACTGCGAGCGCCTGCTTGCCGCCCACACGAACCGCAAACGGATCTTTGCCGCCATGTTCAACCAGCGGACAGATCCGCGCTATCGAAAACTGCGCCAGCTCGTGCAGGATGGCACCCTCGGCAAGCTCGACCGGATCACGTGGATCATCACCGACTGGTTCCGCACGGACGCGTATTATGCCTCCAGCGCGTGGCGTGCAACGTGGGGTGGCGAAGGCGGCGGTGTCCTGCTCAACCAGTGCCCGCACAACCTCGATCTCTGGCAATGGATGTTCGGCATGCCGCAACGGGTCCGCGCCTTCTGCAACATCGGACGCAAGCACAACATCGAGGTGGAGGACGAAGTCACCGCCTACCTCGGGTATGACTCCGGGTGCTCCGGCGTTTTCATCACCTCCACCGGCGAATCGCCGGGGACCAACCGATTGGAAGTCGCCGCGGAATATGGCAAAGTCGTGATCGAGGGGAATGGCATCCGGTTTACCCGCAACGAGGAATCCGTGAGCCGTTTTCTGAAAACCTCACCCGATCTGTGGGCCCGCCCGGACGTCTGGAATGTGGAGATTCCAACCCACGGCACAGGCGGTCAGCATGTCGAGATCCTCCAGAACTTCATCAATGCCATTGTGGCAAAGGCGCCCCTGATCGCACCCGCCGCGGAAGGGATCCACTCCGTCGAACTGGGCAACGCCATGCTCTTTTCGTCCGAAACCGGCAAAACCGTGGAACTGCCGCTCAACGGCAAAGCCTATGAACGGATGCTGAAGCACAAGATCAAAACGTCCCGCTTTGTCAAAAAAACTTCGGCGACCAAGCTCGGCGATATCACCCGGTCATACTAATCAAGGAGGCAGGAGTATCATGAAAACAAGTCAAATTGCCGCGCAATTGTTCACGCTTCGGGAACACCTCAAGACGCCGGCCGATATCGCCGCGTCTCTGAAAAAAGTGCGCCAGATCGGCTACCGGGCGGTCCAGGTCTCCGGCATGGGGCCCATCGCGGAAACGGAACTCAACCGCATCCTGCAGGGGGAGGGGCTGGTCTGCTGCGCCACGCACGAACCGGGCGCGAAGATCCTCGACGACACGGCTGCCGTCATCGCGCGGCTCCGGAAACTGAACTGCCGCTACACGGCCTATCCTCACCCCGGCAACCTGGATTTGAGCTCGCTCCCGACCGTGCTCGACCTGGCGGTCAGGCTGGATAAAGCGGGACACCTCCTGCGCGAAGCCGGTCTGGTCCTGACCTACCACAACCATTCCACGGAGTTCCAAAGGCTGGAGGGGAAAGTGGTCCTGGACTGGATCTATGAGAAGACCGACGCCCGCAACCTGCAAGGCGAAATCGACACCTATTGGGTGCAGCACGGCGGCGGCGATCCCGTGGTCTGGTGCCGCACGCTCAACCGCCGCCTGCCATTGCTCCACCTGAAGGACTACACCATCATCGGCGGCAGGCCCTCGTTTGCGCCGGTGGGACATGGCAATCTGGACATGCCGGCCATCGTGAGCGCGGCCGATGCCGCCGGCTGTGAGTGGTTCATCGTGGAACAGGACGATTGCTACGGCGCCGACCCCTTCGACGCGCTCGCCCAGAGCTATCGTTACCTGGAAACGCTGGCCCGGAAATGAAGGGAGGACGTGCGCCATGTACCTGACGGGATTCGCCGACGAAGCGGCGAAAGGGATCACGGGACAGATCGCGGCCACGCGGGAACTCGGCTGGGCGCATATCGAGTCCCGCACTGTGGACGGCAAAAACATCCATGATCTGTCCGACGAGGCGTTTGATCGCGTGGCGGACGAACTGGACGCAGCCGGTGTGCGGGTCAACTGTTTCGGCTCCGCCATCGCCAACTGGGGCAAGTCCATCCTGGAGCCTCTGGACGCCTCGCTGGCCGAAGCCCGTCGCGCCATTCCCCGCATGCGCCGACTGGGCACAAAACTGATCCGCATCATGAGCTTTGCGGTGTTGAAAGACCGCGACCCCGAGGATCAGATGGAGGCCGAGCGATTCCGCCGCCTCCGGGAACTCCTCGCCCTGTTTCACGACGCAGAGATCACGCCCGTTCACGAAAACTGCATGAACTACGGAGGCATGGGGTGGAAATACACCTTGCGTCTGGTGGAAAACGTGCCGGGACTCAAACTGGTGTTTGACACCGGGAATCCCGTCTTCACCCCCGACTACACGAAACCGGAGCCGCGCCCGCGCCAATCGGCCTGGGAGTTCTATTCACAGGTCCGAGCCCACATAGCCTACGTCCACATCAAGGATGGCCTCTGGGACGCCGCGGCCCAATTGTGCACGTACACCTTCCCCGGCGAAGGACAAGGCGACGTCCGCCGAATCGTCGCGGATCTGCTCCGGAACGGATATGACGGCGGTTTCTCGATCGAGCCGCATCTGGCCGTTGTGTTCCATGAGGGCCATGGCGGTACTCAGGAGTCAGCCCTGTACCGCAGCTATGTCGCGTACGGCCGGCGCATGGAAAAGCTGATCTCGGAATTACAGAATGCGCGCCCGACGCGCAACGCGTAGCGCACGTCCCTGCGCGCAACAGAACGGGATGAGACATGAGCGCATACGAATTGGCGACGCCGGAACATCAGGGCTGGATCAGGCAATTGCTGGCCGATACCAAGGCTCATGGCGAGTTGGCGCCTGTCGATCTGAAGCAGTTCTGGGCCGATCAGAACATCGCCAACAGGGATCCGTTCGGTCCCACCATCCCGCAAGTGCCGCTCGGCGCGATCTGCAACTGGGAATGTGTGTTCGATGAGCTGGGCGTGTCCCAGGACTGGTGGCGATTCCTGCATGGGGACGAGGTATGGGCCTTGGATCTCAAGCGACGCTACAATGATCTGTCCGAACGGATCGTAGGGCGCCGCCTGCTGGATGAAAAGCCTTCCAACCCAACCCGGCACTGGCCGGAAATCAAAGGCTTGCACGACCTCTTCGAGGCCCGGAACGTCTGGGAAGGCGGCGCCACGGGCTCCTGGTGGCTCCATCAGGCCGCTCATACGCCTGACGAACTCAAGGCGTTGCTGGATCGTGTGGAACGCCGTCTGGAGAACGTTCGGGACTTCCTGTTGCCGGAAAACTGGGCCACCGAGAAGCAGCGTCTGGAATCCATGGGCGCAAAAATTCCGCTCTATCGTGGACAGCGAGGCCCCTGTACGTTCGCCTGTTCCATCTACGGCGTGGAGAATCTCCTGCTGCTTCATTTTGACGATCCTGTTTTGATGCAGCGGTTTTCGGATCTGATCGGGCGAGCCATCCTTGCGCGCGCCCAGGTCATCGATGAGGAGGCGGGATTCACCCCGGCCACGGCGCCGAAGGGGTGGGCGTGGTACGATGACAACTGCTGCCTGTTCAACACGGAGATGTACGAGCAGTTCGCCATGCCCATTCACCGGACCGTCTTCGCGCGCTATGCGCCGGCCCCCACGGACTGGCGCTACCAGCACAGCGATTCCAACATGGCCCACCTGCTCCCTTTGCTTTCGGAATTGGATCTCAAGGGTGCCAACTTCGGCCCGACGCTGACGGTGCGTGAGATTCGCCACTACTGCCCCCATGCCGTCATTGACGGACAACTGGCGCCATTCACGTTCAGCCGAAACGAGGAGGCCAACATGGTCGCCGAATTCCTGCGTGATTTCGAACAGGCCCGGGAACAACGCGGGCTACGCTTCGCCACCGCCGGCTCCGTCAACAACGGCAGCAGGCTCACCGGCATGCGCCTGCTGATGGCCGCCATTCAGCGGCACGGACGCTATGGGTCGGAACGCACACGGCGTGAGCGGGCATCGGTGCAGCCGCTGTGACGAGACACGTCATGAACACAACCCCTCATCAACCGAACGTGGCCGAGTCCCGCGCCTGGCAACTGGCGGCCGGGCACTTGCGGCGAATCGAGACCGTCTGGGAACACCCGGCGCAACGGCAGCGCGAAATCCTCGCCTGCAAGCGGTGGATGGAGCGCCAGGACCACGTCCCCCGGCTGTCACGGCTCGCGGACATGCTGGATCCGGAAATGGACCGGCAGCGCTTCTGGGCCGTCCTGGTGCCCGTGGAACGGGTGGACGGACGGACGCGCGTGACCGATGTCGACATCCTCGACGGCGACCCGCCCGCCGGCGGGGTCACGGCCGACCGCATGCCGCTGACCATCGTCGCCGACAACATTCGCTCGGCGTTCAATCTCGGCGGCATCTTCCGCACCGCGGAATGTCTCGGCGCCGAAGCGATCTGGCTCTGCGGCTACAGCGCTGATCCGGGCCACCCGCATGTGGCGGCCGCAGCCATGGGCACGACCGCCACCGTGCCGTGGCGGCGCTTCGAACGGATCGGCCCGGCACTTGCCGAACTGCGACAGGCCGGCGCGTGGATCGCCGCCCTGGAGACGGTCGCCGATGCGCCGGAGGTGGGAAGCCTGCCTTGGCGATTCCCGTGCGCCGTCGTGATCGGCAACGAACGTTTCGGCCTCGACCCCGGGACGGTTGCCGCGTGCCACACGGCGGCGCGGATCCCCTCCCATGGCGTCAAGAACTCCCTCAACGTCGTCACCGCGCTCGCGATCTGCGCCTGGGACGCGCGACGGGCGTTTGACAAGACAGATGCCGCGCGCCCCCAGGGCAAACGCATCTAAATTCTTATGTTTTTCAGATTCTGGCTCAGGGCTTTCTCTCCAGCTTGGCGCGTGACGCAGGATTTCTGGAGTGCGGCGGCAAGCGGTATTCCGCGCGACGCCGCTTTTA
>Ga0268277_1002418_pt1 | contig 10851 bp, 9 predicted proteins | sample saktaG_5_FD_190132 | JGI IMG/M metagenome (GOLD analysis project Ga0268277, IMG submission 190132) | Saline water microbial communities from Sakinaw Lake, British Columbia, Canada - sak_2010_1_5_50m | ecosystem: Environmental > Aquatic > Non-marine Saline and Alkaline > Saline ...
CGACACATGTTAAGGCCATATGATTGAAAAAACCTTTATATGTCCGTACCTGATAATCTGACATGCCAAGATCATGACTATCGTCCCGAAAGCATCGTTCAATCCAGAATCGCTGGGCTTGCATGAGTGCAAATTCTTCAATACTTTGAGCCTCTTGAGAAATATTGCTCAAAGAGTACTTGATTTTATCTTTTTTATCGATGGGTTTTCTGATGACAAGGGTTTGTTGGATGGCTTGCAGGTCTCCGGCTTTTTTATCCCATACCCAGACCGTGGCAACATGCATCCAGGCGGTCAACCAACCTTTGGTTGTTCGCCGTATACGAACTTCCTTGAAATCCGTCTTTCGCAAAGACTTTGCATATTCTTTGACGGTAATTCCATGGCTGTCAGATTTTGGCAAGCTGGGTTGTCTGCCTCTTTTCCCGGGTTCTGTAACAGGTACCGCGATCAGGGGTTCCTGTGTGAATATGAGTTGATCACAATGAGCTTCCAAAACGTAATTTACTCCCAATGAGGCTAAACCTTTACTGAATTCAAATCCATTGCCGTATAACCCATCCCCATTGACATAATCAAAATGAACTCCATGATCAATATGCTCGCGGATCATGTCCAGCGCCAGTTGTGGTTTGGTCTTGAATACTATTTTGGACTCGGGAATCCTGGCCTTCTCGCATCGTTTTGGATTATCGACCCACTGCTGTGGAAGAAACAACCGGAAATTTGTCAATGAAGAATATTTGCCAGCGGTCAGGCTTAGATATACAGCTACCTGACAATTATCAACTTTACCCGAAGTTCCCGCGTATTGACGAGCCACACCAACCGATTTTATTCCTTTTTTCAGATGCGCTTTTTCATCCACCGTACATCCAATTTTACCATATGGCTGAAGCTTCCTTGCAACATTCTTAGCCAGTTCCAGCATCAAACCCTCCGAATCCCAGGGCGAGTTGGAAATAAAATGTTGCAGAGACTCATATTCACTTCCTGAAACTTCTTCAACCATGCGCTCAATATTTCGTTTCCCTCGTTCAGCACAGAAAATCCCTTCGAGATAATGTTGTGCCTTGTCCTGTTGTGTTTTTTGTCCTGTGCGAAAAAAAGAATTATATGTTGATACAATCGTTTCAAAACCACATTTAATCGAAGATTCCAGCTTTTGGTTTCTCAACCGCTCTTTTGAGTCGACGACCAAAGGTTCCTCATGCCGTATACTTTGTTTTTGTTCAAATTGTTTACGTTTTGTCCCGGGTAAACTGTTATTCCGAATGGCTGAAATAAAACATTTTACTCCCGATTTATTTATACCCAAACGGGTTTGGAACGTTGAAACAAATGCATTACTTTTGATGGAGGCCCTGATTTTCATATATCTTAAGTTTTTGGTGAAGTATTAACCTAAGATAGTGATTATCAGGGCTTTAAATACATATATTTAGAATATTTATAAACAAGTTATTAACATTAACATATTGACTTACAGATGGTTAAAAAATTTCGCGCAATAGCTACTCGTCTTGATTTTGATCATCACATAATCTTCAAAATCTCAATATTATCAATACTTTTAGTGCGCAATCTCAATTTACCAAAGTAGAAGTAATATCATTTCTTATTGTTCTATTTGGAACGTGATAAAAGGGAAATACCTGATTTTACCTGTTTCGACCTCTAAGGGACGGGTCTGTGACAGATCTATACACCTGTGCACCAGTAGATCGGAATATTCCAGGCAGTATACCTTTACCTGTTTGCATTTGGCTTCTGCTTCTTCCGGGACCTCTATGTAGAGTTTGATCCTGTATTCCAGGGTAGAGTATTTACCCGACCAGGTTATATCAGTCCATATCCCCCATGCCATAACTGTTGTGTCAGGGTGTTTCTCATGTTTACAATCTGTGACATTGACGGATAGTTTGTTGGGACTCTTTGTGCACTGGTTCACTATGCTAACAGCAGTTTTTTGAGCGATCTGATTGGCATAGTCGTTTTTGCACTGACCGACCGAGACCTGATATACTCCACCCAGCAAAAAGAGAAACAGCAGACATTTTTTCATTGTTTTCATTTTTATCCTTTTTATAGGTTTTCATCCCCTCCCTTTATAAACACCTTAAACATGATCCCCCAGATCCCGGCGAACAGGGAGGCCAGCAATGCGATGGTGACGAACTCTGGATTCAGGGGCTGCTCAAAGAGGTTGGCAATTTTATCGGATAATCCGGATATGTAATGGTAGACCTGTGGCATCATGGGTTTGATGGTTTCTACCAGGAGAGCTGCCGAAATACTGCAAACCAATACGGCAAATCCATGTGATGTGGCGTGTGTGACCATGGTGATGTTTTTCGGACAAATATATAAGGTATTGGAGATGCTTCAAATTCCACTAACCACGGATAACCCGCGCCAACCGGGTTATTCGTAGTTAGTCCGCTGGTAATGGGAAGATGAGTGAATTACTTTAGCAACCGATAATTTTCAACAAAACTTGTCATGGCAACCAAAGATTTTCTGAAACACCTGAACCGGAAACTGAAGACCGGAAACCTGAAATCGATTCACTTGAATGCCCTTCCTGGCAGGTATGCAACGAGGCTGGATTTGTGCAAGCTGGATGTTCTGAAGGAAGATCTGTCTACTGGTTTTCTTGAAACGTTGCTGTTAAACCCTTCTTTCCGGTTCAAAATATCCCTTGACAGCCAGCATGTCGATCAACTGGAGGAGGAACAATCGCGGGAGCTCACTATTACAACCAAGAAACTCGATGCCATTTGCTACCAGAACAACGATACCTTTCTGGAACATGGCATTAAAACCTTCGGTTTCGGATATCCCATATTGATATGGAAAGATAAAAAAGATCCTACACGGCTTGTCCGTGCTCCCTTGCTGATATGGAATCTCGACATTGAAAAATCCGCTTCCAGGGCAAATGAATGGACCTTGGTGAGGGAGGAAGATTTCTCCGTGATGATGAATGAACTCCTGCTCTCCTATATCGAAGAAGAGCTGAAAATAACATTCAGTGGCCAGGACAATGGATTCCCTGAGAATGGGCTGATGGGGATGGAAGATATCAATAGAGTCTGCTCATTGATTCTCGATCGTTTAGGAATAAAGAGTGAAGAGGAGAATCAGGATATCCGGATCTCACCTTGTCCTGCCAATGGCGGAACCGACAAGGGGAGTAACAAGAACCCATGGATCAGCTGGTCGGGGATCTTTGGCTTATACCGGACGCAGAAAGCAAGCATCATCCGCGATTTTGAACAATTGATCAAGGATCACGGAACATTTGATGTTGAATCCACGCAGGATGATACATGGCAAACATCTTCTTTGACCTGCGTTGATACAGATCCTGACCAGGAGGAGATCCTGAACTCCATGACACACTCCAATACTAGGATCATCCAGGGTCCTCCAGGAACAGGGAAGAGCCAGTCACTGACGGCTATCATCACCAATGCACTGGCAAATGGTGCGAAATGCCTGGTGGTATGTGAAAAGAAAACCGCGTTGGATGTGATCAGGCAAAACCTCGATGCCTTTGGCCTGGCTGGTTTGTGCGCCGTTGTGGATGATGTGAACAAGGACAGGAAGAGAATCATCGAACAGGTTCGTGCTGCTCTTGAGGAAAAACGTGAAAATCTTCCCATTTTCAGGGAACAGGAGTACATCGCCCTGATGAATGAATATACTGCCCTGCAGGAAGAGATAAACCATAAACACAAAGCCGTACTGGCCAGGGTTTTTGGAGATGACCGATGGAAGGATCTGGTTGGAAGGTACCTTTCAAGGGAAAAAATGGTAACCAACGATTGGCATAAAGGATCTTTGAATGATGAAAACTATTCCTTTAATTTCATGGAATACAATGGTTTGGTTAAGACGGTCAAAGAGGGAAAGCACCTTTTTCCCGGAGCCGGTACGTTGTCCAATCCCCTAAACCTCCTGTTTCGTGATCTCTTTAAGGGATCTTACCTCAATACGTTGCAAAAAGAGATTGAAGATAATTTAAACAAGCTTCTCCAACGATGTATCAGCAATCAAAAAGAGCTGACTAACTTTAAACTGGAATATGGAGCCAATTGTCTCAAGAACAGATGGATTGACAAACTCTCTCTCTCCTTGGCAGCCACTGTTTCTTCACGCAAAAAACTGATCAGGTACAGGAGAAAAGAGATTTTAACTAATTTTCAGCTACTTCAGAGTTTTCACAACCAAATCAGCTATTTCAGTTTCCTGTTTGAAGATGCAAAAGAAGTGGTAGATCTCTCCCAAATCGGGAAATCCCTGGCTCGTTATGAAAGTACCATCCAATCCATATTGAACGAGTTTGATATGTTCAGGGAGTTCTATATGTGGAAAAGTTTCATCCTTTCTTTGAAAAAGAGTGAGCGTGATTTGATCCACGCCTTGATCAGGACAGGTATGGATGATTGGACAGCCGCATTAGAGAGCTGGTATTTTGATGGTGTACTCAGGAAAAACGAGGAGTCATCGGGGCCTTTTCACCAAAATGAACGGTTGTTTACGCTGTTTTCTTCGGTCCGTGAATCGCTAAAGAGGATGCAGGTGAACAAGATCCTGAATCAATGGGTTGAAAGGCGGAGTGATTCAGTTGCCAGGTTCAAATCCAATAAAGGGATTATCAATAGCTTGTATAACTTCAGGAAGAACAATTTATACGGCAGGAAAAATTCGTTACGGAAGATCATTCATACCGATTTCGATCTCTTTACAGAATTTTTTCCCGTAGTTATGGTAAATCCGGTAGTGGCAAGTTCCATTCTGCCATTGCAGGAGGGAATTTTTGATGTGGTCATTTTCGACGAGGCAAGCCAGCTCAGATTGGAAGATACCTATCCTTCCTTTCTCAGGGGTAAACACCGGATGATCTCAGGTGATGTACACCAGATGCCCCCAAGCAATTATTTCGCACGGGAGATTGTCCTGGATATTGACGATCAGGAAGCGGATGATCAGGATGGAACGGAGGTCTTTGCAGACACTACGAACATGGCCGACAAGGAGTCCCTGTTGCAATTTGCTGTTGATTCGGGATTTGAAAAATCCCACCTGAATTTTCATTACCGTTCCAGGCATCCCGATCTGATCGGGTTTTCCAACGCCGCTTTTTACGGATCCAGGTTAACACCCATGCCCGAGAAATCATCCTACAAAGCGATCCGGTTCATTGCCGTGAACGGCCGATATGAAAAATCCCGGACTAATCCCGAAGAGGCATCCGCGGTGGTTGACATCCTTTTTAGCGAGATCATGCCTGACGAAAACGGCTGTTATCCATCTGTGGGTGTTGCCACCTTCAATATCGACCAACGAAACCTGATCCTGGAAATGATACAGGATAAGTGTTACCAGGATAAAGAAGCCTGCAAGGTGCTTGAGAAGTTAACTGACAGCGGGTTGTTTGTCAAAAACCTGGAGAATATCCAAGGGGATGAACGGGATATCATGATCCTCTCCACTACGTTTGGCTTGAATGCGGAAGGCAAATTCCGGCAGCATTTTGGTCCGTTGAACCAACCTAAGGGGTACAGGCTTCTCAATGTGATCATCACACGCGCCCGCGATCAGGTTTATGTATGTACATCCATACCTGCAACATACATCAACCAATACCAGGAGGAGATCTCCACGAAAGGAAATGTGGGTAAGGGAATTCTATATGCCTACCTTGCATATGCAAAATCCGTTGCTGATGGGAATGTAAAAACCCGGGATCAGGTTCTGAAACTGGTAGGTGAACATTGTCCTGATTCGGAGCACCAACCGGCAGCCCTGAAGCATATTTCTTCTTTCGAGCAGGAAGTTTTCGACAGTTTGACCATGCATCTCGGTAAAGAGAGGGTGATCATGAACTATCCGTTCGGAGGCTTCCGGATCGGTTTCGTGATCCTCTCCACCGACGGTTCGCAACCAATCCTGGCCATTGAGTGCGACGGCGCATCATACCATGCCTCCGAGGAAGCCTATATGCACGACCTCTACCGCCGGAAACTGATTGAAGAAGAGATGGGCGTCCCCTATTACCGCACATGGTCAACCAATTGGTGGGTGGATCCGGACAAGGAGGTCAATAGGATTGTGGAAGAGGTAGAAGAATTGGATAGAAAATATACGTAATTTAACTTTAGTCTTACAATGGCTGGTATCAAATCTTAAATCCCATACTGCAGGTCTACTTCCATAAGGGAGATTTTGAGCACCATGTTTCATGTCCATTTGGCTTGCCACAAATCAAACACTTCAGAATATTTAGTTGCATACTTTCTTGAATCTTTTTCGTTTCCTTCTGAATTTCTTCTTGAATCTTTTTTTCCCACCTTTCATTTCTTTCAATCCGTTCACAACTACTGCAAAGTCCTAAAACCGGTCCGATCGAAGGAAAGGGCCCACGGCCGCATCTCTTACAAATATATCCGTACTGTTCCATTGGTTATGTTTTTGTAAAATTAGTAAATTTAAATTCATGTATATTACTGTTAACCTTATTTGACTGTTCAATAGTAGGTACACTGCCTATCTTATGCAATCAGAAAACTGTCCTTTCAACTTTAGAAATATGGAATCCTGTTTCCCCCGTACCTGCCCGATATAATTGATTTTGCCCTCTATTGATTTTATGAAAGTGCTGATTGTCTCAGATGTAATTGGAATATTTAGGTAGTAATATTTTCGAATGACATCCTCAAAGTTCTTATATTTCCAATTGTGTAAAATGGCTCTGATTCTTCGGATGTATTCACGATCCAAATTGGGTTTCTCATTTACCTTAATCCCCGTCACCACCTGCTTCTGTTTGTTGTTTCTGATTTTGAACTTGCTCTCGTTCAATATGAACCCATACGAATCTATTACTGTATCGACTTTCTTGAGGAACTCTGACGGAAAAATACGGTTCGCCGAGAAGGTCAGATCATCAGCATACCTTGTATAGATAATCCGCTCCTTATATGAAATAATCTCCAGTTCCACATCCATTTCGACGCAAACAAGGTTGGAAATTGCAGGAGATGTACAGGCGCCAATGGGCAGTTTCTCTTCAAAACATACAATACCGGTCAACACCGAAGCAACAGCTTCCGTAAATTTAAAGGGCATCTGGGAGAATAGCTTCTTAATCCTTTCATAAGTAATGGTGGCAAAAAAATGGCTGAAGTCAATATTCATGACGAATTTCTTCCCGCAGTGCTGCCGTGCATTCTCAATGATGTTTCTTGGCTTCATGCCTTTGTCAAGGGAAGGCATGAATGCGTAGGAACTGGAAGATCCAAGGTAAAAATTCATAACATTCAGATACGGAAGAAGCATACGCTGGATTTCTCTTATCCGGATACCGGGAACGGCTAATTTGACAAATTTATCCTTTGATTTAGGAACGGAATACTGAGTATATCTGGGATCGAGCAGGGTCTCGATCAAGTAATCTATGGGAATCCCGAGCAAACCACACAGATCTTCCAAGGTTTGAATCTCCAGGAACCTCATGGCCGTTTGATATGATTTCGTCATTTTCTCATGTCGTTAAAACAAGGAACGGAGACTCATTCATCGATCAGACATACAAACCCGAAGGTCCGATCCAGTCCATTGTGCGAGGCAGCCATTGAAAGTACCCCAGATTGCGTATCACAATCCCGGAAATTGAAATTCCTGCACTTGCAAAAAAGAGTTATCCGTTCACTTGCTTAAGACTTTTCAGTTTAAAAAATCCTCCTGGGGCAAAATTAATTCAGTACCTTTCATTCTCGATATTTACTAACTAAGAGTAACCAGGGGTGGAGTTCTCCTAAGATTTTATTCCGTGCTTAGGATATGTCCTCATTTCTTTCTTTCTTCATTTTCTCAACTTACTCCCAATTCACTTTTTCCTATCATTAACCGACCATCAACCTAATCCCAACTTATCTTACCTATCAATCTATCCTTGTTGTCATGCAACCTGTTTCGTACCTTCATTTAATCCAATTCGAAACATCGATAGATAGCATTCCTAATTTCTCATTCATCTGGGTTCGGGATCTGGGACCCGTGTTCTATTACTCAGCATCCGAAATTCGCAATCTATAAACCAGCTCCTACCACCCAACGATGCTTCCTCAAACCGCCACCGTATGTCACTCAGAGCTCCATCCCGCTAGCCCTGTCGCACGGGTCTATGTAACATAATGCATTTTGATGCTAAAGACACGTGAGGATCAAAGGTTGCTGAGTAAATGCTAATCCGAAATGATTGTATGAGATTATTTTTATATAAATTTGAGGTATCACAATTTGTGATACCTCAAATAAATTAACATGAACCAACTACAAGTTCTGAAAGAAGAAAATATTGCTAATCATATTATTTTTCTAAGGGGTCATAATGTCATCCTTGATTTTGATCTTGCTTCATTATATATTGTTGTAACCTTGTTACGTTATGAAGAAAGATAAAGTAAATAAGCTTGTTTCATGGGACGATCACCTTGCCAACAAATATGGCAAAGTTGGCACACCTGAAAGGGAGAAGTACGAAGAAGAATTTGAAACTTTTAAAATTGGGGTGCTAATTCAAGAGGCACGGACACAACAAGACCCAACTCCGGAAGAACTTGCTGGAAGTTGAGGTTTCGCCCCTTAAAAGAAATCCCTAAACCTCCAGCTATCCCCACCAGCATCCACCTCCACCAACCCGTGCCTCCGGCGGTAACATGCTTCCAGTTTGCTGGTCCATAAAACAAACCTGTATTTGAGGTTGATTTAAAACCTGTCGCATATTTTTACTGTATTTGCGACACAAAATGTTGGATATAATGAATGATATCCTAGAAATTAGCCGTCATTGCCTCTTTAATTCAATTCAGTGAATTTCATTCCTTATTTATGACTTTGCAAATTCAATCAATGGTCCATAAATCCCTTGATCGGCTTTGTAAATCGCATTCAAATATCTATTTCTTGTTTCGCCTTTTTTCGAAATACTATCTTTACCCCAGGTAAATACAGGTCTGTTAAATCCATCTGAAATAAGAATATCAGCACAAAGGCGGGAATGTCTTCCATTTCCATTTGGAAAAATATGAGTTTGAACCAGTCTGTGTTTGAACCGGATTGCTATTTCATCCGGGGGGAAACCGGCATGATCTATCCAGTATTTACAATCATCTAACACGTTTCTTAGTTCCATTGGTATTTGGAATTTATCAACTCCGATATTTTTGTTTGTTTTTCGTATTATTCCTGCCCATGTCCACACAACACCAAACATTTGCTTGTGAACTTCAAGAATGAAATTTTCAGACAGGATTTCTTCAATTGAAAATTTCTTTCGTATCGTCCAGGCTATAGCCTTTTCTATGTTCTTTTGTTCAAATTCGTCCAGTTCTCCCCTTGTTGAAATGGTCTTGATTTTAAGACCTTTCTTTTCATCCTCATCAATGGGAGTCTGCCCATCGATATAATCCAGTTCTAATCCCATAAATACTTTGGTATTTCCTGTTTTATCTCTTCTGTTTTTTCAAGAATCGCTTTTCGCAACCGGGTCTCAGTATTTTTCTGATCCTCCAGTATCATGCTTGCTGATGTTCTCCGGACAATCTCTGTAGCAATTTCCATTGCCCGATTTTCAATCATCTTTTCTAATGACCCGGCTTTGGGGATAAACCCATAAACCAATTTCATATCAAGACATGAGCCAACCTGACGCATAACAGCTAATGATACTGTCCCGTTTTTCTCCCGATTCTCAATTTCCTTTACACTCTGGGCTGTGATTTTTAATCTTTTTCCCAACTGGCGCAACGACATTCCCAATGCGTTCCGGATAGAATAAATCCAACCTTCGTGTGGGATTACAATCGAATCCAGGAGCGCTATCTCCTGAATCCTTCTGTCAACCTGTTCCAAAATCAATTTTTGTTTTTTCATAAGGGTATAAACTGAAAATATTTTACAATATTAAGGCTATAGCCTGAAATATCCAAATAATTTTAAGGGTATAGCCTGATAATTCTATCATCATTACCTCACTGCCTGACTTGATACGATATTCCACTTTTACAACCTGTTAAATATCAGGTTTCAATTCACCGGTATCTCAAAATCAGTATAGGTGAAAACATACCCAGCGGCAAGCCTGTTGTCTTTATCATTAACAATATCAGTTATTTTCATCGAATGTTAGTTGGACTACCAAGATAGCATTATTCCAGTTTTTACCGGTAAAATCTGGATAAAATATGCCAATCCGGATCCCAGTCCTTAAACCAAGTCCAACGGCCGCCTCCACCGCCAACCCGTGCCGGAAAAGGCACCGGTTGGCTTGCTAATGTTTCACATTCGTAAACCTGAAAGGGCACCCCATTTCATGCTCGTTCCTCGCATTCATGGCGTGCCCATATTAAGCCACTTCTGTTATTCGACGTAGTAAATCATCCTGCTAAAAATCCAAATCTATCCAATTCCGACTAAATCGGAATGATCTCTCCGCAAAATACCTCTGTATATTGCTAATAATTAAGCGATTACAGGGGTTTGTTTTTTTATACACAACTATCCGTCGGAGGCTATGACGAATTACCAACTTTCTGAAGGCATGACTTCGTAATTTGGAGTATTCAGGACATTAGAGTAACTTGCTCTATTCAATCTGTGAAAAGGAATGACGATTACAACGGTTGACATCACAATTCTTGAATGGATCCAGCATTACAGGCTGGAATCGCTGGACGGGTTTCTCGACCTCTTTTCTTCTGCAACCACGTTTGTGAGCCTCTCGTTCATTCTGATGATTGGTCTGTTTTCACGGTTTAGGAGATCCTGCCTCAAAAAGAT
>Ga0268277_1002420_pt1 | contig 10849 bp, 11 predicted proteins | sample saktaG_5_FD_190132 | JGI IMG/M metagenome (GOLD analysis project Ga0268277, IMG submission 190132) | Saline water microbial communities from Sakinaw Lake, British Columbia, Canada - sak_2010_1_5_50m | ecosystem: Environmental > Aquatic > Non-marine Saline and Alkaline > Saline ...
TATAGCGCTTTGCCCCACATATTTAAACAGGTTAAAATTAGTAGATTATTCAGCTATGAAGGCAATTATTCTGGTTGGCGGCGAGGGCACCCGGTTACGGCCGCTGACCTATTCTGTGGTCAAGCCCATGGTCCCTGTCGCCAACAGGCCATTCATAGAGCACGTTATCCGCAAGCTGGCCCTGCACGGGATCGGTGAGATAGTGCTGGCCATGGGGTACAAGCCTGACTCGATTTACGCGTATTTCAAGGACGGCCGCGGACTGGATGTCAAGCTGACCTACAGCCTGGAAGAGAAACCGCTGGGCACTGCCGGCGCGGTTAAGAACGCCGGAGGCCACGTGGACGATACCATCTTCGTTCTCAACGGCGACTGCTTCTCGGACATCGATTATTCCGATATGCTCAAACGGCACATGAGCAATAAGGCGACGGCAACCATCGCGCTGACGCACGTGGATGATCCCACCAGGTTCGGGGTAGTCGAAACAGATAAAAGAGGGCGCGTGTTACGTTTCATAGAGAAGCCGGCCTGGAAGGACGTGACCAGCCACTGGATCAATGCCGGAGTATATATACTGGAGCCCGAAGTGCTGGATTATATACCGGACAACCAGTTTTACATGTTCGAGAACGGCGTATTCCCACGCCTGCTGGAACGGGGAGAACCTTTTTACGCCTACCATAATAAGGCATACTGGATCGATATGGGCACCCCCGAGCAATACCATCGTATTAACAACGATGTGCTGCAGGGCAAATGCTTCTCCCCCCTGCACACAACCCGTGACGTAGTCGTGGCAGATAGATGCGAGATCCACCCTTCGGCCCGTTTAGCCGGCCCTGTCATGCTGGCGGAAGGCTGCAGGGTGGGCGCAGGCGCATGCATCACGGGCCCGTCGATCATCGGACATGGCTGCCGCATATCCAGGGACGCAGTCATCGAGAATTCGCTCCTCTGGGACGATATCACGGTCGGGGAGGGCGCGATCATTATTAACAGCATTATTGCCAGCGGTGCTAAGATAGATAAAAGGCAGCGACTGGAAGGACTGATTATTAATCATCGGGCGCCCGCTGACCCCGCAACCAAATAATCAACTATGTCGGAGGCAAGATGGCTGACAATATAAAAAACGTTAGCGACAAAGATTTCAAGTCAACCGTGCTGGATGCGGCACGGCCTGTGCTGGTGGATTTCTGGGCGGTGTGGTGTGGGCCCTGCAGAATGATCGGCCCAATCGTGGATGAGCTGGCCGGCGAATACAAAGACAGGGTGGATTTCGCCAAGGTCAACGTGGACGAAGCGCCCAAGGTGGCCTCCAGCTACAACGTGATGAGCATACCCACGCTTATAGTCTTCAAGGGGGGCAAACCCTTCGAGCAGGTGGTGGGCTACCGCCCCAAGAAGGACATCCAGAAACTCATCGATAAGGCCTTAGCCCAATAGTGAACCAATTGAACGACGTCACTTACTGGACAGCTTTCATTGCAGGCCTGCTGTCTTTTTTTTCGCCCTGCGTGTTGCCTCTGGTACCCGCATATTTGGCCAACCTGGCGGGCGCCTCTGCCATAGATACGGGCAGCAGCCGACGTGTATGGCCCACGCTGCTGCACAGCGTCGCCTTTGTACTGGGCTTTTCCATCCTGTTCATCCTGATGGGCGCCTCGGCCGGCCTGATCGGCTCCTCCATCATTGCATACGCCGAACCGCTGCGGATTGTCTCCGGCATATTCGTTATCATCTTCGGCATCTTCCTCATAGCCGCCTACAAAATACCCTGGCTCAACTACGAGAAACGGCTGCACCTGCAGGGGACGCGCAATCCGGGTTATATCAGGTCGCTCCTGATCGGGGCGGCCTTTGCCGTGGGATGGACGCCCTGTATAGGACCCATCCTCGGTTCGATACTCTTTATCGCGTCCTACACCGGTGAGACCGCCAAGGGCGCCGTTCTGCTGGCAGTCTACTCGATGGGTATGGGCATACCATTCCTGCTCATCGGCCTGGCCTGGAGCTACATAGTGCCTTTCTGGAGCGGCATCACCCGCCACCTCGGCCTCATTTCTATTATAAGCGGCATACTGCTTATAATAGTTGGTATATTGATGCTGACCAACCAGCTGACCTGGCTGAGCCGGTTTGCAACATGAATGCGTTATAACAGGAGAAAGGCAAATATGAAATCTGCATTACCTATCCTTCTCACAGTAATCTTTTGCGCCGTCCTGCTGGCTGGTTGCGGAACGCCGGCGCAATCATGCCCTAAAATAGGCGATAAGGCGCCCGATTTCACGCTGCCCGGAATCGACGGCAAAAACGTGAGCTTAAGCGACTATGCAGGCAAACCCGTCATAATCAACACCTGGTCGACAAGCTGTATCGAATGCAAGAAGGAGATGCCTTATTTCAAAGACGTGGCTGGGCAGTTTGGACCGAAAGGCCTGGTGTTGCTGTCCGTGAATACCATGGACAGCACCAGCACGACCAGGGACTATCTGAGCCAGAATGGGTACAATTTCACAGCCTTAATCGATTTGAAAACAGTTATCTATAAAAAATTCTGCTGCCCCAAGAACGCTGACCCCAACACGTTTTTTATAGGGACCGATGGCACCATCAAGTCCATCAAAATAGGTGGTTTTGCTACCAAGGACGAGCTAGTGAATGAAGTCAATAAAATCATGCCCTGAAAAGGTGCGGGATCATAAAAAAAGTGTAAAAAAATTAGGATCGTCGAAGCTTCTATGGTTACTATGTGGTTTGGCGATCATATCGCTGGCTACGATTGCAATCATCGACCAGGTTAGTCATCCCGGTACCCAGCCTGCAAGCGCTCTGTCACAGGAGGACTCACCTGATTCCTCACCTGTAAAAGTCGGGACAAGGATCGGTTATGCCGCGCCCGATTTCACCCTGCCCACTACAGATAATAATGAATTTAAGCTGAGCGATTACCGGGGCAAGAATGTCATACTGAACTTCTGGGCCACCTGGTGCGGCCCCTGCCGCTATGAAGTGCCCGCTTTTAAGGCCTTCTCTGAAAAGTACCAGGAGAAAGATGTAGTTATTATCGCGGTCAACACGCAGGATTTACCCTATAGCGCGGCATCCTACGCTACTGCCAACGGAATGCATTTTATCATCCCACTTGATCCCCGCGGCGACGCATCCGCACTTTATAATATCAGGGGCATGCCTACTACCTTCTTTATCAATGGCAAGGGTATCATCACCTCCATCAAGGTCGGCCCGTTTATTAGCTTGGAGGAGATAGAGGATCGCCTGGACTCTTTCAAGTAAAGCTGACCTGTTGGCAAAATTCAGTTATAATATGTCAAATATGGTGATATCACATGAAGGATAGCAGCAGTGCGTTCAGGAAACCCGAGCTGGATAAATGCCGCGAAGAGTTGGCGCTGTTGCAGACCCGCTTCAAAGTCGGTGAGATCGACAGCGATGTATTTGACTCCAACAGCAAGGTCCTGCTCGACAGGATCAGCTTGCTTGAAAAGGAAATAAACAGCATACCCCTGTCTACCAGCGATAAACTAAAAAAGCACAGGGCACTGATAGTGATCATAGCTGCTGTTGCCCTTGGTCTGCTGCTCTGCACCGCCGTAGTGCTACTGGTACCGAGACCGGGTACCGGCGTTGGCAATATCGCCCCTGATTTCGTCATGCAACTCAGCGACGACAACACTACCGCGCTCAGTTCCTTCCGGGGCAAGAATGTCATCCTGGTCTTCTGGGACAGGGATTTCTGGGACGATCATTTCTTCAGCGTCAACGGTGTGGTCCGCAAGTTTTACACGCCGGACAAGCTCAATGAGCTTTATGGTAAATATACCCCCGGTGAGCTGACCATTATCGCCATTGCCTCCGGGGCCAGCAGCAGCGAGATAGACGACCTCGTAAAAGAATACGGCATGGGTTTCCCCGTTATCAGCGACACTTCCGGCAAGCTTCGAGCAAGCTATAATATATCTTATGAGCCCACCAGCATTTTCCTGGATAAGAACGGCATGATCAGGGCCAGGGTGGAAGGCCCCATCATGTCCCTCTCTGACTATGAGCAGATCCTCCATTCCGTAGGCACCGGTGGGACCGTTAATACGCCAAAGCCGCCCATTACGGACGTACTTGTTCAGTCGAGCAACGAGAAAAACGCCGTGGTGAACTGGAGCACTGCTACGCCGACTACTACACAGGTCGATATAGATGGTAAGAACATCCAAACGGTAATAACACCGGCTCCGGTCTCCCTGCATTCGCTGAGTATCAACGACCTGTCGCCGAATACCTCCTACCATCTCAGGATTCTCTACAATGTGAATAATATCAACGTCTCAGAGCATTCCTTCAACGCCCTGGCCGACACAATAGTCTCCAATCGCTGCCTGGCCACGACTTCAGGAACGGACTCCAGCTACCCGGAGATATCCGGGGCCGGGACCAGTTCCATTACCGATTTATCCATTCTGGTAACATGGAAAACCGATGAACCGGCCAGCGGTGAAGTCGATTTCGGCATCGGCAAGGATATCCTGGGCACTGCATACCAGGGTAGCAGCCTGACCATCTGGCACACGGTCAAGCTTGACGGATTGATGCCGGATACTCTGTATTCACTGATGCTGAGATCAAAGGACGCCAGCGGTAAGGAATCTTCGCAAGACCTGCCTGCCGTCAGGACCCTGAGCGTGCTGGAGACGTCGCCTCAGGTGGGCAAACGGGCGCCTGACTTTACGCTCAAATCAACGGACGGAACACAGTACTCTTTGAGCCAGTTCCTGGGCCGCAAAGTCCTGCTCAACTTCTGGCTGGAAAACTGCCCCGCCTGTGAACTTGAGATGCCACTGATCCAGTCGGCCTTCGACAAGTACGGGCGCGACCAGTTAGCCGTGCTGGCAGTCAACGTGCATGGAGATGCTGACGAGGTCAGGTACTACACAGCCACAGAAAGATTCACGTTTCCGGTGCTGCTGGACAGCGAAGGCACGGTGGACGGCGTCTACAAGGGCCCGGCCTTCCCCACTACCTATCTTATCGATTCCACAGGCGTCATCCGGGAGATCAAGTCAGAACGTTTCCAGACACTCAGCGAGATAGATGACGCACTGGGCAAATTAGACTGCTGCAAATAGCCCTCATTCTCCGGTGGCGAGGTAACTTAAATGGGTAACAGAAGCCATTTCATCAAATGGTTGACAGTCCTTCTGCTCCTCTTTGCTTTCGGCACTGGGGGCTATATGGTTATTGAGGGCTGGGATTTTCTAGACTCCTTTTACATGATGGTGATCACCATTACCACGGTCGGTTTCAGCGAGGCGCGCCCGCTCAGTGATGCCGGCCGGGTCTTTACCATTATTCTCGCGCTGCTTGGAGTCGGCACAGCTTTCTATATTCTCACCAACATCGTGCAGGCGACTCTGGATAGTGAGTTCGGATCGTTCAGGAGGTCCCGTATGGAAGCCAGGATCAGGAAGCTTGACAATCACTTTGTACTATGCGGCTACGGCCGCGTGGGTGAGGCTATTGCCGATACCCTCAAACAACAAAAATCCGACTTTGTGGTCATCGACCACAGCTTAAGCAGCTATACCAGGGCAATCCAGGACGGCTGCCTGTGCATAATGGACGACGCCACAAGCCATGATGTGCTCAAACGCGCCGGCATCGATAAGGCCAGGGGACTGATTACCGCGTTCGGAGACGATGCATACAACACCTACGCCGTACTGACCGCACGCGAGATCAACCCCAGGCTAACCATCATCGGACGCGCCAACAACAATGATGCTGTACGCAGGCTCAAACAGGCCGGCGCCACTCATATTATCCTGCCCGAGGTAATCGGAGGCCAGCAGATGGCACGCCTGGCGCTGAGACCTGCCACGGTCCAGTTCATCGAGACGGTCCTGGCCAACAAACAGGGTGAATACCTGGTTGAGGAAGTCTATATCAACGAGAATTCCACCCTGATTGGCAAAAGCATAAAGGACATCGAGGAGAAATTTGTCAGCGTGCGCATCCTGGCAATCAGAGAAAAGAACGGTGAAATAATCATCAACCCCTCACTGAATACAACGGTCGAGGCAGGGGGCAGCCTGACGGCTTTCGGCGTCATGGAACAGCTCCAGGCGGTCGAAGGCTGCTGCTCATTCCACCGTGACAGCATGGGACAGATAGTCCCCGACCTGTAAAAAGGATTAAGGGAAAAGTTTAGTGAGTTTACGCACTAAAAAAATACTGCTCTTCATACTGCTTACATTCTTCATCGACTGGGCGCTGGTTTTCCTCTTTATCACGATGGGAGGCAAGGTCGACAGCGTCGGCATCATGCTGCTGGGCGCTGCCTACATGTTCGTGCCCATGATCGTGACAATCATCATACAGAAAGCTATTCTCAAGCAGCCTCTGGCCCAGCCCATGGGCGTCTCTTTCAAGGTCAACAGGTGGTTCTTCGTAGCATGGTTCCTGCCCGTGATAATCGCCTTTGCCGTGATGGGGGTCAGCCTGCTCATACCGGGGGTAACTTTTACGCCTGACATGTCGGGCTTTATGGACTCCCTGGCTTCCGCACTCAGCCCGGAGCAGATGGAGCAAGCCAGGGAACAATTAGCCTCTATGCCGGTGCACCCGGTCTGGCTGGTAGTGGTACTGGCCCTCATCTCGGGAACAACCACCAACGCCATCCTGGGATTCGGCGAGGAGTTGGGCTGGCGCGGTTTCCTGCTGAAAGAGATGGGATTCATGGGCTTCTGGAAATCCTCGGCCTTGATCGGGTTCATCTGGGGAATCTGGCATGCACCGCTCGTCCTGCTGGGACTAAACTATCCGCAGAATCCGCAGCTCGGCGTAGTGCTGATGACGGCCTGGACGATACTGATCGCGCCGCTATTCAGCTATATCCGCATCAAGTCACGCTCGGTGATCGCCGCCTCCATCTTCCACGGCACTATTAACGCCGTCCCCGGCCTGGCTGTTATCCTCATCTCCGGTGGAAATGACCTGACGGTCGGACTGACCGGCCTGGCAGGATTCATCGTCTTTGCACTGGCAAACATACTGCTCTGGATCTACGACAGGTTCATCACCCGGGAAAAGGCAAACGACATATTAAAACAGATATCTTTGGAGACCTGAATGCAGGCCACAGGATTAATTGAGCGCCTGCCCCCATCACTTCTTAATCTGACCTTAACTGCCGGCAAGCTCGCAGATAAATCAGTTATCAGAGCCTACCTGGTGGGCGGCATCGTGCGCGACCTGATGCTTGGCCGCCCCTCTATTGACATCGACATAATGGCCGAGGGCGACGCGGTAGGGCTGGCGCGGCAGATGGCGGAGGAACAGGGCGCGAGGCTGATAATCCACAGGGATTTCGGCACGGCATCGCTGAAAATCGAAGGCTTCAGAGTGGACCTGTCCACCTGCCGTAGCGAGGTCTACCAGCGCCCCGGAGCACTTCCCCGGGTCAGGCCCGGCAGCATACGGGAAGACCTCCAGCGCAGGGATTTTACCATCAATGCCATGGCTGTCTGCATCAATAAGCCAAACCAGGGTGACCTGACCGACCTTTTCGGCGGCTGCGAGGACCTGTCCGGGGGGCTGGTGCGCGTCCTGCACAACAAAAGCTTCCAAGATGATGCTACCCGCATGATGCGGGCTGTACGCTACGAACAAAGGCTGGGATTCAGGCTTGAGAGCAGCACATACAAGCTCTTAAGACACAGCCTGGATATGCTGGATACTATCAGCGGCGACCGTTTAAAAAACGAGCTCGCCCTCTGGATCAGCGAAGACTATTGTTATAAGATCCTGCGCCGGGCCGGCCGGCTCGGCATACTGGCTAAACTTCACCCCGCCCTCTCGTGGGACTCCAAGATGAGCACAGCCTTCAGGCGGGCCGCCCGCGGGCACGAAGCTGTCAGCCCGCGGTTATACTTCTGCCTGCTGGTTTACAACCTGGATGAAGATGATCTGTATGGACTGCTGGGTCGGCTCAACCTGAGCGGCAGCCGCCTGGACCTGCTCAGCCACCAGTCCCTGGAACTCAAAGGTAATCTTGATAAGCTGGACAGGCCGGCTATTAAAAAATCAGCCATATATTCCACGCTGAGGGAATACGAAACTACCGCTGTGCAGGCCAACCTTTATTACGCCAGGACTGCAGCCCTGCGCCGGAACCTCAGGCTGTACCTGGACAGGCTGCGTTACGTTAAAACGTCCCTGGGTGGCAGCGAACTGCTGTCTCTGGGCGTGCGGCAGGGGCCGCAGGTGGGTATAGTGCTTAATAAACTCCTGGCCGCCAGGCTGGACGGGGCGGTACTGTCGAAATCTGACGAGATTAACTTGGCGCGCCGGTTGGCAGGCCTCTAAAAACGCCATGCCTGTAACAACAGCAACCACTGGTGCCCGATACTGCATACAACTATAGCCCGCGGCACCTTGCCGCACCAGGCAGCTATAAGGAATTTCCACCATTTTATCTTGAGCGCACCGGCGGCCAGCCCTACCAGGTCGAAGAGCACGATGGGCACGAGAGCCACGCCAAAGATGGCCCATGCGCCGTGCCGGTCCATCCAGCGCACTGCCTTTTGGTATGCCGGCAGATGCTCATCGATTATTATCTTTTCACCTGTATATCCCACCCAGTACGCCGTCATCTCGCCGATGGCATCGCCCGTGCCTGCTGCAATTCCCACCAGAACCGGGTCCCAGACGGTTGCAGCTGCAAGAACGATAGCTACACCGGGCGTGGGAATAAAGATGGTACAGCTGCTGAGCAGGCTGACGGCAAAAACCACTGCGTAGGCCAGCCAGCCATAGCTTTGCAGGGAAAGCCTGAATACATCCTGAAAACGGAATAGCAGGAATGAGATGGCAACCGAGAAAGCGATCATGCCCAGCAGGAGGAGCCCCTCTTGGAGCCACTTCATTCCTATGCCGGTGGGCTTGCCGCCCTCAACAGCCAAACTCTTTCCTTCCTAATGACGTCGCGACATACGACTCCAATCCACCGGCCAGCAAATTGGCATGAATAACAGAAGCCTTCATTTCATCGTCTAACAGTGTAAAAAGCATAGGCCCCGACCCTGCCAGGTGTACCTCGGGAGCCCCCGCCCTGCGGAAATCCTCCATATAGTCGTCCAGTCCCGGGAAAGCATCGGCCGCCACTTTTTCAAAAACGTTGTAGATCGTCCCCGGCTTTCTTTCACCCAGGCGCGCAAATTGATCTCTTACGCCTGTTGAGAGCCCGCCTGAAGTGTAATGGACGGGCTGTACCAGGCGATAAAGCGCGGCAGTTTTGCCGGGTGGCACAGGCAGGTCAGGCCTCAGTAAAACGAAACACATTTTCTCCAGGTCGGCCAGGGTCGTGACACGTTCACCCCTCCCCTCGACCAGGCAGGTGCCCCCGTAAATAAAAAAAGGTACATCGGAGCCAAGTCCGGCACCGATTGCCGCCAGCCGTTCCGCAGTCAGACCGAGTTGCCAGAGCTTGTTGAGGCCGCGCAGTACAGCCGCAGCATCGCTGCTTCCACCACCCAACCCGGCTCCCATAGGTATATGTTTCTCAAGCCCTATCACCACACCCCCTCCGTAGCCAGTAACCTCTACGAGCCTCTGGGCCGCCTTGAGTACCATATTGGCATGGTCCGGAAGACCCGGCAGACTGAAATTCAGCCTTATTCGGCCGGCAACCTCCAGAGTCAACACATCATGCAGGCTCACGGTCTGCATGATGCTGACGATCTCATGATAGCCATCGGCCCGCCTGCCCAACACCTCAAGCACCAGGTTAAGCTTGGCATAGGCCTTGAGCGTCAGCACGGTCCACCTCCGGCTACCCTGTAAAGGGCCGCCCACTCCGCCATGGCCAGCGCCCCGGGCCGCCTGCCGGGATCTATCCCCGCCCGGCGCAGCACCCCCTCCGCTTCGGCCGCATCAATCTTCAGGCCGATGGCCAGTGAATTGCGCACCTGTTTGCGCGGGGCTGCGAACCCGCAATGTACCAAGTCCAGGAAGCTATCAATGTCCTCTATATCCAGGGCCGGCGCCGGCAGCATATTAAATTTAACGACAGCCGAATCCACTCTGGGCACAGGGTAGAACGAGGCTGCCGGCACCTTGAAAACGATCTCCGGGTTGCTGAAAAGGCGCATACTGACTGCCAGGAAGCCCATCCTGCCCTCGGGGGCGGTGACCTCTCTGGCCACTTCCTCCTGCATCATGATCACCATCAGCGCCGGTTTTTTGTCTGCGCGTGTGAAATAGCGCAGGATGGGGGAGGTTATGTAATAGGGGATATTAGCTACTACCTTGTAGTTAGAGTATCCAACCAGGTCGTTTAAATCCTGCTTCAAGATATCTGCCTGGACGATCTTGACGTTAAGGCAGCCGGCCAGCTTTTTCCCCAGCTTCAATGCCAGGCCGGCATCTAACTCGACCGCTATGACCCGGCCGGCGCCTGCGGCAAGCTTCCGCGTGAGCGCCCCCAGGCCGGGGCCTACCTCCAGCACTGTGTCATCACGGCAGATGGCAGCGGCCTCAATGATAGCTTCCGCAATGGAATCGACTGCAAGAAAGTTCTGCCCCAGGCTCTTGCGCGCCCTTAGACCCTGGCTTCTAAGCCGTCTCTGGAATGTACGGTTGGGCTCTCTGTTTTTATATGGCAACAGATTGCTGCCTGCCTTTATAATGACGGGCCGTGCACCGGCTGTCGATAGAGTCCTTCAGCTTACGCCCGCCAGCCAGCTCCGGCCAGGTGACCCTGCGTCACCCGGAGCTTACTATTTACCGCTGCTTCCTTCCGGACCTGACGGGGTTCATAGCCCTCCGCCGC
>Ga0268277_1002432_pt1 | contig 10808 bp, 10 predicted proteins | sample saktaG_5_FD_190132 | JGI IMG/M metagenome (GOLD analysis project Ga0268277, IMG submission 190132) | Saline water microbial communities from Sakinaw Lake, British Columbia, Canada - sak_2010_1_5_50m | ecosystem: Environmental > Aquatic > Non-marine Saline and Alkaline > Saline ...
GCTCGCCGGGGTTGTGGATTGCCGCCACAAGGAACTTGGGCACCAGAAGCGTCTTTGTCTCAAGCTTGCCATCGCCCCTCCTGTAGGTGCACACCCATTCCCTCATGTTCGGGTCAAGCAGCTTTCCCTGCACGATTGCGCTAGGCTTGCGCTGCTCCATCTGCGGCCCGTTGTCATTTGCCTTTCCGCTTCCCTGCACCAATGCCATCTATCCCACCTTTACCAATCCGTTGTTGTTCCTGTAGTTCCTTATCACATTGAACGATTCCAAGTCGTCGCCCACGGAATTCCTCACGCTTTCCCATTCCGTCATGTCTGCCGGCGGCCTCTTCTTCATCAGCACTTCGCGCAGCAGCCCGGTGGTGACTGCTTGCCCCTCATCCACAATGTCCCTCAATGCATCCTCCACCATGCGCGGGTTTATGGTGCTTGAATTGACGTACTGCATCAGCTCGCCCATGTCCACATTGTGGCCTTTGGGCAGCTTGCTCTCTATTATCAGCCTCATGTCTCCAGAGCCTGCCTTTTGTAGGCATATTTTCTTGAAGCGGTTGAGTATTGCGTTGTCCCAGTTCGTTGGGTTGTTTGCGCACATCGCAAACATCACGCCCTCCACCCGCTGCGAGGTCTCTGCCTTGAGCACTGACACCCACTCCTTGCTCCAAGGGCTTTCAGGGTTCATCACGCCGTCAGCCTCCTCGAATATCAAAATGCAGGGCGCGGCGTTCCTCGCGCTGTCGATTGCGTTCTTTATGGCCTTGCCAGGGTCGCCCACCCACTTGCTTATCAGGTGCGCCGGGTTGAGCACCACCACGTTGAAGCCGAATTTCTCGGCAACAGCCTCCAGAAGCTTGCTCTTGCCGTAGCTTGACGGGCCGTAGAGTATGAGAAGCGAGCCAGCGTCAATCCTTGCGGCAAGCCCGCAAAGCAGCTCCTTTGCAGGCAGTATGTATTCGCCCACAAGCGACTCGAGCTTTGCCCTTGGCTCGATGAAAGGCATGTCCCTGATTGCGGACGCGCGGAGCCAGGACTTTGCCCTATCCACATCGACGCCCTCCACTTTTTTGGACTTCCTGCTGTCGGCGAAAATGGTGGCGGTCTGCACAATCCCGAACAGGTCGCCAGGCACGTAGCCATAGGTGATTTCCGCAGTGTATTGGCGGGTTTCCTTGCTCCACTCGAAGTTCTTCAGCTCAGCCCCGTCCACTATGGCGCTTATCATCTCAAATCTTTCCGCCTTTGTGGGCGGTATGAAGTCAATGGGTATTGTGATGCGCGGCGGGCGGTTCAGGGCCTCGTCTATCATTTCCGCCTCGTTGGTGGTGAAGAAAGGGAACACGCCCGGGTTTTCCTTGCTCTGCGTTTCCCTCAGAAGCGCGGCAAGTATCGCCCTGTTCTGCTGGTTGACTGTGCCTTCGCTTCTTTTGCCAAGGTAGTCTATGTCGTCGAAGAGCGGGATTGCAGGGGTGCCGCTCTTTTTCACCTGCTCGCGGGCATCCGTCATCACGTCGATTATCGCATCTGGCGACTCCAGCACCGGCATGTAATAGAAAAACGCGTTCGTTTCCTGAGCAATGAACCTTACGAATTCCGTTTTCCCCGTCCCGGGGATTCCCTTGCAGTTTGTGCCGAACGTGCCAAGGTTGCCGAAGTTTTTGTAATTCGGTATTGCGTGCTTCAGGAAGGTTGCCTTTTCAAGCAGCTTGCTTGGCAGGAAAATCCTGACGCCGCTCACCTGCACGGGCGTGACTTTTGCGCTTCCGTTTGACATGCCGGGATTCAGGCTCATATAGTTCCCCCTATAATATCATTACTAATAACTGCGCTTCCACTCTTTTTCTGTGTCGAAAAGTATATAAAGATAGTTATGAATTTACACCCTAAAACACAGATTAAACTCACGGCGCAGGGCTTTTAAGCGCGGATTAGCCTCAGCACGCCCGGCATGAGCTTTTCCATCAGCTCCTCATTGCCCCAATATGAAAGCCTGCGTGCGTACTTCACCTGGGTTTCCCGCGGGAGGTGCGAAAGCGCGCGGATCAGCCTTTCAGGGTGCAAATCCGACCACATGCTCTCCATTACCGAAAAGTTGATTTCGTTCTCAAGCAGCTCGTAAAGCGCGGGCCTGTGCTTTTCCGGCAGCCGCGCTATTGACTCGGCAAGCAAAATCCCAAGGCCGTTTTCGGTTCTCCTCTCATCTATAATGGATGGTTTCAGCGCCCTTGCAACTGCCTTTGCCGCCAATTCGTAAAGCCCTTCCCGCCTTGCTTCGGGCTGGAAGGGGATGAGCATTATGTAATCATTGCCAAGAAAACTGATGTCAAATCTCGATTCGCGCAGGAATTCCCCCAACGCGTCGCACGATGCCTCTGCAGCTTTTTCCCTCTCGATTTCCCTCATGTATGGCGTGAGCAGCACTGCCCTGTGCTTTGCCACGGTGTTCTCCCCGGATTCCTCAATTTCCCTCCTCTCTGAATTGTTTTCCATGCACCTTGCCAAGCTCGTGTTGATTCCAACTCCGTCCATCCATTCCTTGCCAAGCGCGCTTAGCGCCTCCCCTGCCGTGAGGTCGCACATGCCTTCCCTCTCTCCTTCGCCCATCTTCCTCAGCAAGTCATAGGCATGCCTGAACACGCGCGAATCCTCGCTGCGCAGCGCCTTTGGAATCACCAGCCTCAGGCCCTTCAGGTCCAGCCTGCCCATCAGGCTGGCAAACGCGTGCCTGATGTTTTTGTCCTCGTCTCCTATCCCGATGAGCACCACTGCCGCCTTCTCCCGCTGCGGAAGGATGCCAAACACCCTTTCCTTCTCGCGCTCATCTGGCTCCTTGCCCCTTGGCAAAAAGAGCTCCACGCACCCATAGTGGAAAAGCCCTGCCCTCTTTTCCTTTGGCGCAAGCCTTATGCATGAGAAAGCGGCCTTTCCGACATCTCCTCCATTATCAATTCCATTCCTTATCAGCGCAGCCCTTTTACCTTCCTTGACATGCCCAAGCAGCCCGAACAGCTTGCACGCCGCCTCCTTCTGCACAATGCAGCCGAGCGCCTTGCCTGCCACCTTGCCAGCAATCTTGGGCCCCTCCATGCCAAGCAGCCTCACGCCCTCAAGTGCTATGCCTGCATGCGTGTTCATGATGGCGTTTTTGAGAAGTTGCATTCGCACTGCAGGCGGCTGCTCTGCGATGTGCCCCATCAGGGGGATTGCCTCCGGGCCCTGCAGTTCCATTGCCCTATTGATTGCCTTTGCCCATACGCGCCTGCTTCTTCCCTGCAAAAACTCCTTGCCTATCTTGGCGATTTCCGGGTCACTGTGGGCAACTGCCTCTATCATCGGAGCAACCTGCAGCTTTTTCGGCAGGGTGCGCATCCTGCTTGCCAGCCTGAGCATTGCAGGCATGTCTGTCCTGAAAGTCATCGCGTTTCTTAGCATGGCGGCTATTTCGCGGTTTGGCTGGTTTTCCATGAGCGCCATACCTATTTCCGCAACCTCCAAATCCTTGCTTTTTATCGCCTTTCTTACCGGCCTTGCCTGGTGCGCAACGGGCAGCTTGCATATGAGCTTTGCAACCCTGGCCTTCCCGTCGCCGTCCAGCCCGTGGAAAATGGCCTCTGCAGCCTCTTCAGAGGGGTACTTTCCAATGTCCCTCTCCAGCATGCTACAGGCTGTGTCCACGCACCTTTTGTCCCGTATTAACATGCCGGCAATTTTGCACGCGACTTTCGGGTCATCCATTTTTCCGCTGGCATCATTTATTTTTTCTATAAAATCAGGCATGTCAACGTATTCCAGCCTCTTGATCAGCGCATAGGATATCTGCAGGGCGTCGTGCGGGTGGAAGCGCCATACGTTCTCCAGCCACCACTTGTAGTCCAAGCCATCCGATTTAATGTGCACATTCTTGAGCGCAGCGCAGACTGCCTTGAGGTCCTTTTCCGGCAAGCGCTCAACGCTGGCTGATTGCGGCTCGCATTTCTTCAAAGGGCCGTCAGCCTGTAAAAGCGCGCTCCAGAAAGCAGGCGGCCTGCCTGCTGCCATTTCCTGCTTCTGCACGCTAGGCTGCGCTTTTGCCGTGCCCATAGCTTTCTTGCTGAATGAAGAAGCCATGCAAATATTCCTGTGGCGAAAGGAATAAAAACAGGGGTTATGCAGATTTTCGTTCATGCTTTTTGGTTATTTTTTCTTATTGAACGGTCTGCAAGGCGCCGCAGGCCATAGCTCGATAGCAGATACGCCACTACAGTGAATAAGCCTGAAAGCGCGGCCCACAGCGTCCCGTAAACCAGGTTCAGCCCGTCCTTCTTTTCGTCCGCAAACAGCTCCTGCCTTTTTCTTTCAGCGGCATTCAGGAGTTCTGATTTCGGGTTGAGATTGTTCATGATCTGCATAAGCCTTTTTGACGACGGTATGGGGAGATTCCCGCTCAAATACGCCGGATTGCCGCTTTCCGCAAGTCTTTCGAGCTTGTATCTCTGCAGTTCGGTAAGCGACAGATTTTCCTTCAGCTGTTCTGCGGCATATGATTTGAGCAGCGAGTTATACTCATCACGTTCACTTTGAGTCGTTGCCATTATCTTCTCCCTTTTTTCATACATTGCCCTGCTTTCCTTCTTTACCATCCTTTTGTGGGCCACCAGTCTTGGCGGAACATAAACATACGTTATTTCCGGAACAAGCCCTGGCCGGTGCACCAGTTCAGTCTTTTGGTCCGACGGGTTCCAAACGGCGTTTTCCCGGGCAGTGATCAGGGCGTCAATTATGGGCTTGCCCGCAAGGGTCGAAACTATTGCCAACGGTATCGTGATTCGCCAGAGGGTCTTTCGTGCCAGATTCCGTGCCCTTGCCTTGTGGGTGTTTCTCAAGTTCTCTTTGAGGTAGGCCTCATAGCTAAAAGTAGGGGGCGGAAGCTGTGCAATATGGCCGTATCTTCTGAAAACTTCCTCCATGCTGACTGGTTTTTTCTCGAACACGTTAACAGCATACCGCAGCATGTCCCAGTTGCATTTCCCTTCCTTCTTGGAAACGATTCTTGCGACTTTTTCCAAAAAATTTGATGGATTTGGGAGGGCTGTTTTCAATGCCCCCCTATTGCTGCACAGTTCCCTGATGATCTCCAAGGCATCCCCAGCATCTATATTCTCAAGATTCCTGACCCACCATTCAACGTGCATTTCTTTCGCCCTGCCGTCCCACCTTTTAATTGCGCGGATGACGGCGTCTAGCTGTTCTGTGTCCATTCTCAGCATTGTTGGCTTCTGCTCTGCCGGAGCGTTTTTCTTTACAGGCACAATCTCAAGGAGCCTGCCAAACCACTCGCGGGTCTTGCCTGCAACGGTTCGCGATGGAAGCTGCGGGTTCCCCTGCCCGTTTGCTTTCTTTGGATTGTTTTCCAAATGGGCAGGCATCATTTACACCCTTTCTTTTCTCAGGCAGGCGGATCTGGGGCGGCATCGGGGTTCCTAGCTGCCACAATCCCTATCGTATACGCCAAGACGCCTATTACTGCCTCGACAGTGGCAATGATTGAGAATGCAACTGTGCCAATCGCCACTCTTGCAATGGAGCCCACCATTCCCGCTCCCCTGAAGCTTTGTGCATAGTCCTTTGCGCAGGAGAGCAGCCATTCCAGGTCATCAACCTTCAAAAAATCCATCCCCAATGCCTTGTTGGAGAAATAAAGCGCAGCCACTGCTGCCGCAGTGCCAACCGTTACGGATATTGCCTTGCGCAGCCTATGGGCAGGCGTTCGGTTATCAGGATGTTCTTCCCAAAAGCCAGCGTATTTGCCTTTCTTTCCAGCAGGCGCGTTTCCCCCTACAATATTAGCCATTTGTTTTTTTGTGAGAAGGTAATCTGCGTGCCTGAGTTTGAAGATGTTTGGAGGCAGCTCTCGTCGTAAGAAGATGTTCTGCTTCTCTCCGCCGAAGACAGGCACCATGCTTTTCTTCTGTGTCGAAAGGAATAAAAACAAGGGCTAGGGCCCCGCCATCGCAGTGGTGGAGGCGGCGGAAGTCAAATCTTCCTGATTCTTTTTTGTGCAGCCTTCGGCACCCTGCTTCTCCATTCTTTTCCCGCGCGCATTCTTTTCCTTATTTTCGTTGCGCGGTACTTCCTGCGCGAAAGCAAGGGCACGCGCGCGACTTTCTTCCCCGAGCGCCGCATCAATTTCAAAACGCGCGCATTGTTTGAAAAGCAAACATCATAGCGCGGCACGTGCGCATCCAGGTAAGACACCCACTCATAATCGTTTGGAATATCCTGCAAAAGGAAAACTTTGCACTTCTTCGCCAGCTTCTCCTTCACAAGCACTGCGCGCATCATCGCTTTCCTAACGCGCGCGGAAAACGGATTTCTCTCAGTCTTTTTTTCCTGCGCGCTTCCAATCACAACCAGCACTTTCCTGCTCCTCGCGGCAATGTAGCGCAAAGCAAAAACATGCCCCCTGTGCAAGGGCTGGAAGCGGCCGATAAAAAGTGCGATATCCCCTTTCACAAAAAACCTCAGTGCTTAAAGTGCCTCCTGCCTGTGAATACCATGGAAATGCCGCGCGCGTCCGCGGCATCAATAACTTCCTTGTCGCGCACCGAGCCGCCCGGCTGCACAACGCAGGAAATGCCTGCGGCAGCGAGCGCCTCCACGCCGTCCGGGAACGGGAAGAACGCGTCGGAGGAGGCAGATGTGCCTTTCAGCTCGAACCCGTGCCTCTTGGCTTTCTCAACAGCCAGGTTGCATGCATCCACCCTGCTCATCTGCCCTGCGCCCACTCCCACAAGCTGCCCGTTTTTCGCAATCGCAATGGCATTTGACTTTATGTGCTTTGTGAATTTCGTGGCAAAGTAGCAGTCCTTCAGCTCCTGCTCTGTCGGCTGCTTCTTGGTCACCACCTTCATCTCATGCTTCTCATAAATCCCCGGGTCGCGTCCCTGGTAGAGCATGCCGCCAACAATGTAGCGGAACTCAACCGCCCTTTCAGCAGACTGGTCCCACAGGTTTGAAATGTCAAGTATCCTGCGCGACTCGCGCTGCTTCAGAATTTCAATCGCCCCAGGCTCAAAGCCCGGCGCAAGAATAACTTCCAGGTACTTTGTGCCAATTGCTTTCGCAGTCGCCACATCCAGCTTGCGCGAGAATGCCACAATGCCGCCGAACGACGACTCAGGGTCTGATGCCTGCGCGCGCAAGTAGCTTTCCTCAAGCGTTTTCCCCTCGGCGCCGCCGCAAGGGTTGTTGTGCTTCAGTATGACTGCTGCAACCTCGTCCTTGAACTCGCGGATGAGCGAAAATGCAGAGGAAGCATCCAGGAAATTGTTGTAGCTCATTGTCTTGCTTCCCTCATACACGCGCGACTCGAATATGCTGGTCCTTCCAAGTATCCTGTAAGCCGCAGCCTGCTGCGAGGGATTCTCGCCATAGCGCAGATGGTATGTCTTCTCAAAGCGCATCTCCAGGAAATCAGGGAACAGCTCATCCTTCAGCGCGCCTGACAAATACCTGCAGATTGCAGCGTCGTAGCTTGATGTCCTTGCAAATGCCTTGAGCGCAAGCTCTTTTCTCTTTTTCTCCTCAATCCCCGTGCCGCCTTCCAATGCGGACGCCACCCAATCATAGTCGTCAGGGTCAACCACCACAACCACATGCTCATGGTTCTTGGCAGCAGCGCGCACCATTGCCGGGCCGCCAACATCAATCATCTCAATCGCTTCCTCCTGCTTTACGCCCTCCTTGCCTGCCACCTGCTCAAAGGGGTACAAATTAACAGCCACCAGGTCAATGGGGGAAACGCCGTTCTTCTCAGCCTGCTCCACATGCTCTTTCTTTCCGCGCCTGTAAAGTATGCCGCCATGTATCTTGGGGTGCAGCGTTTTCACCCTGCCTTCAAACAGCTCAGGAAAGCCTGTGAGGTCTGACACTTCGCGCACTTTCACGCCATTCTCGCGCAAGTGCTTTGCAGTGCCTCCGGTGGATATGATTTCCACTCCGCAAGCCGAAAGCCTTTTGGCAAAGGCAGCAACCCCTCTCTTGTCCCATACGCTTACAAGCGCCCGCTTGATGCCACTAACCACAAAAGATGCCTCCATTTACTTATGCCCAAAACACTTTTTAAACCGCGCGCCCAACAACACAGCATGCAGGGAACGTTTGCCAAGAAGAAGGAACATAAAGAGCCCGAGCTTCAGCACAAGCCCCCTGCGCCGAAAGTCTCGCCGTTCGACCACGCGCAAATCATTGCCCCTCCAAAGAAAAAAGAGCAGTGCCAGCCCCTCTCGCTTTCCATGACTGAAGGCCCCATGCTTCTCAAAAGCGTGCAGGAGAGCAAAAAGATAGAGGTAGAAGGCCGCGCGTCATACGAAAAGAGCGTGAAAATAACGCTTGAGGGCATGAAGGGGAAGAAAAAGGACGTGAAAAAGGGGAAAAAGGGCAAGAAGGAAAAGCCAAAGAAGTAAGCTTTATATATACGCACCCCCACTATTTATCACATGGTTACAGGCAACGAGCTCTCCCACGCAGCAACAGTGCTGGATTTGCTTATTGAACAGCATGAGGCCAGCCCTGCAAGCGCAAGGACATCCGAGCTTTTCGACACTATCATCAACCTCCCAGGCGCATATGCCGTGGTCAAGGGCGCGCAGGCGCAGGGCAATGGCGATCCGCAGCTGCTTGCCGACATTGAGGGGATGATAATGCTCCTGGACCGCCCGCTGGGCAAGTTCCGCGAGGAAATCGCAGCCTGGGCAGCATTCGTCCAACCGCACCGCAAGGAAATGCCCTCAACCATTGCCGGGCTTCTCGCCGCCCTCAAGCGCGCGGACGACAGCGACAGGATAGGCAGGATGGGGAAAATTCTCGAGGAAATAGTTGAAACTGGCAAATCATCCGAAAAGCCAGGCGAAATCATCATTGCAATGGAGGAGTTTGCGAAAAAGGAGCCCCAGCTTGCCGGCAAGCTTCAGATGGCAATGGAAAAAATAAAGCTTGCAGCCCGGGCATCTTTCATGGAGCGGCTTGCAAACATGAAAAAGGACTTCCCGAACACCAAGGATTTGCGCGCGCCAAAGCCTGGCAAGCCAGGGCAGCTGCCAATGCCTTGCAAGAACTGACATTTATCTGGTGAAAGCATGGGCCCATTTGAAATAAAGGAAATGGAAAAATCCATAAACACGCTCATTGCGTTTGCGCGAAAGGGCGACGTGCTTGGCAGGGGCGCGTATTCCATATGCGTGGTTGCCATTGGCGCCCCCGCGCTCAACTATCTCACCCGCAAGCTCGACCTTGCGCTGCTTGAATTGGAACCCAATGTCGCCCTGACTTTAAGCAGGGCAATAGTCAACATCTGGGAAACTGACGCGCACAGCCCCCTGGTTGCAAAGAGCAGGGAAAAGGTGCGCGCACTGCTTTCGCACTACCCGCCAAAAATCACCCCATCAATCACCCACGCGCTTTCAGAGCTGCGCCAGTCCCTGGGGGTAAAGCCATGCGCGCACGCATCCGAGCGCTTCCTGGCAGGCCCGGGCGTTTTTGTCAGCATCAGCGGGAAGAAAAACATGCCGCGCATCACCATTTGCAGGAACTAGCCGGCCTTCTTCCAGTCTTCCTCAAAAACAGCCACCAGCTCAGCCACAACAGCGCCCTGCACTTCCAATGCCGTCTCGCGGTTGTAATTCAGCGCGCTTTCCGAGAAGTTTATGCTCCCCACAAGCGCGCGCTTGCCGTCCACCACGATGAATTTGCTGTGCGTGAGCTTGTACTCAAAGCTTGCCCAGCGCGCATCGCAGCCAAGCGCGGTAAGCGTGTCAAACATTTTTTGCTTCCGGGTGTCTGTTACGCGCGGCTCCATAATCACGCGCACCTTCACGCCGCGCGCAGCAGCCTCGCCAAGCTCGCGCGCAACCACATCTGAGGTGAAAACATACATCTCAACATCAATGCTTTCCTGCGCAGAGCGGATGAAGGAAACAACCTCTCCCTCGGCAGCAGGGGAAAAGACAAAGGAGACAACCGCATTGCAGCCTGCGCAAGCCGCAGGCGGCAAAAAGGCAATATACAAAACAAGGGCGGCGGCTATGATAAAAAGTGCCACAATGGCAAATGCCATCACGCGCCTTTCATCACCCCCCATCGTCTGCGCTTTCGCAGCCAAAGCTTATAAGACGGCTTTCCTTCCGCGTGCAGGCGGCATCATTGCGGCCCCAGCGGGTCTTGCATTCATCCTGAAAATCGACCTCTCCAGGCCAATGTCGCCTATTTCCACCGCCACTTTGGGCACTGCCCTGCCTTCTTTCCTGCGCAGCATCTCCAGAATCTCCAGCATCTCAAAACGCCTGCCAACATGCTCCGGGTCATTCAGGCGCTGTAGCACCAGCTCCCTCGCAGCCTTGCCGAACGAGGCGAAAATGCAGTTGATGTTTTCCTCATATACTGAATCCTTGAACCTGTCAAAATTCCTCCAAACGATTGGAAGGGCGTGCGCCCCGCCTATTTCCCTGATTTGTTGTGCCGCCCCCCAGGCAAGCTCCATGTCGTCAAGTTGCCTGCCCTTCAGCTCCATCAGCCTCCCAAGCGCCAGGACAGTCTCATCGCTTCTGATTTTCCCGAGATAATAGACTGCGGCCATTCGGACTTCCCCGGCGTTTTTCTCGCTGGCAGCTATCCTCTCAAGCTCAGGTATGGATTCCTTGCCCTTGTCGGCAAGCACTTCTAGTGCCTTGTTATGCAAGCGGAAATCCTTATGCTCTGCTGCAAGCAGGAGCGCTTGGCGGGCAGATGGCCTCTTCAGTTTTCCAAGCAGGCGAAAAGCGAGACCAAGCACAGCC
>Ga0268277_1002436_pt1 | contig 10777 bp, 12 predicted proteins | sample saktaG_5_FD_190132 | JGI IMG/M metagenome (GOLD analysis project Ga0268277, IMG submission 190132) | Saline water microbial communities from Sakinaw Lake, British Columbia, Canada - sak_2010_1_5_50m | ecosystem: Environmental > Aquatic > Non-marine Saline and Alkaline > Saline ...
TGATAGCTACAGATTTAAGGAAAGCCTAAGGAGAAAAAAGAAGGACGTGAATTAGCTATATATTTTTAACAGGGGTGGTCCCCAATTACTCCGCCGAAGCTGGGACTCATTGTACTTGCCAAAAACAACACCTGATCCGCCAGTAATAGAAAGCGCCTGCTTCCGGCAGCGAGCCGGGAGGCAGCCAGACCGCCGGGCTGGTGACATTTACGGCGTCAGTGTAGATCGTAGTGGCTCCTGTCACCGACGAGATATTGCCGGCCGAAGATATCGGCGGACTGATCTTGAGTGTAAAATCCCTGTCCTTGGCGAGCTGAAGTTCATAGCGGTCCGTTAAAGAGAGCTGCTCCCAGGCGAGGTCAACCTGCTGGTTCCTGCCGCTGACCGGGTCGCAGCCCACTTCTGCGGGGCCATCGGTCCATGGCCCGACCTTGCAGAGGTTGTCCCTGAACCTGTAAATGCGAGCTGTATCATCACCGATTGCCAGGTTAGCCGTGTCGATAGCCCAGAGTTCGTTTTCGCTTGAGTTACCCGAGAGCTTGAGCCAGGGCGGATTGTTGGTATATTTAAGCGGCCCCGGATCGAATGCCGTATTATTATCGGTCAGTGTACGGTTCACGATATCCCACTCGATATTTATCGGCTGGGCGGCAGTAGGGTTTAACGTGCGGTTCATACCGCCCGTGTGATTATCTGATAGCACGATGCGATTGTCCGGCCAGGGGCGCTCCGCTCGCAGCGGATAAAGCGTCCCCTCCAGCCCCGTCATCAGGCCGCTTATTACTTGACCGGTGTGCGACCCGGTTATCCTTTCGTCGATCTGTTCCCACTGCGTAGACCGGCCGATGGTCCAGCGCCAGACGCCTCTATCGGTGAAATTGTCCGCTGCGTAAATTATATTGTTGCGGCTGTAGTCAGCATCAGCCACAACCTGCACATAGCCGGTGGGGTTGCCTATGGGAATCTCAATTTTGACGAAGCTGGTGGCGTTGTCAGTGGAATAGGCCACCCTGCTGTCCTGGCTTCCTGCGAATAAATTGCCGTTGCCGGCCAGGGCCAGCATGTTGATTTCGTCCAGGCCGGTCATCACGGCATCTCCCCATCTTAGTCCGCCATCCGTGCTTTTACGGACAACCCCACCCGGCAACGCCATATAAAGCGTGTCCTTGCTTGCGGCGATCATGTCTATGACCGGCCCCGGCACGTAGCGTTTTTTCCAGTTATTGCCCTGGTTTGTCGATACCTCCATCACAGTCTGATTATTTAGAGTCAGGTTATCACTGCGGGCTTCGACTGCATAAATCGTGTAATCATTGCCGTAGTCAGGACTTAAGCGAAGCAGCACCATATCGGAAGAGGTCCTCATGGTCAGCAGGCGCGCCCAGTAAGTCCCTATCGGCTCACCGGCGCAGCGCCAGACACCCTCCGGGGTGATGCCATTGCTGAAGGTGGCCATAAAGAGGCTCTTTGAATTGGGCGCCGGCGCAACATCCGACATGCGTATAATTGTGTTGATCAGGCAGGTCTGCGTCCACGTGTCCCCGTCGTCAGAGCTTTGCGAGAAGGCGCTTTCGTCAGGTTGAGGAATTAATGGGGGTGGAATGTAGCCGGTGCCGCAGAACGCTATAGTGCCCTTTGAGTTCCAGGCCACTTGCGCATTTCCCGGCCCCGATGGAGGCTGTGTGGCCGGGTACCATGATACAGGACCAGGCGCATAAAGCGGGTTGTCGCTTCTATATACCTGGACAGAGAAATCAGCCGATTTCGTTCCTGCGGAAAGCAGTTTGCCCTGAGTCGACGTCCCGTAATATGCGATACTGCTGATACCATCCGACCTGTTGGGAGCTAAGAGCTGCTGCTTGATAGTATCATCGAATCTGTAGATATCATTTTGACCATCCCCATATCTTTTGTAGTTCACGAAAACTTTACGTAATTCAGTTTTGCTGTAGTTATAGTCTGATGGCAGGGCTATTGATGACGATACATTGTCCCCTACGGCAGCTCTGGCTGAAGCGATTATCAGAGGGGAGTCCCATGTTGCCGGCAGATTGAGGTTTCTCTGCCCTGTGTACAGCCATGTGCTGTTTTCAGAGCCGATGATATCATTGGCTATTGAAGCAACGGCCAGGACAGTTCGATCTGTATTGTACTTAGGTGCGAAAGCGACGGCCGATATCTGAGCGCCGGACGCACCAGAGATAATCAGATTTTCATTTTGCCAGCCGACGGAGAACGAATTACCGACTTTACACGTCCATAGTTGACCGGTAGTATTATCCCAGGCAGCCGTGCCGACCGCCAGGTCGTGATAGTTATCAGTGCTTCCCCCATCCGTGTAACCGTTGGATATGGCGATGCATTGAATAGTTCCTGCGACGGCAGCAGACCCAAAATTGGTATTGTTCCATGTAACCCCGCTGTCGTAGGACCAATAGACCGTAGAATTATTGTCGGATACGGCCACGTACTGCGACATGTCGGGGGCGACGGCTATTTCGTGGGCGGGCAACTGCGCTCCCGCATCTCTTAAAGCTTGTGTTATATCATCGAAGGTCACGCCACCGTTATCGGACCTGTGTAACCAGCCATTGGCAGTGTCCAGCGCATAAACAACGTCATGTCTGGTGGCGATGTCATAGCTGGTGGCAATGCGGTTGATCTCCGAGCCGAGGACTACAATTTCACCTTTGAGGCCGGGCTTGTCCACGGCCACCCATTTCAAGGGTAACACCGCCCCCTCCTGGGCGTTAACCGCCCCGGTAAAGCCCGCTATAAATACAGCCAGCATCAATGCCGACAGGCGCCAGTATCTTTTTATCTTATATGCCCTTTTTATGGAAAATCCCACGGTGGCTTACAATTTTTCCAAAGCCCCGCAATATGGTACACCGGAAATATTAGCTTTTTATTAATCAGATACTGGCGGCGCAACTATGCGCTTAATAAAATCCTAATATTTATAAAATAGACTGTTACAGTGCTAAACTTCATGGTCTTTGATAGATTCGACCTGTAGGCTGACCATCATGAGGAAATACAGAGTAATATCTTTTATAATACTGGCGCTGCTCATGGCAACACTTGCACTGAGCTGCGCTACGAAAGCCGACCCGGCGGCTGCCAACCAGATCGCCACAATCCAGCGCGGCAATCTCAATATAAATATCCTGGCCAGCGGCAACCTGAAAACGGCGCGCGAAGAAAACCTGGCATTTTACTCCTCAGGCACTGTGCTGGAAGTGCTGGTGAAGATCGGCGATGCTGTGGAATCGGGACAGGTGCTGGCGAAACTGGATACGGCAACCCTGGAGATCTCGCTCACCCAGGCGCAGATAAATGTTGAAAAGGCGCGTCTCAATTTGAGTGACGCCGTGAGTGGGAATAATGGCAAAGCCCCGGACCCCTTAAACATAGAGTCAATAGAACAGGACCTTAAAATCGCCCAGGCCAATCTTGCTGAAGCAGAAAAAACGTTGCAGAAGGCTACTATAGTTGCCCCTTTCGCAGGGTTGATCGCAGAAGTGAACGTAGTGCCCGGCGACCAGGTCTCGGCAAGTACAGTGGCTGTACGACTGATCGACCCGGTTAATTTTCAAACCGCTGTGCTGGTCAACGAGACACAGATATACCAGTTGAAGATAGGAACACCTGCTACCGTAGAAGTAGTCGCTGTACCGAATATCACCTTCCCGGCCATGGTGAATCTAATCTCTGAGACCCCGACTGTTTCGTCAAATGTCGTAAACTATACTGTGACTGTGGCGCTGGACCCCGTGGACGCAGCTGCAGTCCGGGCACTATCGACGGCTCAAACGACCATGGCAACTACATCGGCCCGTGTCAGGACGACGGGCGCCGTGGGACAGACGTCAAACGCGCAGGCGGCCTCCGATAATCGGACATTTTCCAGACCGGCGTTTACCGGCCAGCAATCCGGCAATCAGACGGCGTCCGATAATCAAACTTCCACGAGACGAACATTCGCAGGGCAGACTCCGGGCGCCGGCGGACAGATGCCGCAGGTCCAGGCCACGACAACCCTGCCCCAGAACTTCCGCCTGAGGGAAGGGCTGACCGTTACCGTCAGCATAATAGCCGAACAGAGGACCGATATCCTGCTGGTCCCCAATAAAGCAATCACCAGCCGGGGCGGGAGATACTACGTGCAACTGGTATCTGGAGAAAAGACCGAAGAGAAAATGATACAGGCGGGCATCACCGACGGTCAGAATACGGAGGTCATCAGCGGCCTCAGCGAAGGGGACATTGTATCTACTGCGACCAATGTCGCCGCCCAGACTTCGACAACCAACTCACAACAGCAAAGGGGGTCGAGCACCATGATCCCCGGAGTCCGTTTACCCTGATGATCCGATTGCAAGACATCCAAAAAATATATCCCATCGGGGACAGGCAGCTCCAGGTATTGAGAGATGTAAGTTTTACAATAGAAAAAGGGGAGCTTGTCGCCATTATGGGACCTTCAGGGTCCGGGAAATCGACCATCCTGAATCTTCTGGGTTGCCTGGACGTGCCAACCTCCGGCAGCTACCATATCGATGGCCAGGAAGTGAGCCGGCTGAACAGCAGGGAACTCGCTCACATCAGAGCACAAAAAATAGGATTCGTTTTCCAGCAATTCAACCTGCTTCCCAAGCTGTCGGCCCTGGCCAATGTTAAACTGGGACTGGAATATGCGGGCGCCGACGATTTCAAATCCGCCATGCAATCGCTTACCACCGTGGGCCTGGCCGACCGCGCCAGCCACCGCCCCAGTGAGCTTTCCGGTGGAGAGCAGCAGCGTGTGGCCATAGCCCGCGCCCTGGCCAAGAACCCGCCCTTGATACTGGCCGATGAGCCTACAGGCAATCTGGACAGCAGGTCCGGCGAAGAGATAATCAATATACTCACGGCGCTGCACGCCGAGCAGAAGATCACCCTGGTAATGATTACTCACGATCCCAAGATCGCCGCACATTGCCAGCGCATCATACATATCATGGACGGCCTGGTAGAGAGTGATGAAAAAGTACAGTAAACTCCTCAGGCCTTTCCGCAATGCCTGGGGAGGAGTCACATCTCACAAGCTCCGCAGCCTGTTGACCATACTCGGTATCGTGATCGGTGTCTCGGCTGTTATCGCGCTGATGTCCATCGGCAAAGGCGCCGAGGCGGACATACTTGCCAGGATACAGACACTCGGGGCGGACCTGATGATGATCAGTCCCGGATCACAGATGGGCGCAGGCGGAGTCCGGGGCGCAGCCGGCAGCGCCGTGACATTGACCATGGAAGATGCTGCGGCCATCGAGGAAAAAACCGACCTGGTCGCTTCAGTGTCCCCGATCTTTTCCAAGAGCATGCAGTTGATCGCCGGCAGCCAGAATATGAATGCGCAGGTCACAGGCACGACCCCGTCTTACATGGCGACATACAATTTGAATACGACCAGCGGTACCTTTTTCTCCGATTATGATTATCAACGAGGCAGCGCCGTGGCCGTTTTGGGGTCCACTGTTGCGCAGACGCTCTACGGTGCTAACGACCCGCTGGGGCAGAACTTGAGGCTCGGAACTATCATAGTGCGTGTGATCGGCGTACTTGCCGCTAAGGGTTCCGTCAGCGGATCGCCCGATAACATGGTATTTATTCCGCTCACTGCCATGCAGCAGGCGGTGGCGCAGCAGCGTACCGCACGCGGAGAGCAGATCATATCCTCAATATCACTGAAGGTCAAAGACGTAAACAACAGCAGCAACGTGGTGCAGGAACTCACAGAGCTCCTGCGCACGCGGCACCGCCTGATCGCGTCGGCCGCTAATGATTTTAGAATCACGTCGATGGAAGAGGTGGCCAGCACCGTATCGGAGACAATGGCCACGACCACGATGCTGCTGGGCGCTATAGCCGCCATCTCCCTGCTGGTAGGCGGCATCGGCGTCATGAATATCATGCTGGTCTCGGTGCTGGAGAGGACCAGGGAGATCGGCATCCGCAAAGCGCTGGGGGCCAGGGATACAGATATCTGGATTCAATTCCTTATCGAGTCGGCATTTCTTTCACTCGCCGGCGGCCTGATCGGGGTGGCTCTCGGCTGGGGCGCAGCCTACCTCGTATCAAATGTGTGGTCAATGCATACGCTGGTCAGTGTGGATATAGTCATACTGGCAGTCTCAGTATCAGTTGGGATCGGCCTGTTCTTCGGCTTTTATCCCGCCTGGCAGGCATCCAGACTCAATCCGATAGAAGCGCTGAGACACGATTAGAGGTTACTGTCTCTGGCTTGTCGGTTTTGAGATAGATACTATCCTCCCATGATTTAGGCCACCCCCAGGTAGGGATGATGCCAGGTCAGCAACAACCCGATTTAATTACTAAAGGTTTCCGTTATCAGGAAGCGCGCCGATTTTTCAGCGGCAGAAAAGCGGCACAAACCTGTTTATTGATCGTAGCCCCTGTCTGGAAGACCGAGGGCGAATATAAAAACCATAGGTAGGAACAAGAACGAATCTCACATTATATGATGCCAAGATGCGTTGAGCTGTGTATTAAAGGATGCGATGGATTGGGCAGGAGCATAGGGTGCGATTGAGAAATTAGTGTTGTTAATAAGTAAATCTAAAAGATGATTCAGATGTCCATTGTTGACAAAGCTGCTTTCACATTAGCTATGTGCGCTCCTTTTCTGCCTTTTACTTATTATTGTCAAAATTACACCTTCAAATATAAACAAGACTCCGGGAAGGAAACACGAGATTGTACCTAAGATTGCCTTCGGTAATCCTACTGTTTCTATCCAGCGACCGCCTATCATAATTAAAAACCAACCATAGAATGAAGCAATGTAAATGATTCCGATTATTATGCATCCAATCCAAAAGAAACGTGGCTTGGAGATGAGTCCGCAAACTAAAGACAAAATAACAGCAAAAGCGCCGAAGCACATTGCCACGAAATAGCCAACACCCGAACTTGTCATCCCAGGATAATTCAAATCGTTATAGGAAGCAGAAAATGAGCAGAAGAGACCTGGTATAACAAAACCGATACCAAGCCACGAAATTATTTTCAGAAAAATAATCATATTACGTGTTAAATGGATATGCCCTTCAAGTTTACTAAAATTATCATTAAGTCTACAAATTCTGCGAGAATCACTCACTCCACCAATTGCTTGTCATCGTGCAAATTGACAAAATTACACCAAGTTAATACAATGTCATAACAAAGTAGTAACTCTAAGAGGGTATGAATTATGATTAAAAAACTTACCAGGCACGGTAATAGTCTGGCTCTTGTTTTAGACAAAGGTGTTATTGAGCTTCTAAACATAGACAGTGAAACACCGCTGGAGATTTCGACAGACGGTTCATTGCTGCTGATCACGCCGATAAGAGATGAAAAACGGAGACGCCAGTTTAAGGATGCGCTTGAAAAAACCAATGCCAGGTATGGGCGTACGCTGAAGAGGCTCGCACGTTGACGGAGCCTGTTTTTCTGGGACTTGCCGAGATTATAGAAATTCATCATGACCAGATTAAACGGTATGGCGGACACCCCGGCATAGGCGACATTGGAATACTGAAGTCCACCGTTGCCATGCCTTCTGCGACTTTTGATGGGAATTATCTCCATACGGATATCTTCGAAATGGCGGCTGCCTATCTTTTCCATATCGTTCGGAATCATCCTTTCATTGACGGCAACAAGCGCACTGGGGCTGTGGCATCAATTGTTTTTCTCATGATGAATGGAATAGACTTTCATACGGATGAGACTGATTTCGAGAAGATCGTTCTACTTACGGCGGAAGGAAAAACCGATAAGGCAACAATTGCCCAATTTTTCGAAAGTACCGCCCACATTACGGAATGACCGGTTGATGTGAAGGCGATAATACTACCTGAGATGGTGGGCGATACTGGACAGTTCCCGAACTCTTAATTGAGCAGAAAGGACTGATACCAGAAATACAGAAACTACTTGTTTTTCGTGATGGTTGTCTGTCCGATATTGGTATGATAATATGTAATACCAGGAGGTCATAATGGGCAAAGAAAAGATAGCAATAACGTTAGACGGACGGTTCGTTGGTGAATTGGACAGGCTGGTTGACAAACATGTGTTCCAAAGTCGTAGTCAAGCTATTCAGGAAGCTGTCAGTGAAAAACTTCTGCGTATGAAACGGACTCGTTTGGCGGAAGAAAGTGCAAAACTTGAGCCGGCATTTGAAAGGACATTGTCCGATGAGGGATTTGCTGAGGATATGCAAAAATGGCCCGAATATTGAGAGGCGAGATTCGATGGGCTGATTTAAACCCTACACGAGGGCACGAGCAGACTGGATTACGTCCTGTATTAGTTCTCAGTCACGATATTTTCAATGAACGTTCAGGAACCGTAATAGTATCTGCAATTACCAGTCAACCGCAGCAGGCTGGTTTTCCTTTGACTCTGGCCTTAAAGACCGGGGATTTGCCAAAGCATTCGTGGGTCAAGATTAGTCAAATCAGAACACTCTCCACCGAGAGGATGGGCAAGCTAATTGGCAGATTATCTCAAGAAGAATTGGCTCTGGTCATTGAAGGGTTGAATGAAATCATAGCATAACCGGATGTAAAACTAACACCATAGCTGGCACCCAAAAGGGCGGCCTTCAATATTTCCGCTGACTCTAAGCCAATGTAATGCGGTTTTATGGGGGAACGTCACCGATGATCTTCTTGATATCGCTTGCAAGCCTGGGCAAATATTGCGCAAGAGGTTGTGGGAACGCATCGAAAAACAGGCTGTTGGCTATTAAATACTCCAGTTTCTTAGGCATTACGTTCTTAATACGAACAGGAATAATTGGTTTCTTATTATTATGAGCTATGGTGGTCTCCTTCCTTACAGAGTCAGAATTATCTGTGGAATCGGATACTACCACTAAGAATGATTTGCTGTTCCTGATAGCTTCGCCCAATAATTGTGGGTAATCTTCACCTGCCGTTAAATCCTCACACCAAAAGGGGATAATGCCGCTACTCTTTAAATGGGAATAAATCTTGGCGGCAGCATGCTTATCCGAAAACGCAAAGCTGATAAATACATCATGGCTTGATTTTTGCGCTACCGAACCTGCAGCTTTCATAGCTTTATCGTCTGTAACCGGGTCGTTAAGGAACTCGAATACGTTGTGCAGCCACGCTTCTGTATCTCCCAAAAATGGGAAGTGGCTATTACCGTCCATTGGGATAAATCGGGCATTTGGTATCAATGATGCCAGTTCAATACCCAGTTTAAATTCTACAAGGAGATCTCCCGTGCGATGCATAACAAGGGCTGGGGCCTTAATGCTAGGGCAAAGGTGAGTCACATCAAGCTCATAGACCATCTCCATCAATTTCACAGCAATTTCTGGCACGATGTTATCCTTCGTAATCCCGGCGAATAATTCGAGATCAATAATGTTGGCTTGTGGCTCGGCAAGGGTGGATAGTGTTCTTGTACCAAGCCAATTATCCGGTAAGCGGAGCAATGATAGCTATTGAGTCTTTGATTTCCTTGGGAACAAATTTTCCGCAGTTTGCGTAAGTACCGTAAAGGATAAGGTGGGTAACTCGATCGGGATGCCTGGCGGAATAAGCGATGACAAAGGGGCCGGACATGGAAGCACCATACAGTATTACGCGATCTAGCTTAAGGTGATCAATGACTGTTTCAAGGTCCCGAAGCTCTGATTCTAGTGTAAAGACCGTACGGTTTCGGTCAGATAACCCAGCTCCTCGCTGGTCATATAAAACTACTGTGTGATAACGTCCGAGACTTTCGATAAAGCTGCGGACCTCCGGTATTGTCTTTAATGCGCCGATAGCATGGAAATAACTTGGTGGAACAACAATTGCCGGCCCTTGGCCTACAGTGGTGTATGCTATACTAGAACCATCAGCGTTGGTGCAAAAGCCAATCTTCTGTTCCACTACCTGAACCTTTCCCCTAAATTTTTATGGTTTCGCTACTGAAGCAATCTTATGGCTATATAACCTGATTGTCAATGTATGATGGGCAGAAAGGTAATAATATCGCCTTACTTGGTGGGCCATTCTGGACAGTTCCCGAACTCCTGTTTGAGAGTAAAGAGCTTATTCCAATGCTTCAGCAATTGCTAATAGGCGCATAAAAGGAGTGCGATGTTCCCTGAAGGAACAGCTTGGCTTCACGTAGTGCCTGAGTGAATCTTCAGGATCAGACCATTAGAAGTTGATTGTACAGCCCAATTATAGCGTTTGGGCATATTGCTATTTAGGGGAGGAAGTTCTCCAAATTTAACGAAATAATTTTTAAGTAGATTTTCCTCTTCTTTTTCTGCTTCTGCTTTGTGTGCCAATCTTAACGCGCTAAAGTCTATTTTGCTTTGAATATACACGGCTTTTTGAAACTCGGTAAGAATTTTGATTATAAAAAGGATATCCCCTTCAGAATGAGGCTTCTTTACGTGACCATCTGATGCTTTAGAGATATCTGCGGCATCAACAAATGCATCGATACGTCTGCCAACATCTTTTGAATTGCCTATCATAAGTATCCCTTCAACATCCTTCCCAAGGAAACGATATATTTGTAAATAACCACCAGCATTGACCCTCTAAACAGCGTTTTTTTCATGAGCTTTGACCCACCATTTTCACCAGCATTGACCCACCCGGGAAATAAATAACTTACCATTGCCATAAACTTTAAAAGGGGATGGCAATGGCGTATAAGGAGTTTTCCCGAGTGGAGATAAAAGAGA
>Ga0268277_1002441_pt1 | contig 10763 bp, 15 predicted proteins | sample saktaG_5_FD_190132 | JGI IMG/M metagenome (GOLD analysis project Ga0268277, IMG submission 190132) | Saline water microbial communities from Sakinaw Lake, British Columbia, Canada - sak_2010_1_5_50m | ecosystem: Environmental > Aquatic > Non-marine Saline and Alkaline > Saline ...
CATCTTCTCCCCCAAATTTACAAACATACCGACCAGCGACAAGCGAAAAGCGACAAGCGAAGCGACCTTGCGAAGCACGCCCCTCAATCTTCGAAATATTTTTCAAATCCAAATCAAACTTATGCATCTTCTCCCCCAAATTTACAAACATACCGACCAGCGACAAGCGAAAAGCGACAAGCGAAGCGACCTTGCGAAGCACGCCCCTCAATCTTCGAAATATTTTTCAAATCCAAATCAAACTTATGCATTCAAAAATCCCTCCATCTTCTCGATAAAAATTTTGCTATCAATCGGACACCCATCAACTTGGTCGTCGACACAAACAACATCATTCAACGCCAAAACTTTTTCAATCTGTCCCAATTTTTTAGCCAAAACATCAGCATTTTTTTTCTTAACTCCCTTGAAATCATTCCTGAAATTCGACGGCCACCCATTAATCGCACCGCTTCCAATCGCAACCAACTTCTTCGCATTCTCCCGAATCAACTTCAACTTCCGAACTTCACTCTCCGTCGACACCGCACCCTCAACAAACGCAACATCCATCGCCCGAATCGGCTCCACCTTCTTCAACGCCCGCAAATACAAAATATCAATCTTATCCTTCCACTCAAAAAACTTATCATTCAAAATTTCAAGAAACGAAATCACACATCCCTCACAACAAGTAAATGAAAAAAATCCAACCTTCAACCTCCTCGCCATCACACAAATAACAATCACACTTTTATAAATATTCGTTAATGCCAATAAGTAACATCACAACGATTTTCATCCAAAACTTCCCCATTATATTTAAATAAAGCAAAAAATTTACGACGCCCACAAACCAACTCCCATAATTTCTCATCAGCTTCCCTCGGATTAATAGTTTTCATATCTTTATTATCAACCCACTTCGGAACCCCCTCGTCGGACGAGTCAATCAACCTCCCTTCATAATCAAGCGCTCTAAAAACATAAACCAAAAAATTCTCACCACCATAAGAATTCCTAAACCTTCTCCCTTCATTATCAAATAAAACAATCCCCTTCAAATCAGGCTCAATAATTTCAAGCCCACTCTCTTCTCGAATTTCTCTGGCAACAGCGTCATAAACATCTTCACCATCTCTGATTTTCCCACCTGGCGGAACACATCATCACGCACACTCTTATCAATCATCAGCGTCGCCCCATCGTAAGTTAAATAACAAAGTGTCCCATACTTCATAAAAAATCAACCAAAAATTAATACTTAAACATTTATATAATTAAAAACTATATAATAAAATGTTCATCGACATCCTAGTTTACAATGCAATGTTATCAATCGAAAATCCCATTTTAACAGCGATGGCAAAAATCATTTCCGCGATCTTCGACCCAATCTCTCTAATAATACTCTCACTCATAATTCTCACTTACCTCTTCCTTAAACACAAAAAAAAACAAAGCATTTTCTTTACAACAACAATTTTAATTACAGCTGCGACAATTGAAATATTAAAAAACATTTTTCAAATCGTTCGTCCCCAAAATTCAATAATTATAGAAACTGGTTTTTCATTTCCGAGCGGACATGCGACAATGTCCGTCATGTTTCTTGGCCTAGTTACATACATGTTCGCGAAAAAAAATCTAACTATAACAAAAATTATAACAACGCTAATTATTCTTATAGTCGGCTTTTCAAGAATTTATCTTCGCGTCCACTGGCTAACAGACGTCCTCGCTGGTTTTATCCTCGGCTCAATAATACTAATCATCACAATTCAAATCTACAACAAAATATTTACTTTTTCAAAATCAAATAAACCTCGCAACCCTTCCCGACCTCGATGCCGAAGTTAACACCAATATCCTGCCCCTTCTTGGCAAATTCAACTCCCTCACCTTCAAACTCAATACTCCCGACCCTCGCTCTTTTAATCCCATCAACATCGCCAATCAAATAAACTTCATCCCCAATTCTCAACTTCCCAGCATTCATTTTCAAAGAACATGCCCCAGCTCGAGGCCAATATTTATACACCTTCCCGACAAATTCTTTCCTCTCACTTTGCTCCCCATTCTCACTCCACGAAAAATCATCCGCCGTCGGAACACCAAAATAAAATCCCGAACTAAACCCGCGATTATAAACTTTCTTCAAGTTCTCAACACCAACAACAATTTCGTCCCTGCTTAATTTTTTATCCAACGCTTTTCGATATTCACCGACGACAACAGAAACATATTCCGGACTTCTATTTCGCCCCTCAATCTTAAATGACTTAATTCCCGCTACCTTCATCTTATCAATAAACGGCAACGCACACGAATCCTTAGCTGACATCACACGCGAATTCTCCAACTTTAATCTCTTCCCGTCATCATCAATCAAATCCCAACTCCGACGACAAAGTTGCGCGCACTGCCCCCGATTCGCCGACAACCCATAACTAAATTGCGACATGAAACACCGTCCAGAAACAGCGACACACATCGCCCCATGACAAAAACATTCGATATCAATAATTTTAGAAATTTTTTTTATCTGTTTCAAACTTAACTCTCTCGCCAAAACAATTCTTTTCGCTCCCAACTTCTTGTAAAATTTCACCGACGACAAATTAGAAACTGACGCTTGAGTTGAAACATGAAAGGGAACATTATACCGACGACAAAGTTCAATCACGCCAAAATCCCAACAGATAATTGCATCAACAAAATCCTTCGCCCTCTTCACAATCTTCTCAACTTTCGCCAACTCACCGTCGTAAATCACAATATTCAAAGTTAAATACATTTTAATATTACCGCAAATCTCCCGAATCTTTTTTAAATCCCTTAGCTCAAAATTCTTCGCCGAATCTCTCATATTAAAATCCTTAATTCCAAAATAAATCGCATCAGCTCCAGCATCAACAGCTGCTCTCAAACTACAAAAATCCCCAGCCGGCGCCAAAAGTTCATACTTCATAAATACAAAACAAAAAAACATCATATAAACCTAACCATTAACCTGTCTTAATTTTAAAGTTACAAAAGTTTATAAATATCAAAATCATAAAAAAATATGAAAAAAACAACAAATCAAATTGAAAAAAATGTATCGGCAAGTTTCGCAAGTGTTAAAAAAGACATATTAATGCTAAACGACACATTCTCAGATATCAACGACAAAATCCAGCACCTATCTTTAAACCACGCAATGCTCCTCGAAGAAATCACAAAACTCAAAAAAGAAACCGCAAAACCAACCCAAAAAACAGCAAAAAAGAAACAATAATCTTCACATCACCAGATGTACCTACTGGGTAAAAACTTGTTTTTAATAAACTTAATCATAATCTTCACATCACCAGATGTACCTACTGGGTAAAAACTTGTTTTTAATAAACTTAATCATAATCTTCACATCACCAGATGTACCTACTGGGTAAAAACTTGTTTTTAATAAACTTAATCATAATCTTTAAAAACCAATTCTCCAATTAATATCAAAGCCTACATAGTATAGCGGTCAGTACGTGGCCCTGTCGCGGCCAAGACCCGGGTTCAACTCCCGGTGTGGGCGTCCGCAGTTTCACCTAATCACTAAGACACGCCCAATCTAATTAACCTAATAAAATAAATTAAAAATCAAATTTTATTCAAATCCTATTCTCTCTTGACAAAACAATCTTTGCAAAAAACATCTCTTCCTTCGGTCGGCTTGAACGGTACTTCGCATTCTTTCTTGCATTTCGCACATATTGCTTTATGCATTTCTCGGGGACCACTGCCGAAATTACTTCTTCCTCTGAAATTACTTCTCCCGCCAAAACTATTTCTTCTTCCACTATTAAACCTTCCATCGCCATCATTTCTTTCTCTAAAATTACTTCTCCCGTCGCCAAACCTTCTACCGCTATCAGAATTTCTTTTGCCATCAAATTTTCTTCTTTGTTCCATATTACTTTCTCCTTTCAATACTATTAATATTAAAGACGCAATCTTCAATAATATCTATCGCAAAAGTTTTTATTAGTTTAAAAAACTATGTTTCTCTCCTTTGAATTCAAATTTACAAAACACCCAAAAACAAAATCCCAATAAAACTTATAAACATTTAAAATATTAACAATAATGAAAGAGGCAGCAAATAGCGAAGAGTCAATTCCCGCTAATTCAAAAATATGTTTTCTAAGCACCTTCCCGCCAAAAGAATGCGGAATAGCAACCTTCACACAAGATTTATCGTCGGCAATGAACAAAAAATTTAACCCAAAATTAAAATCACAAATCATCGCTCTTAACGACGATGCCCACTTCTACAACTACAACAAAAATGTCACAATGGAAATAAACAAAGACGATATAGACGATTACATCAACAAAGCAAAAGAAATCAATCAATCAAAAGACATAAAACTAATTTGCATCCAACACGAATTCGGAATCTTCGGCGGCGAATACGGCAACCATCTCATCCCATTTTTAGAATTAATAGAAAAGCCCGTCGTGGTAACATTCCATTCAGTCCTTCCAAACCCAGACAAAGCAAGAAAAAGAATTGTAAAATCCCTATGCAAAAAAAGTTCAGTCATAATTGTCATGGCAAAAAAAGCAATAGAAATTTTAAAAAACGACTACGAAATTGAAGAAAGTAAATTATTTTTCATCCCCCACGGAATCCCAAGCGTCCCGTTCGTCTCGCAAGAAGAATCCAAAAAAAAATTAAATCTTGAAAACAAAATCGTCCTATCAACCTTTGGATTACTAAGCAAAGGAAAAGGAATAGAATATATGATTCGTGCTCTCCCAAAACTTATCAAAAAATATCCAAACATCCTCTACCTTATCGTCGGGGAAACTCATCCTGTCATAAGAAAGGAAGAAGGAGAAAAATACCGAAAAGAACTCATGAAAGAAATAAAAAATCTCGGACTAAAAAACCACGTAAAATTCTACAACAAATATTTAACAATACAAGAAATAATAGAATGCCTTTTGTCAACGGACATTTATATTTGCACAAACTTAGACAAAAACCAAATAGTAAGCGGAACATTATCTTATGCGATGGGTTGCGGTAGAACAGTCATATCAACTCCAATTATATACGCAAAAGAACTCCTATCAGAAAGTCGGGGCTTCGTTGTTAAAGAAAGAAACCCAGAATTATTTGCTCAAAAAATTGATTACATACTCTCAAACCCAGAACTAAAAAAAACAACTGAAAGAAGCGCCTACGCTTTCACGCGCTCAATGACGTGGCCGAATGTCGCAATTAATTATCTAAAAACATTCAACAAAGCTCTAAAACTAAAAGACGAAATAATAAATGAATTCCCCGAAATAAAATTAGACCACATGATAAATATGACAAACGACTTCGGCATAATACAATTCGCAAACAACACAACACCCGACATAAATTCCGGCTACACCATCGACGACAACTCACGCGCACTGATAACGGCAATCTTACATAACAAAATTTTTAACTCCGAAATTTCCTTAACTCTATCAAACACCTACCTCAAATTTATAGAATATTGTCAGGAAGAAAACGGATGGTTCAACAACATAATAAACAACAATAAAATAATAAACGACAAAAGCGAAGACGCCTTCGGAAGAACAATTTGGGCACTGGGATACACTATAAATAAATCAGAAAACCCTAACCAAATTCAAAAAGCCGAAACCCTCCTAAAAAAATCCCTGAACTTCTTAGAAATAATTAAATCCCCAAGGGCCGTCGCCTTCTCAATAATCGGACTATATCACTACAACAAAAAAATTCCAAAAGAAGAAACACTAACTCTAATAAAAAAACTCGCAGACCAACTCGTTAAATATTACAAAGAAAACAATTCAGAAGATTGGCAATGGTTTGAAGAAATTCTAACATACTCAAACTCAAAACTACCAGAATCCCTCTACCTCGCATACGAAGCAACAAAAAATCAAGAATATCTCGAAATCGCAGAAAAATCCCTAAAATTTTTAACGGAATTAATTTTTATCGACGACAAATTATGCTTAATTGGACAAAACGGCTGGTGCAAAAAAAACGGCAAACGAGCATTCTTTGACCAACAGCCAGTCGACGCGTCATCATTAGTCCATACATTTCTAACAGCTTACTCAATAACCAACAACAAAAAATATTACGACAAAGCAATCTTCTCTTTCAACTGGTTTTTCGGAAAAAATCACCTCAACCAAATAGTTTACGACGAAACAACAGGCGGGTGCTTCGACGGCGTCGGAGAACACTCACTAAACCTAAACCAAGGCGCCGAATCAACACTCTCCTACCTCACAGCAAGATTGTTTATAGAAGAATCAAAAAAATTCAACAAAATCATTTAAACCTCTTCATCAATTCCTTTAAACTCAACTCAGCCAAACCAATTCTCGAATCCGAACATCCATAATAAATTTTCAACTTATTTCCGTCGACAACCGCACCCTCAGGAAAAACAACATTACTAATTTCACCATTTTTTTCCCAATTATATTTAGGAGAAAACAACGGCTCTTTTAATCTCGCAATTTCCATCTCGGGCTTTTTCAAATTCAACAACGCAGCCCCAGTATGATAAACCCTATCCAATGAATTCGAAGAAATATCCTTTCTCTGCAACTCAGCCGCATGATAAATTAAAAGCCAACCCTCCTTCGTCTTTATCGGCACCGCCCCCGTCCCAATATGTTCACTCTCCCAACCATATCTCCTATACAAAGAAATTTTGTCTTCTGCTTCGCTCAAATTAACAATATAATCCCTCCAAAAATCATCACTCTTCAATTTCAAAAAATTCTTAAATTTCACAATTTGAATGTCCGGCAAAAATCTGTGAAGCATCACAAAATTCCCATCAATCTTTTCCGGAAACAAAACCGCATCTTTGTCCCATAACAAAACACTACTCCCATGCGAATCCTGATACCGCTTCCAATTATCCCGATACTTTTTTATCTTCACTAACCGCCTCGCCTCACTAACAGAAATATTAGGACTAATAATCCCTTTCTTTTTCCAGTCCCTCAAATTTTTAGAAACAGCATACGCAATTCGCGCATCCTTTCCGTCAAAAGCAGTATACAACAAATAATAACAGCCCCCAACTTTGGTAACTCTCGGATCCTCAATTCCTTTACTTTCATAATCCTCCGTCGAAAAAAGCACTGGTTCATCAAATCTTTCAATCTCTCCTCTAATTATTTTTGCATAACCCACACTCGAAATTCCATTCTTCGCAATAGCTCTATAAAACATATGTTCAACTTCCCCATCCTTCAAAACACTCGGATTCGACACCGCCCTCGCCTCCCAATCACATCCAGAAGATTCCATAAAAAGACGTCTCTTTATTTTTATTTGTCCCATTTCAGCCCACCAAAATCAAATTTAAAGTCAATCACACTCGAACCAAATTTCCTTTTCAATTTTTTCACATCTCCAAAAAACAAAATACTCCCGCCACCGCCAGACCCACAAACTTTCGCACCAAGAGCCCCATTCCTCATTCCGTCACTAATCAAATTTCTGATTTTAGAAGGAACAGCGACGAAACTAAGCATCTTCCTCTGCTCTGTCTCGCGGTTCATCAACTCAACAAACTTATCCAAATCCCCTTTCAATAAAGCCGCCCTCATCTCATAAGCAATTTTTTTTATTGCCAAAAAATTCTCAACATTCCCACCCTTCTTTAAATTATCAATCGCCGCCCCGTTTGTATCTCCAGAATAATGCGGCTTCCCCGTATAAACCAAAACCAAACTACTCTCTAATTTTTTAACCACAGATTTCTTCAACTTCAATCTCTCAATCTTCACTCTCCCCTTCTTGTCAAACTCAAAAAAATTAATCCCGCCAAACGCCGAAGCATATTGGTCTTGTTTCCCATCATCAAAAAGTTCCCTCGCTTGCGAAACATTCCAAACCCACTCGCACAATTTTCTCTTATCCTTCTCGTTGGTAATCAACGCCAACCAAACCAAAGTCATAGCCCCAGAAGTTCCTAATCCAGATGATGTCGGAATATTTCCCTTATACTTCAAACTAATTTTCTTGTCACTCGAAACAATTTCTCCGACAACATATCTATTAACCGCGCAATTCAAAACCGCTCCGCCATACTTCGAATAAAATGGCTCAATATCTGTCGTCCCCCCACCAAAATCAACCCTCACCGGCGCACGAACTCTTTTCACCTTCATAAAAACAATAATAATCAAACATATAAAAACCTATCCAAAAATCCGTGTCTTCTGTGTTTTCTGTGCCATGTCCGTGTCTATGCTTCATCCCAATATCAACAAAAACCAATACTTCCCCTCAACTCATTATCATAAACCTTTCTCTTAATTTCCGCTCTCTCGCCAAAATTCAACAACAACCCAACTTCCTTATCAGTACACCTCAAGTAATTCAACAACTGCCTCTCATCCGCGTCGCCCAATGAACGAATTGCCTTAACCTCGACAACAACATCACCGACGACAAAATCAGCAAAATAATCCCCAACAACCTTGCCCTTGTAAATAACATTAATAGAAAATTCATTAACAAAATCAATCCCACGAATCTTCATCTCCTCACACATCGCATTCACATAAACCTTCTCCAAAAACCATAAACGTCATAAAAAACCGATATAATCTCATTCGTAATCTCTTCGCTTTTCATCTTACTCAAAATAAAGTGAAGCTCCCAAAACCCCAGGATGCCCCAACTTCGTCCAGACAATCGGCGTCGTCTTAGGCAACTTATTATACTTCCTCGCACTCTTCCTAATCATTCTTAAAAACCCTTCACCACATTCCGAAACCCCACCAGCCAAAACAACAATCTCCGGGTCAAAACAATGAATCAGCGACGCAATTCCCTGCCCATAATACTCCACGAACTCGCCCAAAATTTTCTTAGCCCTCACATCCTTCATCTTCATTAAATCATGAAACAATTTCGGCTCACCAAAAACATCCGTCGTCAAAGCAACTAACCTCTTAGACGCCGCCAAACTTTCAAAATCCTTTCCGCCATCCAAAACAATATGCCCAAGCTCACCCGCATAACCACACCCTCGATAAAGTTTCCCGTCGATAATTACTCCGCCACCAATCCCCGTCCCAAGAGTCAACAAAATAAAATTCTTTTTCTTGTGTCCAAGTTTCAACTCAGCAAACGCAACGCAATTCGCATCATTCTTCACAACCGCCGGCACCTTAAACTTTTTCTCCAACTCCCTTTTTAAATTCCAATTCCTCAACGGCAAATTAGGCGGATTACGAATCGTCCCATTTCTCAACGGCCCGGGCGACGCAACAGCAATTCCCTTCACCTCGTCCGACATAAAATTCTCAACCAATCCAAAAATTCTTTTCTTAATCTCCGACGCTGTCTTCGGCGTCCTCTCTTTCCAGTACTTCAAAACTTTTCTATCCTTGACAATCGCAATTCTCAAATTCGTCCCACCTAAATCAATCGCAATTACCTTCGTCCGCCCATCATCAATTCTCATCGCCTTTATTTTTTCAAATTCTTTTCTCATATACATCCCCTATCTCCTAATACCCAATACCTCACGTAGCGCGCCCATACTTATCCTCCAATCTCACTTCATCTTTCTCATCAAAAGTCCCAAACGAAATTTCCAAAACATCAACCCTCCCACCTTTCGAAAAAATCCTATGCGCCAAACCTTTCCGAATATTAACAACTTCTCCTCTTATAATCTTCTTTTTTTTAGAACCAATTTGCACAAAACCGTCTGTTAAAAAATACCACATTTCCCGACGACGATTATGTTTTTGCAAACTCAATTCCCCAAACGGTTTCACGCTCAAAATTTTCACCGTACATTTCTCATTCAAAACAAACTGCCGAAAATCCCCCCACGGTCTCACAACTCTTTTCATAAAAACAATTAGCATCCAATCTTTAAAAACTCTTTCAAACTGGTGCACTATCAAGTTAGAAAACACTGGAAAGAATTAAAAATACAATTATCTTTAATTTCGAATGGAAGGTGTAGATATTAATAAATTATTTACTGATAAACCAACCATATCTGAAATACAGAACAAGCTGCCTAAATTATTTAGAATTGCTGAAATTGAAAGTTCTCGTTCTGGAAAGATTGGCATGGAAGTCGGTTCATTAAGAGAAAAGGTGATTAGTGGATTACTTATCTACAAATTTGGCGAAAGTAAAATTAATACTGATATTCCTATAACCGAACCAGAAACAGACGTAGTCGTTGCTGGAAAAAACTTATCCATAAAGACGATAACGGGTAATGGCGGCGTAAAGGCGGTATGGACAGTTGATGCCGAAAGTTCAATGAGATTTATACAAAACTATGAACCCAAATGCGATATACTTCTTATTCAGATTTGGTGGAATGAAAACAAAGACAGTTTCTTTTTTATTCCTATTGAAGTTCAGAGAGAAGTATTTAGAAAAATTGGTAAGGATAAATATTTCAAGATGCCGAAAGCAGGAACAAACCCACGAGGAGTTGAGTTTAGTAAGGAAGCAATAGGAATGATGTTATCAAACCAAAAAACATTAAGAATAAAGATAAATTGGATTAAGAAAGATATGGAGTATAACCTGTATAAAAGATGGGTTGATTTATGGCAAGAGGTTTAATTGCGATTTTGCCTCTTTAATTCTTTTTTCTGTGAGTTCACAATATTTTTTATCAATATCGTATCCTATGTAATTTCTTTTTCCTTTTACTGCTGCTATTGCTGTTTGTCCACTTCCCATAAATGGATCTAAAATAACA
>Ga0268277_1002447_pt1 | contig 10742 bp, 7 predicted proteins | sample saktaG_5_FD_190132 | JGI IMG/M metagenome (GOLD analysis project Ga0268277, IMG submission 190132) | Saline water microbial communities from Sakinaw Lake, British Columbia, Canada - sak_2010_1_5_50m | ecosystem: Environmental > Aquatic > Non-marine Saline and Alkaline > Saline ...
TAAAAGATTTTTTAAAATTAAAAATATGTCTCAAATCAAAAGTTTATTAGCTCAAGAAATTTTAGACTCTCGGGGCGATCCGACCATTGAAGTTAAATTGACTTTGGCGGACGGGTTTTCTTTTAAAGCAGCTGTTCCTTCCGGCGCTTCCACTGGCAAACGGGAGGCTTTGGAATTAAGGGATAATCAGCTTGATCGTTACGCCGGCAAGGGTGTTTTACTTGCCTGTCAAAATGTTAATGAAATTATTGCTCCTAAAGTTATTGGTTTGGAGCCGAATCCGCAAAAAATTGACCAATTAATGATTGAATTGGATAACACAGAGAACAAAAGCCGTTTGGGCGCTAATGCCATTTTAGGCGTTTCTTTGGCAGTGGCGCGGGCAGGGGCGCATTTAGCAAATCAACCCCTTTATCAATATATTAGAGAAAATTATCAAATTGCCAGCCGAGAATATAAATTGCCATTGCCAATGTTTAATATTATTAATGGCGGAAAGCATTCTGATTCCGGTTTGGACATTCAAGAATTTATTGTTATCCCAGCCGTTGAATCTGATTTTAAAACTAAGGTCAGAATTGGTTCAGAGGTTTTTGACGCTTTAAGGCAGGTTTTAAAAAGTAGGCAGTTAACTTTTGCGGTTGGTGATGAAGGAGGGTTTGCCCCAAAACTTAAAAAAACTGAAAAAGTTTTTAAGCTTTTGGTTTCAATTGCCGAATATACTAAACACCAATTAGGCAAGGAAATTTTCTTTGGATTGGATGTGGCCGCTTCTGTTTTTCATGATGATAAAACTAATAAATATTTATTTGAAGGGAAGAAACGAACTGGCGATGAAATGTTGAAAATTTATTGGAAATGGTTTAAAAGTTATCCTTTAATGTCTATTGAAGACCCTTTTGCCGAAGATGATTGGGAAAATTGGCCAAAATTGACAGAGAAAATAAATCAATTGGGAAACCATTTAATTATCGGAGATGATTTATTTACCACTAATGTGGAACAATTAAAAAAGGGGATTAAAAAAAAAGCCGCTAACGCCATTTTAATAAAGTTAAATCAAATCGGAACTTTAACAGAAACAATTAATTGTATTAAACTGGCTCAAGAAAATTCTTATCAAGTAGTTATTTCCCATCGCTCCGGCGAAACCAATGATGATTTTATTTCTGACTTGGCGGTGGCCGTGAATGCAAATTTCATTAAAGCCGGCGCTCCAAATCGAGGAGAAAGAGTGGCTAAATATAATCGTTTAATGGAAATTGAGCAAGAATTAAAATTGATTAAAGAACAAAAGACGTTTTAAATATGGATAATGAATTAAAAGCAAAAAATCATTTGATATTGGTTATTTTAGATGGTTGGGGAATTGCTCCGCCAAATCAAGGGAATGCTATTGCTTTAGCAAAAACCCCTTTTTTTGATTTTTTACAAAAAAAATATCCTTTTACTGAGCTTTGTTCTTATGGACATTGCGCCGGATTGCCAAAAAATCAGCCAGGCAATTCTGAGGCTGGTCATTTGAATTTGGGCGCCGGAAGGATTGTCAAAGACGACGCAGTTTATATTTCTGAATCAATTAAAGATGGAACATTTTTTAAAAACCCGGCTTTTTTGGAAAGCGTTAAACATTTACAGGAAAATCGCCAATCAAAGGTTCATTTAATCGGTTTAGTTACTGAGGAAAATAGCGCTCATTCTTATCCTGAACATTGGCTAGCAATGATTCATTTTTTTGAGGAACAAGGAATAAAACAAATTTTTCTTCATCTTTTCACTGATGGCCGGGATTCTTCCCAGCACGCGGCAGTTCAAATTTTGGAAAGATTTGAGCAAAGCATTAAAAATAATCATAATCATTCAGTAAATCGGATTGAGGTAAAAGTCGCCAGTTTAGTTGGACGTTTTTACGCCATGGACCGCAAGAAAAATTGGGGGAATATTGAAAAGGCTTATCATCTTTTAACATTGGGTAGAGGATTAAAAGCAAGGAGCGGACAGGAAGCGATTGTTCAGGCTTATAATCGGAAAGAAACAGACGAATTTATCAGTCCGACTGTTGTGGTTGGAAAAAATAGCGAACCAATTGCGACTATTGACGAAAAGGATGTGGTAATTTTTATGAATCTTAGGTCTGACCGCGCTCGGGAATTAACCAAAGCTTTTAGCCAGCAAGATTTTAATAAAAAGAATCTCAATTCTTTTAAAAGGGAAAAAGTTTTCCGCGATTTATTTTTTATCACTCTAACTGATTTTGGCCCTGATTTAGACAAAATTAGAACCGCTTTTCCTTCTAAAATAGTTAGAAATAATCTTCCAGTGGTTTTAGGAAATCTTCAGCAATTTTATATTGCGGAAATCGAGAAATATGCTCATGTCACTTTTTTCTTTAACGGCGGTTATGACCATCCAGTTGCCAATGAAGAAAGAGTGTTGATTGATTCTCCTCAAGTTGATCATTATGATGAAACACCGGAAATGAGCGCGCAAAAAATTTGTCAAAGGGTAATTAAGGAAATTGAAAAAGAAAAACCGGATTTTATTATGATTAATTTTTGCAATCCTGATATGCTGGGACATACCGGCAATCTTCAGGCTGCGATAAAAGGGATAGAATTTTTAGATTTAAAATTGAAAGAGTTAGTCACTAAGGCCCAAAAAAAAAATTATTCTTTAATTATTACCGCCGACCATGGCAATGCTGAAGAAATGATTGATTTGGAGACGAAAGAAGTAAAAACCACCCATACCCTTAATCCAATTCCTTTTATTTTAATTTCTCAAAACAATAAGATAAAATTAAGAAACGGAGGAAAATTATCAGATGTCGCGCCGACCATTTTAGATTTAATGGGATTTAGAAAGCCGGGAGAAATGACGGGCGATTCTTTAATTATAGAATAACCATAAAATAAATTATGAATAATATTCCAGCTCAAATTAAACCAGTAATATTAGTTATTTTAGATGGTTGGGGCATTGCTCCGCCGAGCCAGGGGAATGCTATTACTTTAGCCCAAACGCCGGTTTTTGATAAATTATCCGCTTTATATCCGACGATAACTTTGCAGGCCGCTGGTGAAGCGGCCGGTCTTAATTGGGGAGAACCAGGCAATTCCGAAGTGGGGCATTTAGCTCTGGGTTCAGGAAGAATTATCTGGCAGAGTTTAGCCCTCATCACCCAGACAATTAGTGATGGGTCTTTTTATCAGAACGAAAAATTTTTAAAAGCATTGGCTTATGCTAAGGAAAATAATTCCACGCTTCATTTAATGGGGCTTGTTTCCAATGGGTCGGTTCATTCTTCAAACGACCATCTTTATGCTCTTTTAGAAATCGCGGCTAAAGATAGTTTTTCAAATGTGGCAATTCACGCTTTTTTAGATGGTCGGGACGCTCCTCAAGATAGCGGTCTTGGTTTCATCAATGAATTAATAAATAGAATTAAAAGTATTGGTGTAGGCAGAATTGCGACCATGGCGGGCCGTTTTTACGCCATGGATCGCGACAACCATTGGGAGAGAATCGAACAGGCGTATTTGGCAATGACTAAGGGTTTGGCGGAAAAAGAGTTTAATGACCCTTTGGAAGCGATTAAAGATTCATATCAAAATAAAATTCATGATGAAGAATTTAAACCAGTTGTCATTATTAATGAAGATGGTTCGCCTCAAGCAAAAATTAAAGAAAATGACGCAATTATCTTTTTTAATTTTCGGGCTGATCGCGCTAGGGAATTAACTAAAACTTTTGTTCAAGACGATTTTAATCATTTTTCTCGGGGAGATAAAATAAATAATTTATTTTTCGTCACGATGACCGAGTATGAAAAAGATTTGCCGGTAGAAATTGCTTTTCCAAAGGAAAATATTATAAATCCTTTAGGGCAAGTTTTAAGCGATTATAATTTAAAACAATTGCGTTTAGCGGAAACCGAGAAATATGCTCATGTCACTTTTTTCTTTAACGGTGGCACAGAAAAGATTTTTAACGATGAGAAAAGGATTTTGATTCCCTCTCCTCGCGTTTCTTCTTATAATCAAAAACCGGAAATGTCTGCGCCGGAAGTAGCGCATCAAGTGCTTTGGGGCATTGATAGTCGGCAATATCAATTTATTGCGGTTAATTTTGCCAATGCTGATATGCTCGGACATACTGGCGATTTACCCGCTACTGTCAAAGGAATTGAAGTTTTAGATGATTTACTGGGACAGATTGTTGATTTGGCTCTTAAACAAAATTGGGTCATTGTTATTACCGCCGACCACGGCAACGCTGAAGAAATGGTTAATTTACGGAGTGGGGAAATTGATAAAGAACATACCACTAATCCAGTTCCTTTAATTATTGTTGATCCGGCATTGGAAATAAAAAATCCGCCAATTCATCCTTTGAATTTGAGTTCTTTAATTCCTTCAGGAGTTTTAGCTGACGTCGCGCCGACTATTTTAAAAATTATGGGATTGCCTAAACCCCCAGAGATGACTGGAACCCCTTTGGTTTAAATTCTGTCAGGTGAAAAAAAGTTTGAAGTTTGGTGGCTCAGCCACCAAACTTTTGCATTGTCCAGCCCGCTCCTAGTCTATGTGATAGAGCGGTTTTTTTAATTGTTTTTTTTAAATCTTGTTTTTTTACCTTAATTTTGTTAATCTAAGAGTATGTCATTATTAACGAAAATTTTCGGCGACCCGGATGAAAAGATTTTAAAAAAATTTCAGCCTTTAGTGGAACAAATTAACTTTTTGGAAAAGGAATTTGAAAACTTGGGCCAGCAGGAATTAAAAGCAAAAACTGATTACTTAAAATCGTGTTTAAATCAAGGAAAAACCAAAGATGAAATTTTACCTCAGGCTTTTGCCGCGGTTAGAGAAGCGGCAAAAAGAACCCTTAAACAACGTCATTATGATGTTCAACTTTTGGGTGGCATTATTTTACATCAAGGAAAAATTGCTGAAATGAGAACTGGTGAAGGAAAAACCTTAGCATCCACTTGCCCGATTTATCTTAACGCCCTTGATGGAAAAGGCGTTCACGTCGTCACAGTCAATGATTATCTTTCCAAAAGAGATTGCGTTTGGATGGGACAAATTTACAATGCTTTGGGTCTTTCAGTTGGCTGTTTAGTTCATGAAATTGCTTATTTATACGACCCGACTTATGTAAATTCAGAGCAAAAAAAAGAACACGGCGATCAAGATTCCCAAAGAGATAAAAATCGCGATATTTTGGGAAATTTTAAAATTGAAGATTCTTATTTAAGACCGGTTTCTCGCCAACAAGCTTATCAAGCAGACATTACTTATGGCACTAACAACGAATTTGGCTTTGATTATTTAAGAGATAATTTGGTTTCTGATATTCAGGAAAAATCCCAAAGAGAATTAAATTTTGCGATTATTGATGAAATAGATAGTATTTTAATTGATGAAGCGAGAACTCCCTTAATTATTTCCGCGCCAGCGGAAGAATCAGCCAGTTTATATCATCAATTAGCGCGTTTGTCAGATAATTTAAAAACCGGTCAGGATTATTTAGTTGATGAAAAAATGAGAGCGGTTACTTTAACAGAAGATGGCATGAATAAAATGGCTTCTTTGTTGGGGGAAGATCCTTGGGAAAAAAGTAATTTGGATTTAATTCATCATATTGAAGCGGCTTTGAAAGCTAAAACGCTTTTTCAAAAAAATAGAGATTATGTTGTAAAAGAAGGAGAAATTGTCATTGTTGATGAATTTACCGGCCGTTTAATGATTGGGCGGCGTTATTCAGAAGGAATCCATCAAGCAATTGAAGCAAAAGAAAATGTTTCTGTTCGCCAAGAATCTAAAACATTAGCAACAATTACTTTCCAAAATTATTTCCGTTTTTATAAAAAGATAGCCGGAATGACTGGAACCGCCATTACTGAAGCGGAAGAATTTGATAAAATTTATAATTTGGATGTGGTGCTAGTTCCTACTAATGAGCCTTTAATTAGAAAAGATTTGCCGGACCGAATTTATCAAAATCATGAGGCGAAATTGGAAGCGATTGTGCGGGAAGTTAAAGAAAGGCACGAAAAAGGACAGCCGATTTTAATCGGCACTGGCGGTTTTACGATTGGAGAGAAAACCGTCGGCGCGATTGAAAAAAACAGAATTATTAGAGAGGCTTTGGAAAAACAAGGCATTGAAGCAAGTGTTTTAGATGCCACAAACCATGAAAAAGAAGGACAAATTATCGCTCAGGCTGGGGGATTTGGGGCGGTGACAGTCGCCACTAATATGGCTGGCCGGGGAGTGGATATTATTTTGGGAGGCAATCCGCCCGACAAAGAGAAACAAGAAAAGATTTTATCATTAGGCGGTTTGCATATTATCGGAACAGAAAGACATGAATCGCGAAGGATTGATAATCAGTTGCGGGGACGAGCCGGTCGGCAAGGAGATCCTGGTTCATCTCAATTTTTTATTTCTTTAGACGATGATTTGATGAGGATTTTCGGCGGGGCAAAATTAGGATCATTAATGCAAACCCTGAATTTACCCAAAGACATTCCGATTGAAAGCAGAGCAGTTTCTCGGGCGATTGAATCGGCTCAAAAAAAAGTGGAAGGTTTTAATTTTGATACAAGAAAACATCTTTTGGAATATGATGATGTTTTAAACCGTCATCGGGAAGCGGTTTATCAAAGGAGAAAAAAGATTCTTATTTTGCCATATCAAGACATCAAAAAAGAAATCATTGATCTAACTATTAAAGAAATTCAAAAATTAGTGGGTTTTTATACGTCCTCTGAATCAAAAAATGATTGGGACTTTGAAAAATTATCTGAAAATATTAAAGCGATTTTTGATACAAAAGACGATTTAAAAGAAATTTTAAGCCAACAAAAAGACCGATTAGCCATAATAGATTATTTAGAAAAATTAGCGCAACAAGCTTATCAAAATTTGGAAGAAAAGATTGAAAAAACCCAACAACAAATAGAGCTAGGGGTAACAGATTCTTTAATAGCTATAATTTGTCGGTCTATTATGTTAAAAAGCATTGACCAATATTGGATTTTTCATTTGGAAATAATTAATAATTTAAAAGGAGGCATTGGTTTAAGGGCTTATGGACAGCAAGACCCTTTAGTGGAATATAAAAAAGAGTCTAGAAAAAAATTTGGTGAATTAATGGATTCAATTGATCGTCAAGTAGTATATTCTATTTATAAAGTCGGTTTGGTAGAGAAGGCCCCTCAATTAAAAAAGGAAATTCAGTTTCAAGGAGCGCAAAAGATTTCTCAACCCAACCAAGCATCTTTTCGTCCTCAAGGGGAAAAGAAGATTGGTCGCAATGATTCCTGCCCCTGCGGTTCAGGCAAGAAATATAAGAAATGTTGCGGGCAATGAGGATTACCTAAAATGGTTTAAAATAAGCTAAAAATAAAACTAAACCCCGAGGCAAAAAACAATAAAATTCATATTTAGAAACAAATGGGTTTTTGTATTACCAGAAAAATATATGCAACGCACATTTAAAAAAATCAGACCGCAACTAAAGAATCAGAAAATGCTGGCGGACTAACAGGCTATTCATGGCAACATCCGATCGCCAGAATCATAATATCGTGCAGTAGAAAATTTCTCTCCTATCCGAACACAACAAACCTAATTCACGAATTAGAAGTTTTTCGCAAAATTTTTGAATTAGAATAAAATATAAAAGACCTAAACATGGAATCCAGGCATGGTCGAAAAGCCGTCCAGCTATATCTTTGCAAGAGATTTATTCTAGGTGAAAAACACTCAGGAGAGGACGGCTCTGCGGGGTTTTTGTTTATTCATGCAGCCAAAACCAGTACTGATTTTTTAGGTCTTGAGTCAGATGGTAGGCGTTGGCGTGAGAGAGAACGCCAAGGTACGACTGGAGCGATTGGGACAAGGAATCTTCGCTAATGACTCCATTCCGGGTATGCAATGATTTGCTCTTTAAGTTTTCGAAATAGGCGATGTCTCGTCTTGTTCCGTAAAAGTCGATAATGCGGGAATGAAATAAAGCCGAGATAGTCGATGCCTCGATGACAGGTACGGATTGAAATTTTCTTCGGATGAATTTTCAATCGCAGCACATCGCCAAGAAAACTGCGGATTGGTTCAATAAGACTTTTTAAATAACTTTCGTCGGTCGAAATAATCACGAAATCATCCGTATACCGGGCATAATAACGAACACGCAAATTATGTTTCATAAATTGATCCAATTTATTCATGTAGACATTCGCAAAAAGTTGCGAAGTGAGATTGCCTATCGGCAAACCTTGATAATCAAAGAGTGTCGTTTGAGTGGTTGTAAAACTCTCGACAATCTGACGGAGCAACCACATAGTATTCTGGTCGACAACTTTTTTTTGAAGAGTATCCAACAAAATTTGATGGTTAACAGAATCGAAAAATTTTTGCACATCGCATTTCAAAACAAAACATGGTCTCGTGAAGTTTCTGCTCTCTGCCCGAATCATCTGCTCCATAGCCAGTACGCCTTTGTGAACTCCCTTATCAATGCGACAGGAAAAAGAAGTGGGAATAAAACTTTTATCAAAAAGGGGGTTCAGAATTTGAAACAATGCATGGTGCAAAACCCGATCGCGGACAGTCGCTTTATGAATATGTCTAACCTTTGGATCACAAATAAAAAAACTAGTATATGGCAAATGGGTATATTTTTTAGTAAGCAGATCGCGGTGAAGTTTAAAGATGTTCTGCTCAAGATGAAATTCAAAAGCCTGGACGTCTTTTTTGTGACGCTTGTCTTTTTTGAATTCATCCCACGCCGTAAACAGGTTTTCCAATGACGTGATCTGTGAAAATAAATTTTTATAAATCTTCATATGAATGACTTCGATGTACCAATCTTTAAAAAGGCTTACGACCTCTATAGGGCTTTCCACGAATACAGAAGGCTCATTCCAAAGCAGGATCGCTTTACTGTATTTGAGCGCTGCGAACAAGTGATCCTTGACCTGATAGAAAATATCATGCTTGCGAGCAGCCAGAAGCAGCAGGAGAAAATAACATCACTTGAACGAGCCAGCCTCAAACTCAACATGCTCAGAGTTTTTGTCCGGCTCATGAAGGACGTTAAAGCTCTGGACGGAAAAAAATACATAGCTCTGGAAAATATCATTGATGAGATCGGAAGGATGCTTGGCGGCTGGATACGATCAACCAAAGCTGCTTAAACGAAAGGGGTATCCAAAATGGATATCCCTTAAGCTTAGAAAAGAGAGACTTCGAGAGGAAGCCGGACGCCGAGCCATAGTTCTCGTTAGCATTGTCGACCCAGTTCGTGTCGAACTTGACCTTGCCGTCGTTGAAGTTGAAGTACGGAGCGTTCGAGAAGTCGCCATCCTCGTCAGGTTAGATTGTCTTCACCCATCTGAGTCACCAGACCTCGAAGTTTACTTCCCGTTGGAAACGGGATTATATCCTCTTGATCTTGAATTTAATTTGGTGGCATCCAAAAAGGAATCCGCACCAGGTAAAGACAAGCAGTATCTCTTTAAGACAACACACTCTCAGAAACCTTAGTCTCTGAGACCCTGGTTGTTTTTTTCTTTAAGAGAGAGTTCGGCGACGACAATCCGTAAACTGTCGTGCATAAGCCTATACTCAACTTTATTTTAGCACCAATTTTTGTCTTGACAAGAAGGCTCATTTTTGCTATCCTTAATAGAGTAAAATTGCACATTGAAAAAGGGCTTATTTATGAGGCGAGTGTCTTGGACATAAGAGTTTTGTGTCCAAGACACTCGCCTCATAAAGAGGCAAGACGCTGACCAGAGCGACTCTGGGAATTCAAAAAAGAAGGAGGATGACGATGTTACAGACATTGATCACCAGCCGAGACCCGAAAGGTCTCCACGCAACCGGTCTCTTCGAGGCCGTCTACAACAAGTCCAAGCTCGACGAGGCACGCGCACAGCGGCTCAACGAGCGCGGTGGCGAACTGCAGGACGGGATCGCCAAGCTCATCGCTGAGCTGTCCCAGTCCAACCATTACGCCAACGAGGAAGTTCGTTCCAACTACACGTACCCGAAGGAGTACAAAGGGCCGAAGCCGATCCTCGATCAGGTCAAGGCAATCGCCAAAATCTTCGATCTTGATCCGAGTCAGGCGCGCGGGTTCGCCAAGAACTTGCCCGTGCTTCCTGACGATGCCGAGGGGTGGTTTGCCATTCCGTCGGTCGACGCGTTGGCCAAGAAGCACTTCCCTGAAGTGACCGATCCGGCTCAGAAGTATTGCCTGGCGGTCCAGCTCGTTCACGCCGATCTCTCCTCCACCCGGTTGTTCTACAACTACCGTGAGGGTCAGATCACGCCGGCGCAACTGCGGGTTCACGCTCGCACGGCGCACGCGCTCGATCTGATCGCCGAAACGCAGAAGGGCGACATCCTGATCGTCGCGGCCCAGCTCGGCATGCGCCATCGTGGCAAGTCCACCCGTCGGGCTCATGAGGTCTTCGTGGCCAACGAGTTCGGTCTCGGAAGCCTCGCGGTCGGTTCCATCGTTCGGACTCATCCCCAACGGCTCCTCCGTTGGGATGAACTGGACATGGATTGTTCCGGCGACGAGTTCTTTCTTGGCGGGGATGGCGGCTTCTCGCTCGCTCCGTACTTCAGCTTCAACGACGGCGAGGTCAGGTTCGGCACGGTCTGGGTCGGCGGTGCTTACGAGCGCTTTGGCTCGGCGTCCGGCTTCCTCTCGTAGTAGTT
>Ga0268277_1002450_pt1 | contig 10737 bp, 8 predicted proteins | sample saktaG_5_FD_190132 | JGI IMG/M metagenome (GOLD analysis project Ga0268277, IMG submission 190132) | Saline water microbial communities from Sakinaw Lake, British Columbia, Canada - sak_2010_1_5_50m | ecosystem: Environmental > Aquatic > Non-marine Saline and Alkaline > Saline ...
TCTCCCCCGCGAACAGCGACAAACCCGCGAAGCGCATCCCTCTTACTCATCAAACTCAAAACAAAAAAATCTATTTAAACCTTTCTAACCAAATCCGCGAAATCCAAATCATCCAAAAATCCGCGTTGCCAAAAATCCACTCAATCTGCGCCATCCGCGTTGCTCTCCAAAAACCAAGACTATTAATTTCCTCTTAACTTCCACTAAAAAAACTCACAACAAATCAAATCCATGTTAGTCCGTGTTAGTCCGTGTGCTAATATTCCCCCACTCCCAAAACAACCCAAACCCCAAACCCAAAACAAAATCCGCACAAATACGCAAACTAATTACTCCATTCTCTAAAACAACATAACAAAAACATTAAAAACCCTTCCCTCCACAAACAATTATGAAAACCAAAGGAAAATTTATCAGAGTAAACTGCTCCAAATGTAAAGCATCACAAATCATATTCGGAAAGGCCTCAACAAAAGTTCGATGCCTCGAATGTAACACAATACTCGCACTCCCATCATCCGGCAAAGCAAAAATTCGCTCAAGAGTCGAAGAAGTTCTATAGATTTAAATAATCAAAAACCTAAAAACAAAAATGGAAGAAGGCGACTTAATATTATGCAAAGTTGAACAAGTAACAAACACAATCACATCTGTAAAAATGCCAGACGGTCACGAAGGAACAATAATATCGTCGGAAATCGCCCCTGGCCGAATCAAACTAATGCGACAATATGTCATTCCAAACAAACAAATTGTTTGCAAGGTTCTAAAAGTTGAAGGCAACCACGCCCACCTCTCACTAAGACGAGTAACAGCAAAAGAAAAAAACGAAGTAATGCAAAAATATAAACAAACCCAAGCCATCAATGTCGCATTCAAACAAATTCTCGGTAAAGAAGAAGAATCGATAAAAGAAAAAATTCTACACGACTTCAATGACCTCACAGAATTCGCAAACAAAATTAAGGAAGACGAAAAAATATTATCAAAATATATTCCGAAAGAAAAACAAGAAGCAATCAAAAAAGCCCTCGAGAGAAAAAGAAAAAACATAGAACTAAAACAAAATATTAAAATCAAATGTTTAGAAGAAGACGGAATAAAAAAAATAAAAAAAATCTTCGACCTAAATAACAAAAATATATCAATCACCTACATCTCTGCCGGAAACTTTAAATTAAAACTAAAAATCGGCGATTTCAAAAAAGGTAAAAAACAAATGACAGAAATTATAGAAGAATTGGAAAAACGCGCAAAACAAAACAACTGCGAATTTTTTGCCTCCGAAGAAAAATGAATCTAAAAAAATGCCCATCCTGTAATAAATACACCCTAAAAGAAAAATGCCCAATCTGCGACGAAGAAACAAAACCAGCAAGTTACAAATTTATCAAAATCAAAAACGCACCGCCACGCTCAATTCCATTTAAAAAATAATTCTAATACCTAATCCCCAATACCTAATCCCCGATTGTTAAAAATTTCATTTTTAACAATCTCCATATCTTTCTCCCAATCATCAATCAATGCTCTCTTATAAATAATCGCCGCCGGATGAAACAACGGAATCAGCTTAAACTTCAAATCTTCAATCTCAACATCACGAATCTTCCCGTGAACTTGTGTAATCCCATTCTGCTCCCCCATCCTGTCAACATTCCCGCCAGCCAAAAAAAACTTCGTCGCATAATTCCCAAGCGAACAAATAACCTTCGGCTTCATCTCCCGAATCTGCTTCAATAACCACGGCGTATGCGCTCTAATTTCATCAGGCAACGGGTCGCGATTTTCCGGCGGACGACACTTCAAAATATTCGCAACATAAACATCGTCTAAACTTAACCCAACATTCGCCAACAACTTATCCAAATTCTTCCCAGCCGCCCCACAAAAAGGAACTCCCTGCTCATCCTCGTTTCGCCCCGGCGCCTCACCAACAAATAAAATATCCGCATTCAAATTCCCTTTACCGACGACAATATTCGTGCAATTCCTAAACGGCTCTGTCTTTTTCACTAACGCCGCCTCATAGAAAAAAAACTCCGAACTACTTTTATTTGACTCCATAAAAAAATAAATAATCTCCAAATTAAATAACTTCCGAATCAACCCGCTTCCAACAAATTAAAATTTAATCAAAGAACTGCACAAAGCATGACAGCGACGCTTAAAATAAATTTATAAGAATATCACCAACTCAAAAAGGTTGATAAAAAACATCGGCATTCTTACAAAACAATCATCTCCTCTTCATTCTAACCCTAACAGAACTCTTTCTCCCACTCTTCAAAAAATACCAAGTAATTCCACCAAGAACAACTAAAACACCAAGAACAACTAAAATAATTTTCCATTCAAATCCCTTGACAAATTCTGCAATCTTTTCCACTCCTTCAGAAACAGAACCATTGCCCGATGTCGAATCACCAACAACAGCACCATTGCCAACACTCGTTTCATTAGCAGTCGCATTAACAATCACGCCTCCGCCTCCGCCGCCTCCGCCGCCCGAAGAATCAGTCGTAGCAGCAGGCACCGTTGCCGCAGGAACACTAATAGAATATCCAGCCCCCGCAACCAAACCAATCATTAAAAATCCAACCAATAAAAAAACGAAAATACTTCTCATTCCCATCCTAAAGCCCCAATGACACCGGAATCTTGCAAGCCGTAGAACTCGCTCCACCCGAAGAACAATTTACATAATCATCAACATCTTTCGCATTTGCCCCATTATCGTCGACAAAATTAAATGTATTCGAAGAACTATAAGCAACCGGCATATTCATTTGAATATAATCAGAAGCACCCCCAAGATGCATTTCATCAATCAACTTATCCCATTTCTTTAAACTCGAATTCATTCCCATCATATCCGCCGTCGCATTACAAACAAATGCCTTGCTCATATCAATCTTCACCGGCTCATAAATATTAATCCCATAAAATCCGATACTCAAACCATTCTCACAACTACTATGCACCGTCATATTCATTTTTTTCGTAACCGAAGTATTGGTCTTAATCCCAACATCAAATTCAGTAGGCACCCCATTAATCGTAAATGTCTCAGTAAAATTATAATTAGTTTTATTCAATGCAGGAATATCGACGGTATAACCATCTGGCAAATCAAGCTTGAAAATAAACGACTTAGCAACAAGACTCTTCTTCGTCGTAAAATTAGCGCAAGCGGATGTCCCACAATTACCAGACGGGTCGCAGGTCTTAATTTTATAATAATAAGTCGTCCCATTGCTCAACGCATATCCCAAACTATAACTCTCATCAATTAAATCAATAGAATGAAACGGTTTAAAATTCGCATATTGCTGATACGCCTCAATCCCTATATCACTAATGGTCTTATTCAAAATCTTACAAGTCGAATCAGTCAAATAAAACAGCACACTCATATTTGATGGTTCATTAGTATCAATTCTCATAAACGCCCCATCTCCCAACTTGTCCACTTTGCTAGACATCACCGTCGGAGAAACCTTATCTAAAACATCAACACCAAACGCGAATGCATTTCCAGTCGCACACTTAGGAGTAAACACACAATTAGGGTCCGCACAATCAGCCAACCCATCCTCATTATCATCAATCCCATTCATGCACTCTTCAAAAACATTAAACCCAAACTTCTGCATATTCTTACACTTCGGGTCCTTCGTACTTGGATTAGAACAATCCACAAACCCAAAATCAACCGTCCCTGGAGTATAATACCCCGGTCCAACATAATCCGAAGGATTAGTCCTCGTCCTGCTCACATTTGCACTCACCATATAAATTTTCATCGTCGATGTTTTATCATACTCCGGAAAGGACTCCAAATCTTGACGAGCCACTCCAATCATAACTCCACCAATCTCTCCACAGCCCATCTTCTTGCTCGTAGTTACCAGAGCATTCGTCGCCGTCCAATTCCCACTACTACATCTCATCAACTGCTTCGTCTCAACAATACCCGTCGTCGTATTCCTCGCCACATAACTAATCATAAAATCATAACCCGCATAATTCGCATCACCAACTGCATTACAAGCACCAGTATTATTCCCATCCGTGTCTAAATACCAATAAAACTTACTCGAAGCATTTCCCTTCCCGGTAACCCCAGAACTTACCGTCCCATTCGACTGCATCTTCGCTAAAACATTATAACCATTACATAAAATAGAATTACTAATATTAAAAATACCCGCACCAAAATTAAACCCATCAGGCGTAACCCTCATTCCCATTCCCATTATATCAACCTCTCCACTAACCCCTGCTTCTGCACTCGGACCAGACGGACCCATACTATTCCCAGAATCCATCGCTAATTCGATATTATCACCCTGCACCGTCCCAAAATGTTGAAACTCCGCCTTATCCATACACCAACCACTCGGCTCCGTCGCTGACAAATTATTATTAGCATATGTATCATTATTGTATTGGCAAGTAAAACTATTCAAAGCACATCCCGTCTCATTCCCATTATACTGCCAACACCCCTTCTTCCCCCCATCACCAGTTCCCATCATTATAAATGTCGACGGCTGACAAGTATTACTCATATTTCTCCACTCACAAATATTCCCCAAACCAGTCCCTCCGCAAGCGCTCTCGTTCAAATCCATTTCAAAACACGCAACATCACACCAACCTCCCTGCATAGAATAATTATCAATCTTCCATGTACAATTACTACTTAAACCACACCCTGTCTCATTCAAATCCATACAAATAGAAAACGGCTTAAAATCACACCAACCAGGAGTTATATTCAAAGCTAATTGCTGAGCACACCAACTATCAGAAGGATTATTCGCACACCAACTATCATTCTTCCATTGACAATTAACGCTCCCAGCATTACAAAAACTCTCATTAGCCCCATACTGCCAACAATTAGCACTATCCATCGTCGTCTTATTTATATCACACATCCCGCCACTAAAACTCGAACCAGTATCATTAGTACATCCCGGAATATTACCACACGCAGTCAAATTACTATCATACTTCCAACAATTAGCCCCAGGCATATCACACCATCCTGCAGTATTCCAATTATCAGTTATCCAAGAACAGTTCAACTCTCCAAACGCAACAGTAGAATTACAATCCCCCTGTGTCGCCTGAGCAAAACAATCTCCGCCAAACGCCGAACCCCCACAAAAATTATCAAATCCACAATCAGGATCGCTACAATCTATCATTCCATCCGCATCATCATCCTTCCCATTAAAACAAATCTCTCCCGTATACCCACTAGGACCACACAGGCCGTCCGCACTATCCCACGAACAATTAATCGCACTACTTTGACAAGCAGTCACATCAAAACAAGAAAAACAATCCTTATTGCAAACTTTCTTTGTCTTATCAACACAATAACCAGAACCAGCACCAGCACCCGTATTATTTACCCACTGACACCCAACCCCACTATTAGCGACACTGCCAACACAAGCACTATAAGGATTATTCATAAAATCGCAATCTTGACATTTCACATTACAATCAGACGAACCCGAATATTCCATTTCTTGAGGATAATCACACCAACCCAAACCATTAAACGCAGAACTCCCATTTGTCCATTGGCAATACCCCAACGCCGAACTAACACAGGCTGCCTCAGCCACAGAAACATTGTCCCACGCGCTTCCATTATACTTAAACTCACAAGCCCAACAAGAACTATCACAACTCGCCTTATTTGCTTCCTGCCCCCCATCATCTACATTAAAAAACCCAGTCATCTCACACCACGAATCCTGTTTCAAAATAGAACCATCAATATAATATTCGGTCTGCCAAGTCCCACCCGACGCTGTGCAAGCCGTCTCACTCCCAACCGCACCAAAATCACTATCTCCTCCAGAACCAAACACTGCCCCAGAATTAAATGTGCAATTCTTCACAACCACAGAACTATTATCCCAAATACAAGGCATCATATACTCCTGAATTAATTTCATACACAAAGTATAATTATTCTTTGAATCAGGATGCTCACAAAAACCAACCGGCGGCGCACTCTTAACTACAGAATTTTTTCCCGCCGCACAAAACGCGCCAGTCAAATTCACCGACGAATTCCAAACACAATTAGGCAACGGACCATAATTACAAGCAGATTTCACATTGATATCAGCACAAGCCAAATTAGCAGAATTATTGGCATTAGCATAAACATCAACATCTTGAACATTATGCCCCTCGCAATATCCTGCATTTTTAGTATAACAAATATTACTCGCGCTATTATTTGTTATCCCATTGACGCCACCACCTGCAACACAATAAGCACATCCAGTTATATTCCCGCAAACCAACGGCTGATTATCCGCAAACCAACAATGAGCATCACCACCAAACATAAATCCCCCGCCACCAGTTCCAAAACCCGCACCCGACGGCATTACACAATCACCAGTAGAATTATACCACCCACCCACATTAAGACACGAATCTGTATCATTAAAAAACATAAAACCTCCCCCCGCCATATCACTACAAGTCCCGCTCACATTAGTACAAGGCATCATCATTTGCGTTTTCAATGTATTGCACAAAGTTCCATTACTCCCCGCTTCATTACATGACTTCGTATAACAACACCCAACAGAATTAGGACACCATGGGTCACTTGCCTTACTCGCCCAAGTACAAGCTCCAGAAAAAGCAGTATTATTCACGCAAAGAGTTTCATTCCCATCATAACTCCAGCAACCCTTCTGGTCACAACATCCAATATCCGTCGTAGTCGCAAGAGAATTTTAATTCTGAGCATCCCCAAGCGTCTTTATCCAACACCACGGATTTTGATTTTGACCATTCGCCTTCCACTCACAAGTAGCAGAATTATCTTTACTCAAACACTGTTGCTTATTTCCATCATTGCTCCAACAACCACTAATCGGACCACCAAAATTATCATCCCCCATACTACCCCAATCCATCATACAAGTCCCATTAATCGTATAAGCAGTTCCATTAGGAAGATAATTCGTCATCGAATAACCATTCCATGTACAATTCAAAGTCCCATCATTCGCCACACAAGTTGACTCATCAGTCGCGTCCCATTGCCAGCATTCTTTTTGCAAACAGCAATAAGGCATATCAGTACCACACCAAGAATCCAAAACAACACTCCCAGAATAACCCCCTCCGTAAACCGAAGGATTAGATATACTCCCCGAAGAAGAAGTCACAATACACCCCGCAGAACTACACGCCTGCGCACTTCCTCCAGTATAAGGACCCAAATTATAACAATCAACCCAAACCGCAGAAACAAAACCAAAACCAAACGAGATACCAACGATTAAAACCAAATAAAATAAAAAAATCCTCGACGATATCACACCCATTTTCTAAAAAAATAAAACACTTTACTATTTAAACTTTTCCCAAAACCTCTCGCGAAGAATTGAACCCCGATTACACCTTTCACAAAATATATTTCGAACAGGCGAACGGGGATTTGAACCCCGGTCACAAGCTCCGCAAGCTTGCATTCTATCCAGCTAAACTATTCGCCTATTGTTCTCAAAGTGTTTTGCTCACCGCAACCATGTTTTATCCATTAAACTACGAGAGCCAAAAATCAAACCCCAAACGCATTATTAAAATTATCTAACAGACAAAACTTCCAAATTTTAATTTATACGAGAGAAATTCGCAGTGTGCTTTCGCACATAAGAAAATTTTTACCAAAAATTTATCCATAGAAATTAAAATTAAACCTCTACATCCTTCAATCCATCCGACTCAATCATAAACGCCGTTGCATTATCCGGCAAATCCGGGCTATCAATCAACTTCGCAATCCTCGAATCCTTTTTCCCCCGTCGAAGATAAATCCTATAAGTGCAATTATGAACTACATACCCATTAGCAACATAATTCTCGCCATCCGGAACCGAAAAATCATAAAACAATTCGTCCTTATTTTTCTCGACGCTAATCTTCCTAATCTTCTCAAACCTAAAATCCCCATTCAACAAATTAGCAATAAAATCCATCTTTCTCTTTATCTGCCTATCAACCACAGAAACATTCATTAAAGCACCAAACACCCTCTTCAACTCTACCCTACTAACCCACTTATACTCATTTCCTCGGGACTTCAAAAATAAAGACGGCTTCAATCCTACATCCTTAACTAACTCCCACAAATCCCCACGAGAAACAGGCATCATCTCCTTCTGATAAGTCGCCCTAATATTAAAAACACATTCTTTCAACCTCTCTTGTTTATCCAAAGCACTAAATCCAATATTCAAATACCCCTCGACATCCCTACCATCAATCAAAAGATAGCTCATCTTTTTCGCTCCAACATCAATAGAAAACGAACTCCTTATTCCAAACCTAAGCAAAAACAACTGCAAATACTCCAAAACCCTTTTGTCCTTTTGCGAAATATTAATCCTACTTCTTCCTTTATCGATATGCCCCTCAGCATCAACAAATCCCCGAATAAATCCACCAACAACTTCCATAGAACTTCGTCCAACATAATTATAGACATCTCCTAAAATCTGACTCATAAAATCCCTAATCTCTTTAGAATTAATATCCAAACTAAAACAATTTTTATTTTTCACTTTGGAAATCCTACCACCACGACCAAACACCTCAACAAACAAATTATTATAACACTCCAACACTTCCCGTCGGGCATCTCTAAACCTCACACCACGCTCCTCAAAATTTCCATCACCCATAAAATATCCTAATATCTGAGAAAACGAAACACTCATCACCGTCGGAATAATCAATCCATTATGTTTACAAGTTACAACCGGAACACATTGTAATTCAAGACCAAGCCCATTATTCAACCCATTAATAACATTTATATTAGTCAAAGCCCCCTCATTCAAAACTCTTCGAAACTGTCTTTGAGTAATCCCAATCTGAGAACAAATTTCCTCTCTACTAATCCCACTTTCAAACAACGCCTTCCTAACACCATCAGAATCCAAAACCTGCCCCACTCTTTTAACATCAAAACAAGGCAATTCCACATCAACCCCTCCAATATCTATTTTACCAGCCATAGCAACAAAATCCCCAACTAACAAATTTTTTGCCTCTCTCTCAATCACACCAAAATTCTCCACACAAAAAAACCTATGAAGCCCAGAACTCTTAATTCTATTTGTAGTTACAATTTCATAAATTTTATCAACCTGATTATTAATCGACCTAACCCCTGACAAAGAATTACCAAATCTCAAATCCCTAAACCCACCACAAACAACCCTATCACCATTAACATCTTTAATGTCTCTAAAACTACCATCTCCCAATTGAATAATACTCTCCCCTGTTAAACAAGCGTGCCCGACGATATTCCCGCCAATCGCCTTCGTCGGGTCCCCAAAAAGTTGCGCCGGGTCAGACATCACTTGATTAGTAACATAAACCGCCAAATTATTTTGCTCAGCAACTTTCATCAAATCATGAAGATACCTATTCAACCTCTGCTGCCTATCAGCCAACTGCCCTCGCCCAGAATACTCCGCCCGAAAATGCGCCGTCAACGAATCAATAATCACCAAACGAATCGGCTCGCCGTCCTTAATCATCTCAGCAACTTTCTCCAACAACAACATCTGATGGTCGCTATTAAACGCCCTCGCAACCAAAATATTTTTCAAAACCTTGTCCGCATTAGCGCCAATCCCCTCGGCAAACTGCCTAACCCTCTCCGGACGAAATGTCCCCTCGGTATCAATATAAACCGCCTTCCCATTCGCCCCACCTTTCTCAACCGGCAACTGAACGCTAACCGCCAACGACAAAGCAAGTTGTGTCTTCCCCGAACCAAAAGCCCCGAACGCCTCAGTAATCGCTTTCGTCTCAATCCCCTTCCCACCAAGAAGCCCATCTAAATTCTTCGAGCCCGTCGTAATATGAAACAACTCTTTCCTTTTCTCCTCGTGCGCCAACCCGTCAGAAAAACCCAAATCCATCATTTTCCTCGACGCCTGAATCGCCTTCCTCGCAACCGCCTCACTCATCCCAGCCAACTCAGACAAACCCGCCGGAGTCAAAACCGCCAACCCCATCAAATCATAAATCCCCGCCGCCTCCAATTTCGCAACCGCCCCCGGACCAACCCCCGGCAAATCAATCAACTTCGGCTCATCAGATTTTTTCCCCTTCTCCTTCACTTCTTCGTCCCCAGAAACAGCGTCCTTCATCTCATTAATATCAGATTTCTTAACCATTCACAACCCCTCTCAATCCCTGCTCTTTTTCCGAATGCTTAGCCGCCAAATAAACACCACATCTTTCATAACCATCAAAATCACAAGCTTCACCATACACACAACCAAAAGAACAACTCCCATCAGAACTCCTTGTTATATTAACATATTCACATCTCTCATCGGCCATCTCTCAAAAAATCCCCATCCCTTAATAAGCATTTATGTAATACAAAATATCAATCTCCTTTCAATATAAAACCATAATCAAACCCTAAATAAAAAATCCGTGTTAGTCCGTATGTTAATATTCCCCACCCCCGCACCCCAACACCTAATACCCAATAATTAAAAGCTAAAAGCTAACAAAAACAAATCCCCCAACATCACCAAAACAAAAATCACATCCTCGACAACCCCGCCACTTTTTACAAATCCCTTAACCTTATACTTCAACGGCCAAAACAATTCAACTCCCCCCCTCGTCCAGCAATCCAAAAACAAA
>Ga0268277_1002454_pt1 | contig 10729 bp, 18 predicted proteins | sample saktaG_5_FD_190132 | JGI IMG/M metagenome (GOLD analysis project Ga0268277, IMG submission 190132) | Saline water microbial communities from Sakinaw Lake, British Columbia, Canada - sak_2010_1_5_50m | ecosystem: Environmental > Aquatic > Non-marine Saline and Alkaline > Saline ...
CACGGGGTCAGGATCAGCATGGACGGGAAGGGGAGCTACAACGACAACCTGTTTATCGAGAGGCTATGGCGATCAGTAAAATATGAGGAGGTGTATCTGAAAGCATATCAGGACGGCAGAGATGCTAGGGTCAGTCTCGGTAACTACTTCCGCTTCTACAACACCGAGCGTCCCCACCAGGCTCTGGGCTACCGGACACCGGCCGAGGTGTTTAACTCAATCCCGGTAGAAGCCATCAGTACAGGTATGGTAGAATATTTAACACCAGACCCCTTGAGGATAGCGGGACCCAATCTTAACATAGCCCCTATACTGTCCTACCAATGGGGTCCACCTCAGGTAGAAGCCATAGAAAAGAGAATCAGCACCGAGGACAAAGAGAGGATAAAGAAGAGGGCTGAGGAGATCATCGAGGAGGTGTAATATGTTGTCTGATGAGGAGGTAAACCGCATTGCCGAAGCCGTTGTGGAGAAGGCAGAAGAGGATGTCGGCATTCGGGATGTTATTATAGGTTCAGCAATAGGCAAGGGCGCCATTCCCCTCTATGGTAGAGAAACCCGCAAAGAACCTTGTTCCTGCTGCTTGATTGACCCAGAGGGACCCAACGAGCCTGCTAACCGCATGTGTACTACAAAATCCGCACTCGGTACCTTGAAGGACAGCGAGGAACGAGAGTGGTGCTCCGAGATAAAGATTGTCGCAGATGGAAGATGCGCCAGGGCAAGGGCAATCAAAGAGGCGGCTAGAGAGTGCAAGGAGAAACATCCGAGCGACACTGAAGCGTTCTTCCAATGCTACATTCCGGCATTCAGCAAAATTACCAAGGGGAGTAACCCGGGTCCTCCTGAACATGAATTAACCCCTATAGCTATTAAGGAAGGCACTCACCCATATCGTGCTCCAGATGGTATCCCCATAAATGTGTGGCCTGTGCGAGCTTCAACTGGCGAGGGATATTCGCTCTATGATAGGACGGAAGGAGTATGGTTTGGGCAGAGAAGGAAAACTTATCAAGAAGCAGTAGAAGCAGCGGATAGGGAAAATCGCCGGTTATGGGAAGCTCACAAGGCTTTGCATCCCCAGACGTAAAAAGGGGATTGGTTTGTGGAGGTGAAGACATGAAAGGTGGCGTAACAAAGCGCATCGAGGATACTATAAAAGCCCTGGAGCAGGGCCAGCTGAAGAAGGCACTCTACCTGACTGAAGCGGAAGGGCTTGAAAGCCATCGTGCCTTTGTAGAAAAGGCAGCACGAACATGCCTAGCAAATAAGGATAACAAGGAGGCTTGCGCAATGGCTATCAAAGAAGCCAAAGAGAAGGTCCAGGACACGGTCACTCTCAACATTGATGACACCAGCCTTGAAGGGTTGGAAGAGTATCTATCTCCTGAGAAGCAGCCAGAAGAGTCTAAGGAGATTCAACCTGCTTCTGGGAAAACTGACGAGGAACTATACGAGGAGTGCCAGGAGTGCCACGTCGCTGTGGCTGCTGCAAGGTTCGCTGAGATCTGCGCCGAGCATCCGGAAGATGGTGGCGCCAGTTGCAAATTGATATCAGAGAAGCTTGAGGATGAAACCACCGAGCCGGCTGACTGGATAAAGACGATGGTTGAAACCGCCGAGCATGCCGAGGGTGAAGCAAAAGAGAAAATGGTGGCTGCCGTTTCTGAGCTTACCGAATACCTGGAGAGAAGAAATAGTCCCTTCCTGAAAAAGCTCGATGAAGGAGAGGAAACCACCCCGGTAAATAAAGAGGAGGTGGCAAGTGGCTAAGAAGGAATCACTATATCCCCACGTGCCGAAGAGCAAAAAGCGAGAGGGGGAATTAGAAGTAGAAATCCTCAAAGACGAGAAGCAACAGATACTCTATACAGCTTATTGCCCAGCTTGCGGGAAGTATATTGATACCGCCCCTAATGGGCCTATGGTAGAGGCGGCCGCTAGACTACATGTCAGAGCGACCGAGCATACTGTTATTGTCGGGACTTCCTTTGCACCAGTTATTCCTTAGTCGGAAACTAAACTAGGGACTTGACACCACACAACCCTAGTGCGATAATTAATAAAGAACGGGGGCGCAAAAAGCCTCCGTTTATTATTTTGCTGCTTGGTCGATAATGAAAGCCCTATAAACGGGTGAAATACTCTTAAAGGAGGTAAAGCTAATGGCTGGTATTCCACTAACCCAAGCGGGTAATGCTATTCTCTACAATAGCGTTCCCTGGTCACATCGGCTCATAAGCCTCAAGACCCAGTCGTTCCCCAAGGGCGCAGTCCCCCGCCACCTGCTCAGCTACCTGTTCAAGGCCGGCGGAGACCCGGCTACCTGCGCCAGGGAGACGGTTGACAAGGCCGGTGCCACACGTGTTCGGGCCATGAATAGCTGTATTTCAAGGCTCAGGAAAAAGGGCTAGAGCCTGGTAGAGAACCACAGCACATTAAGAGAGGACGGTTAAAAAACCGTCCTCTCTTTAGTTGATAGGGAAACAAGATGTCCAAAGAACTTAAGCTCATTCTGAGAGAAACGCCTATCGGATTGCCACCGACACCAAAGCAGTCAGCTCAGCGGGAGAAATTCGCCGGAGTAGTAAGAGAAGTCGCCGAGGAAATGAAAGACACCAAGCTCAGGGGGGCTGCCAAGGTGAGGGCATTCAATGCCAGGATAAGCCAGAGGTTAAAGAAAGGCTAGGTCTCCGCTTCCGGAGCCGGAACAACCATGAACGCGGCATTGACCAACACCACCTCAGGGTGATAGGTGAGTCTTACTAATTTAACTTCTCCCTTCGGGTTCCGTTTACTGGTGTCAATCAAGACTCCGCCAAAACGCCACTGCCCGTCTGAAGTCCTCTCGTACTCCTTGCAGCGAAAGGTAAAGTCGCTACCGCCCCTCTCCTTCCTGGTAAAGACCACTATCTCAAAGTGTAAATCCTTGATATAGACCTCAGGAATTTTGAGTTCTTTATCGGGTCCTGCTTCCCACTGGTTCTGCTTTGCCAGATTTACTTGTTCTGCCATCAGACTACCCCCCTTAGCTATTAGTTTGGCTGCCAGCTCTTTCTTTTCCCCGCTCGGGCTAAGTCCAGCTTTCCGGCACATATCCCTGAGCTCTGCCAGGGAGTACTTCCCGTCCATCTCTATACACTTAGCCAGTATCTCCCCCGTGATGATACCCCCTGGAAAAAGCTCTCCCACCTCTGCCTCAAGCCGTTCCGCAGTTGTCGGCTCCTCCACCATGATCCTCAGGGTTCTCTCCCTCCGTCTTACCGGCCGCCGGGCATTTTCATCTTCATTGGCCTCGGCCATGAGATTATCGAGCTCCGTAGTGTCTCCTCCAGTGGCCTTTATATTGTCTATGAGGTCATTTAGCCCCTTTTTGTTAAGTTTAACTATAGCTGGCATATCACTCCACCCCCTTCTCCCAAATTATAACACCCCAGCCAGGGCTTGACAGCCCACCCCTGGTATGCTAATCTGAAGCTAGATTACCTATTATACCTTAAACGTGTAGGGGGTGTCAAATGGAAGAGAATGAACCATTAGAGAATCTAAAACTGGTACTGACCTCGCCGCGCACCCGGGCTCCGAGCACTCTTACTGGGTACCGTTCCATTGCCGGTCAATTTTTGACTTGGCTGGGGGACCGAATCCCACCCTCGGAGATGGACCTGCGCCGATACTTTGCCCACAGACGTGATGATGGAATAAGTGAGGGCAGCCTCAGAACTTACTATGCTGTGCTCGAGAAACTTTATAAGGCTAATCATTGGGACTGGCCGCTGGAATCGGGAGACCGCCCTGAGGCGCCATCAGAGATAAACACACCGGCGTTCACCAGGGAAGAGGTGGGACAACTAATCGGAAACCGTGAGCTCTACTCCAAGGGAGAATGCTTCTACCTGGCGGTAGCTACAATCTATGCCCCTAGAAGGATTGAGTTGGCCCGCATCAAGAAAAGGGCCATAAAGGACCATACTATCTACGTGGACACTGCCAAAGGGGGAGAAAAGAGAACCCACCTCATTCCTGATGAGATAATGCCCTACATTGAGGCTTACCACCCCAAGGAGCATAATGTAAGAGCACTAACGTTCATGTTTGACCGGATATGTGTTAAAGGGCTGGGGGTACACAAAAGGGGATATGGTTGGCACAGCCTTCGCAGGACTCTGGACACCCTGCTGCCGACAGCTCTGGCTAAAGCAGACAAGCCCTTAACCATCGTCGGATATTTCCTCCGGTGGAGCCGGAGAACTACCGGCGCCAGGTTCTTGGGGTCAGCGATGGGGGGCGTTTACTCTAGGCCGGAGATAATGAGCGAAGACCCGTTCTTCCTTGACCGAGAGGTGTTCTCCGTGCACCCCTTTCTACCACTATGGAGTGAGAATAACCACTAGAAATCGCTTGTCTTTTCGCCTCCGGTAAGGGGAGGGTTAAGAGGGGCGCACGCCCCTCTTTTTTTAAGCCAGCTCGGTAATAAGCTGGCTTATCTTGTTATATCGGGGTAATTTTTTAGCTTCAATATCAATATATCAATTTTATAAAAATTCTAAAATTCGTATCAAAACTACTTGACAAACTCTATATCTTATGCTACTATGATATTGAAGCTAAATTACCTATTATTACAGTAATAGGCAAGTGTAAAATAGCTTCAAGAACCTTTACAAAATACGGCTACCATAGCAAGGCCACCAGCCTTGCAATCGGGAAAGTTACCGCCGTTATACGGGTGCTGAATAGTTAGACCTCCACCTATAATGTAGGTGGCTACGAAAGGCAACGGTTAGCCGTCTATAATGCCCCTTGTGTGCGGTTGGGTGTGCCACACGCTAAATTCAAAGAAGGAGTTTAGCAATTGAGTAATACACCTAACTACATAAAATCACTACTTATGCCCAACGGCCAGAAGGCTACTGAAAGGCGTGTGTGGTCAATTCCACTGGAAGGTATCTGGATACCGTTCTTGACGGCCACCAACCTACAGAACGATACCGCCATACCGCTAGACGCACTAGGCGCACCCCTGCGCCTTGCGTATGCCCAAGACGGAACTGTCAAGTTTAGCAAGTCGGGAAGGCCAGTCATAAGAGTAGCCAAGCCCATTGCCGATAGCGTCAAACTGGTAAGGGAAAATTTTGCCGCTAACCTTGTGGCCTTTGCCGAAGGCGTGGCGCAAGGCAACCCGAAGGGCTTTGAAGCACTCCAAAAGAAGGCAAGGGAAGCGGGCAAGCCTATTGCCGTCAAAGACCACGACAATATGGAGAAGGCTATTGCCGAAGCTATGGAGAAGTCTATTGCCGAAGCAAAGGCCGAAGCCACCGAAGCCACCACCACCCCCCCACAAGGCGAGAGAGTCGCCGTCACGGCGTAACTGTTATAGCGTGTGGCTCACTCCACCGCACACAAGGCCGAAAGAGAGGTATAAAATGGCGACTTCAAAATGGAATACGCCAAGCCGTCAAACTCACCTTGTTAACCTCTTTTTAGACAGTGGGGGCTTTTGCGTTTTTGGTCATAAGCCTTGCCCCAATCCAGAACATCACTACCTAAACTTTATTGAAGGCTTAATAGCCGATTGGAAGGCGGATGATAGGGCGCAGGATAGAGCCGAGTGGGAAGCCGAAAGGCAACGGCTACATAGTCTAGGGGAAAGGCGATACCCCCTGCGTGGCCAGTTTAGTAACATCAGTCAAGACATCTTTTTTGGCAACCAGCCTCTATACTACCTTGTCGGGCTGGCCGTTAGCGGTGTTACACTTTCACCCTTTGCAAAGGTTAGAATATCCAGTTCCTATGTAAACCTATACATTGAGCTTGGGCAAAGCCTAAAGGGTGTTAGTAAAAACCGAAAGCGCAAGGCCATTAGATACGGCAAGCCTTTGCCCCCCGAATATAAAAAGAGAGTTGAGCAAGTTTGTAGAGAAGCGGTAAGGCACTACTTGAGCCACTAGGCAAAAAAGGGAGAGACACCCCGTTACTGGGGTGTCTTTTTGCTTAAAACCCGCCCGTTAAGGGCGGTTTGTTTTACCCCCCTCCCCCTATGAAGGGGAAGGGGGGGCTTTTTTTATCCCCAATTATCCCCCCTGCACGCAGGAGAAAGGAGATTGAAGCCGTGAAACATAGGCTCTTCTGGTTCTACAGAAGCCTACTCTGTCTCCTCAAAGGACACGATGATGGGGCTGCCTTTTTTAACCCTATCACCGGCGACCGAGACTTGGGCTTTATTTGTTTTAGGTGCGGAAGACCCAAGCTGACGGGCTGGGCTGCAACCACAAGAAATAACAAAAGGTAAGAAAGGAGGGCAAAGCTATGGGCGAGAAGTTCCCGACAGGGCGTCTCATTATGACCGCCGGTGTCGCCGAGCTGGGGGCCGCTAACGAATCCTTCGCCAAGTTCGTGCGGAAGAGCCTCCAGCGCCACTCGGATGGCGACTGGGGCGACTTGAGCGCCGAGGACGTGGTAGAAAACGAGTATGCCCTGGGCAAGCAGCTGAGGCTGCTGTCAGCATACGAGCACAACGGCCTGCCGAAAATCTGGATTATCACCGAGGCCGACCGGTCAGCAACTACGGTACTTTACCCCGAAGAATATTAAAGCAGAAAGGAGGTGATTTATGCCTTTCATTGTGACGGCCGATATCCGCTTGCTGATAGGAGACGACCAAGCCAAAACTGAGGAGCAGGCCAAGGTGGCTGCCATCGAGCAGCTCAGCGATTACCTCAGAAACCACAGCTGGCCGGAACTCCTTAAGGTGCAGCGGGTTGAAGATGGTAAAACCGTGTACCGCAAGGAACTCGAGGAGGGCGATATCGTCAGCTGCCCGAAGTGCGGGAGCGATGACATTGACTGCGACGATATGCCCAGCCACGCCAGGTGCAACTCCTGCGGCCAGGAGATGAAAACCAAGACAGTGCTTATCTGGTACGAGTAACAGCAAACCGTAGCAGAAAGAAGGTGACCTATGGCCAAAAACGAGGAAGTAGTCTTCATCCTCACCCGGGAAGATGTATTGCTTCGCGCCAAAGAGATGGGCATACCGGCGGACGAGATTACCGACGACATCTTCTATCAGGTGAAGAAAGGCGTGGAGTGGGGGCTAGAATGCTGGTCTGAGGTAATGAAAGAAGCCATAAACATGGCATTAAAGGGATAACTATACCCAGAAAGGAGAGATGTTGATGCTCTTCTACAAGATGGGCAACGGTAAGCTTATAGCGGTTGCACGCAGAGGAACTGGCCGGAGAGAAATCAAGGCACTCCAGAGGGAAGAATGGGCTAGGCGCCAGGGTGGGATTTGCGCCGTTATCAGCTACACGGAGGTACACGCAATCTACTTCGCTACTAAAGAAAAGAAAGGAGGTGACCGATGAGCAGGATATTTGTCTATGACGGGAGAGAGTTTCCCGACCATGACCCCGACGCAACCGTAGAAGATGTCAAGAAGAGGATGTCCGACTTCTTCCCCGAACTGGCCAACGCCGAAGTCAAGGAAGCCAAGCGCGGCGATGATACTCTCTATGAGTTCGTCAGAAAGGTTGGCACCAAGGGATAGTGAAACCGAAAGATTTAATCAAGATCCTGAAGGCGGTCCCTGAAACCCGCCTCCGGATTTTCCCCCTGGCCCACGAGCTGGTTGGTGAAAACGGGGAGATTGACCCGGCAAAGGTAGCCTTTCACCAAAAAGAGCTTACGGAAGCGGTCGAAGAGGCGAAGGCTTACTCTGCGTCGACAAACGAGGCGGTCAGATGTCTGAAAGAGATGGCCCAATCTTAACCCTGGCCGACAAGCTCTCTTCGAGGGGGTTACCGTCAATAAGCATACTCATCGCCGGGCTTGACAACGCGGAGGACTTCGCTGCTTTTCTTAACCTGGTCGATGAGTTTCTTCCGGAGAGGAGGCAGGACATCCTCTCCGAGACAAGCCCGGGCGCCCAGATATCCGTCTTCGCCGATTATTTTGCGGACCGGTACTTTCCCCTTGACGACTACGTCAGGTATGGCGATGCCGGTGAGTACGAGGAGCTTACCTACCGCATCCCGCTGACAGTCCAGGGGATATCTTACGACGACTACCACGAGATATCCTCGGACTACCGTGCGGGAATACAGCTGATTGCCTACCTTATACGCAACCCCTACGAAGATTTTGAGGAGGCGAACGTATCATTGGCCGAAGCCTGCCAGGAGCACGTTTCCCAGGAGCTTATCAAGCGCGCCGCCGCCATCCAGCTCGAGCCGGAGGAGGCGCACAAGCTTCTCAACGACACCCCATATGAGCAGCTGGCGCACTGGACTGACAGGCTCCACTGCTGCACCAATAACTTCTTCCTGGATACCGACTACGAGATGCTGATGCAAAGCGTCCTCGGCTGGGACAGGGAAGATGTGGAGGATCTGACGAGGCAATGGCATCAGGCGGAGGACACGGAAAACAGGCTTACTGAATTTGTTGAATGGCTTGAGGCCGACCTCCCGGGTCGGTTCGAGGAAATAGTGAATTTTGTTTTAGAAAGGAGGGCAGATGGTTAAAGAGCTGACGGAGGAACTACAAGGCTACCAGTGGGAGATGCCCATTGGCCTTGAGATTCCTCCGGACAAGATCAGGGCCAGGCTTGATCTCTACCAGGACTCGATTATTTTCTACCTGGTAGACGGTAGAACAATCAAGACCAAGATGGTTTCGGCCCGTGATATAACCATGGCATTGCTCAGGGAAGTGCCGATGTCATCAGGGCTTTTGCCCCGGAACACGCTCTGGTGGCGGCAGAATAAAAACGGTCCCGAATTCGCTCTTTGGCGCCCGCCCGCGGTCTGGAAAGCAGCCCTGATGCTGGAGGCGTTCAAGCCCCCCAGGAGATTTAAGCTGCCGCTGCCAGGGCTCATCTTCATCTGCTCACCGGGCAGGCAGCCCAGAATTTACGCTGCCAAGAAAAGACCGGCGTCGCCGCGGGACGTTATCTACCATGCCCCTTTGTTCAACGTCTTCAGCAGCGGCGACACCTGCGCCGGCACCCACAAGTTCCCTCCGAATGTCAGCGAGATACCCGAGTCTTTCTTCACCAGCTTTTTCACCAGAGAAGCTCAGTTCAACGACAGGTCGAAGAAATACCCCAAAGACCTGCTGCAGCTGTGGGAGGAGCTGGACGGGAAGGCAAAATACCCACTGAGGGACCTGGTGCGAATAGGAACGATAAAGGACATCTTGTAGTGAAACCAGTAGGCTACCTGTTAAACACCAAAGAGGGGCTAACCGGCAACGCCGGCCTTTACTACGACTACATCTTCGCCGAGACCGGCGTTTTCATACGCGCCCGGAACCCGCTGCTCAGGGCAACTCTGTGTGTAAGCCCCGCGGAGATAAAGGGGCTTGCCCCCCTCTACGAGGAGCTAGAGCTCGTCCATGGCAAGATCCCCCGCGCTCTTTATGACCTGGCGCTATCGGCGCTGGTGGCCAGCTGCCCGCTGGAGCGGTACCTGGCGGTAACCTGGGACGGCCAGTACCACCTCATCACCCCCGAGCAGAGCGGCAAGCCGGCGGAGGTTAAATACGAGCGGGTTAGTTCAACCTTAATGGACATTCACGGCCACGGCACCATGGGTGCGTTTTTCAGCGGCGTCGACGATGCCGACGAGCAGGGGCTAGGCCTCTATATGGTGGTGGGGAAACTCGACACGCTTCTGCCCGAGGTTGAGATGAGGATAGGTGTATACGGCTACTTCGCCCCGGTCACTATGGGGGATATCTTCGATGTATAGGCTGGACAATAGGTTTGCCGACAGACCCTTCGCCGTGACAATAGTCGGCTGCGGCGGCACCGGCGGCTTTGCCGCCGAGAGTATCTGCCGGCTCCTGCCCCAGCAGGCCAAGCTGGTGCTGATAGACCTCGACCGGGTAGAGGAGCGGAACCTCACCCGGCAATGCTTTTACAGGGAGGACCTGGGGAAGTTCAAGAGCGAGGTCCTGGCGCAGCGGCTGGCCCGGAAATTCGACCGGCTCATAGGGTACAGCACCCTGCCGGTGCGCATGGCGGAGATCCCCACCCCCGGGTTAATCATCGGGTGCGTGGATAACGGCCCCGCCCGGCAAGACATCCACGCGCTAATCAGAAGCGGCCGATACTCATACCCGGGGCCCTCGTTGTGGTGGGTAGACGCCGGCAACGGGGATGACTTCGGCCAGGTGCTCATCGGCAACAGCGAAACTATCGCCGCCTGCACACCGGAGCAGGACGTTTATCACTCACTCCCCCTGCCCACAATCCAGCGGCCAGACCTATTGAACCAGGCGCCGCGCGGCCGGGACTGCGCCGCAATCGCCGAGGAGCAGGGGCCGACCATCAACCTGGCCATGGCTGCCCTGTTGGTAGAAGTTGTGCACCGTCTCATCGCCGGCACCTGCAGTTGGGTGCAGCTCTACCTTGATTTAAAGGCCGGTACGCTAACGAGCGTCCCGGCTACACCAGCATCGATAAAGTCCATCTGGGGACAAAAGCGAGAGAAAGGAGGCAAACCATGAGCGACGAAATCAAAATCGTCATCACCCACCAGGACAACAAGGGCTTGATAGGCGTCCGATCTCCGGACTGCGACCCTATCCTCCGCACCTTTGAGGGCGAGCTAGCGGCCGGCCTGGGAATGGTGCCCGGCATCGTAGAGGAAGCCAGGCAGATCTGGGCGGAGAACCCGCAGTTCCCGAAGTGCGAAACTCCTCTACCGTCCCAGGAAAAGCC
>Ga0268277_1002455_pt1 | contig 10726 bp, 9 predicted proteins | sample saktaG_5_FD_190132 | JGI IMG/M metagenome (GOLD analysis project Ga0268277, IMG submission 190132) | Saline water microbial communities from Sakinaw Lake, British Columbia, Canada - sak_2010_1_5_50m | ecosystem: Environmental > Aquatic > Non-marine Saline and Alkaline > Saline ...
TCGACTACTCAGATAATTCTCAAATCCCTGAAAAAATCCAACTGTTGCAGAATTATCCAAATCCTTTTAACGGATTGACGACAATCGAATTTTATCTAACCCATGAAACTGATATCGAACTAATGATCTATGATTTGAATGGCGCTCTTGTCGAAGTAATTGAAAGTGGTAGAAAAGCAGCCGGCCGTTATTTCAAAAAATGGAACGCGGCACACTATCCAAGCGGGCTCTATTTTTTACAACTCCAGGTAAACAATCAACTATATACCCGCAAATTAATACTGCTGAAATAGGGGGCAAAACCTCATGAAAAAAATAATATATCTATTAATAATATCCTGTTCTCTATTTGCTTATACAGATGGATCAATCGAATTTGTCAATCACGGTGATAGTCTAACCATTCAACATATTGCTGCCTGGAGAAATTGTGCTTCGCGTTATCGAATAGACCTGGAAATCATCGATACGACAATCTACCTAATGGAAGTGGATACAGTTGGAGAGGCAGCAAACTGCATGTGTTATTTTGATCTGGCTACAACAATAACAATCCCACCTCCCGGTCAATATCACCTGATCATTCAAACAACTAATTTTGTTAATGGAGATACAGCACTGGTCGCTGATACCAGCATCACTGTCGGTAATATCGGGCTGATCAGCTATTCCAATCCGGGCTGCATGACAAACAGCAAACAGGAAACCGGCTCTGAAATCCCACTAATTAATCAATATGAATCCGAATGTCAGGCCTCGCCAAATAGCAGTTTATACACCTATTCATACAATGACCGGGTTAATATTACATGGTACACAGATTCGGTCAATACTAATATCTTGCCGAAGTGGAACGCAATTTTATCAGATGATACTCTACACCTGACAATGATTGATACGGGAGCTGTCGATGACAGCGTCTGCTCAAAGTATATAACCGCATTGTTTGGACCAATGCCACCGGGAAAATTTGTTTTAAACTTCCTGAACGGCGAATTGGGTTATCCGACATTCATCGTTGATCAACAGGTCATTCTTACTGTTGAAAACTCCGATTTAATTCTGAATTGGGATGTTGCCGAATTAAACTGTTGTCTGGAAACCCTTTGGGACGGGTGGCTGGTTGGTGATACATTTCATGTTACCATGACCGATACCGGCGCACCATGTGATTGCATCTGCCCATTTGAATTATCCGCCCGGTTCGGACCTTTCAAGCCTGGCAGCTACGTACTTGATTTCCACAATACCTTCCTTGGATTATTCGAATTTACGATAAATGGTGCCGAAAAGACCCAGACAGCGCTTACGGCTTTGTCCATGTATCAAAGTGAATGCTATGACGCTGTTGCTATTGATACAAAAACTGAAATCGCAGAGCAATTTGCCCTACTATTCTGTTATCCAAATCCCTTCAATCCAATAGTTAACATCAAATACTTTATTCCGGAAGATAATGATATTTCAATTCAAATCTTTGATATTAACGGACGTCAGCAGCAAACGCTGTTCCGTGGTCAACAGGAGCCTGGAAGTTATTCAATCCAGTGGAATGCCGTTCGATTTTCCAGCGGTATCTACTTCGTTGTTCTACAGGGTGAAAATCTTGAGATCAGGAAAAAAGTTCTTCTTCTTAAATGAACCTAAAAATCATGAAAATAATTACTACAAATCTCTTAATATTTTTTCTTATGGGAATTCTAATATTCATCCTTACATGTGATTATTCTGTCGATGAATCTTTTGTCTATCCGTCAAAATCCTATCATTATAAAAGTTATAATTCCGAAGGAGAAAAAGTTGTTGAAGGGTGGTTTGTTTTCGATGAGGATAGCACTGATTATATTTCAGGTGAATGGCATTTCGATTTGGTCGGTAATCCAGATGATATCGGGCCACAGGTCGGAGAAGGTGAACTATTCGGTGGTTATGAGAATGATACCACGCTGTGGATTGAGTTGAATCCCGAGTACCGTGACAATAACTTACAGTTAGTTGGCAAAATCGAAGGCAATACCTACTCAGGGAAATGGTACTGGATTTCATATCCGGGAGTTACAGGCCAAGGAACATTCATTGCAAATTATAAAGAATAAAAATCCAGGATAAAGAAATTCAACAAAAAGGACTTAATAAACCAACTGGTTGTCCATCATCAATTCCAATTTCATCAGTAATCGTCCTGAGTCTGTTGCGGACCCTTAGCCTGTGCATTTTCCATAAATAATCTCTAGAAACCGCTTACCGTTTTTCCATTGCTTTCTGCCTGTAAATCTTGCATAATACTATCTGAAATGAAACACTTTAATTACACCACTATATACAAATCACTACCCCTGATCCTCATAACCGGTTTTTTGTGTGTTAATTTTATTATCTCGGCTGCAGAAGCTGACATCCCGGAATGTTATCTATACCAGGGCATTGATCCAATCAATGTGCCGGAAATAAGCCGTTTGGTTACCAATTTTCATACAAAAATATGTAGCGATTTGAAAATTGATCGGAAGACTTTCGAAAAGAACTGCATGATCACAATTGCTTTTAAAAACCCACCAACCGGCCGTGCGAATTTCGAAATCACGACTCTTACATCAACGGTCACACCGACGCGCTCAAAAGTAAAATATCGGGCTACTCTGGAAATTTTACAGCCGGATTTATACGATAGCACACGGAAAAATATACTGGGTCATCCTTTCGATCAACGCTATTATCATAAGCTGTTGGTTCATGAATTATCCACTTGTTATATTGAATATTTACTGAGTGTAAAACCTAAAGGCTGGCGACATGATGACATGCCAAATTGGTTCCGGCAGGGGCTTGAAGAATATTACGGACTAATGTACTCTGATCCCTACTGGAGAAATGACGGAATTAACGATTACTTTGATTATCATATCGGACCTGATGGCGGAATTAATTTCCAATTTGGCATTTTCCCGCAAAATCCCTATTACGACGGCGCAGTACTGTTTTTATTTTTTCATGAATACTACGGTAACGATATCATCCGAAAAATCCTGATGTCCGAAAAAGCAGATCTCGGCGCTGCGATGGCGGATATTATCAAAATTGATCTGAATCAGTTTTCCATAGATTTTCGCAGATGGCGCAAGCAAAGAATATCGAAAAGTCATTAATCCTGTTTAAAGTTTCCATTTCTATTCGTGGAATCTATAATCGCTAAAGTTAATCTTTGCAGGAATCCCAATTCATAATAACTTATATTTAGTAAATATTCGAGGAAAGAATGGGTTTTAAAACAAAAGAAGAGATCGTTAAAAATTGGTTGCCCCGTTATACAGGCATGGCATTATCAGAGTTTGGTGAGTATATTCTGTTGACAAATTTCAGTGATTATTTATGCCATTTTGCCGAACGGTTCAATGTCCAAATCCGTGGTAATGACAAACAGATGCAAACTGCCACTGCCAACAATATCACTATTATCAATTTCGGGATGGGAAGCGCTATGGCCGCTACCGTAATGGACCTGCTGGGCGCCATTTCTCCGAAAGCCGCTCTTTTGCTCGGAAAATGTGGCGGATTAAAGAAAAAAATAAAAATCGGTGATCTCATTTTACCAATTGCCGCTATTCGCGGCGATGGTACAAGCAATGACTACCTTCCCCCTGAAGTTCCGGCACTCCCTTCTTTCCGTTTACAGCAGGCAGTTTCGGCAATGATCAGGAAACATGAAGTTGATTACTGGACCGGAACGGTTTTTACAACCAATCGTCGCGTCTGGGAGCACGATGAAAAATTCAAAGATTACCTGGCACAGATCAGAGCAGCCGGGATTGATATGGAAACCGCTACTATTTTTACGGTCGGTTTTATCAATAAAATTCCTCATGGCGCCTTATTACTTGTGTCTGACAGTCCGATGACTCCTGAAGGTATAAAAACTGCGGAAAGCGATAAGAAAGTCTCTCTGAAATATGTAAAAACCCATCTGGATATCGGCATCGACGCCCTGCTGGAGCTTGCCAACCGCGGTGAATCCGTCAAACATATGCGCTTCTGATGAAATCCATTGATGTAGTATGCGTCGGTGCAAGTTCTTATGACCTAACGTTCGAACTTGATCACCACCCTGAACCCGACGAAAAAACCACAGCGATGTCCTTTTGTGCTGGCGGCGGCGGTCCGGCGGCAACTGCTGCAGTTGCTGTTGTAAAAATGGGACAATCGGCTGCTTTTTGTGGCTATATCGGAAATGATTACTATGGGCAATGCCAGATCGAAGAGTTATCAAGTGCCTCGGTCAATACCAGCCTGGTTGTCCGTGGAAATTCGCAAACGCCCATATCGACCATATGGGTTAAACCCAATGGCGAACGATCACTGGTAAATTTCCGTCCACCATCGAATATCGTATCTGTTAAAAGTGTTGATTTTTCAAACATTCATCCAAAAATTATCCTATTCGACGGACACGAACCGTCAGTTTCGATAGCGATTTGGGAATATGCTAGTCAACATGGAATCCCGACAATCCTCGATGCGGGTTCTGTTCATTTTGGAACAAAACTGTTTATCGATAAAGTTGATTATCTGATCTGTTCACGGAAGTTTGCCACTCAGTTTACCGGCATGAATAATCCGGAGAAAGCACTTGAAAAATTATCGCAACACAACAAAAACACAATCATGACCCTCGGTCCGGACGGCCTGATATGGAAAACTACTTCAGGCAACGGCCACTTACCGGCATTTTCGGTTCGTGTAAAAGACACAACCGGGGCCGGTGATATCTTCCATGGTGTATTTGCCGCCTGCATCGCATTAGGAAAGGACTGGAACAACACCTTAAAATATGCCAGCGCGGCGGCAGCATTAAGCTGCACAAAAATAGGAGCCCGATCAGCGATTCCGACTTTAACAAAAATTGAACAATTTCTGGAAAACAATAACGAACGTTTCAATTGATTGAAGAGTATCAAAAATCTTAAATTCACAATGCTTGAATTGTAAAAAATAAAGGAAAATCGATGTCTGGAAACCTCGCTAAAATTCCCCTTCTTCTCTTTTTATTGCTTGGATTTAGCAACGCTCAACAACGTTATCCCGTTAAAATAGACTCCAAATATGGATTTATTGATCAATCAGGTACGCTGGTCATCGATGCCAAATATGATGAAGTGAGACAATTTTCCGAAAACAAGGCCGCAGTGAAGATCGACCAGTGCTGGGGATTCATCGATACAAAAGGAACTCAAATAATTCCGGTAATTTTTGATGATTGTAATAATTATATCAATAATTTCGCTGCTGTAAAATCAGGTGAATTTTGGGGAATGATCGATACACTGGGTGACTATCTTCTTAAACCGGATTACACCCGCATTCATCATTTCTCAGAAGGATTAGCTACCGTTGAGTTCAGGCAAAAATTCAGCCTGATTCCCCAACGCTCTCAATTCGGATATGTAAATCCTCAGGGTGAATTTGCACTGATTATTAAAACACCGGACGCCTATCGATTCTCAGATGGCCTGGCAATGATTAAGTTAGTAAAGTACTTTTTTATTTTCCCGATAAAAGAATATTATGGTTTCATCAATAAATCCGGAGAAATTGCTCTGGAAACGAATTTTGAGACGGTTGGCTATTTTCAGGAAGGCCTATCTCTTTTCGCCCACAAACAGAAAATCGGTTATATGGATCATACAGGAACAATAAAAATTCAGCCCGTATTCGATGAAGCGTATCCGTTTCAAGATGGAACTGCCCGGATCCGAAAGGGTAATCAGTGGGGTTTTATCAAACCAGACGGAACATATATTGTAAATCCCAACTTCGAATATGCTATGGATTTCAGTGAGCAGGTAGCGGCTATTAAATCCAATGGAAAGTGGGGATATATTAACCACAGTGGTGATTTCATTATAAAACCAGAATTTATTTCTGCATTTAATTTTCAGAACGGTTTGGCAGCCGTTATGTCGGATTCAGTCACCGGATATATTAATAAACAGGGCGAATTCATCTGGAAAAAGTCATTGTGACGAAAATACTAAAAAGTGCTTAACAGATTTCCAAAAATAGCAAGAAAGTCATTTCAGGAAATTATGTTGTAATACATAAGATTAAGTGCGGTTACTTCTCAAATAAATCACTTTTAAAAATTAAATTTCAACTTCAGATATACATTGTCATTTTTATCGAACTGTCCGAATACCGAATCCGACTCGCCTCCTAAAACATCGGTCCCTATAGTTATTGTAAAACTATCCGAATATTTCCAGTCCACCATTATCCGGCTGAGAAAGGAATCATTAGAGAAATTATATAGCGTTAGCCACATCGGCGCAATCGTTTGATTAAAGAAATTAGCATTGAACATAAGCGATCCCAGCGTCGTGACTTCATCAGACATGATTGATTCATTATAATTCAGGATCCGTTCCTGTATCCCCTGAACGGCGACATTAATTTCGCCGGTCAGTTGGTAATCAACTCCAATCATTCCTTGCAAAAAGGGTTTTTCAATCAGAAATCCATCTGCCATCGTGCTTTGGTCCATCGTATCGAAAAACCGTTTTGGATAGTAGCCGCCTTCTCCTCTGATTACAAACATCCCTATTGGTTTCGAGAAATTGGTCCCATAGAAAGTAAACCACGGATGAGTCGGTGTCAGATTAACAGCTGATGGTAATCCATAAGTATTAAATTGGATAGTCTTGCTCATCTTTGGTTGATCTTCCCGGGCTTTCAAGTAAATCAGGGAGATATCAGTACCAAACACAAAGATATTTAATTTCAAACCATATTCCATATTCTTCAATGAATTTCGAGGCAGTAAATCACTTTGATAATTCATTGGTAAAGTCAAGTTCTGCATCTGCCAACCGCCAACATCTATAGCAAAATTAAATGAATCCGGTCGGTTGAACGCCCAATTACCGCTAAAATCAATGTTCATAGGTTTGAATTCCGGAATGACCAGCAATTCCAGCGAATGGTTCCCGTAGTGCAATTTGGTATTGAGCATCGTAGTCGCCATGCGAATATCATCAAAATCCTGCAAGAGAAACAGCGACAGGTCCAGCGGATTCACAATATCGTTAATGAAGTATCCATCCGCTTTACCCCAGACAACTTGCTGTTTTCCAATTCTGAAATCCACAAACTTACCGTAAATGTCAAGATATGCCTCCCGCAAATTCAATTTTGTATCATCACCGGCCACGTTATCATTTAAAAAATCAACCGATGCAAAACCATAAACATCATCACCCCAGAGTTCGGAATTCAGGCGCATTCGGTTACGTAGTAGCATGGCGTCATTGGGTTCAGCAATTCGAAACGCACTATGGTTCCGGAAAAAACCATGAAATTCTACTTCGGCAAAAAGGCCCGGAGATGATACTATCAAAACTATAGTCATTATCGCTGCAATTGAAAATCGTCTCATTGTACTCTGCCCCGCTGTAAAGTGGTTTGAGTAAAGATTTGATCATTCATCTCACTGTTAAATTTGACTTCAGTGACTTCAATTTTAGTCTGGTGCGTTTTACTAAGATTGTCCATAAACATCTCGTGCCCCATCCAAATGCCATCAACCTCCTTGATATTGGAGACTTTCAGAACTTTCTGCAGAGTACCGCTTTTCTCATAGAATTCAACCTTGGTAAATACCCATTTCTCAGGAATTATCCAGGTAATTCTTTTACTGTACTGATCGTCTTTATCGTTCGGAACAGATTCAATTTTATAGCACTCGACGCCATCGACCGTTTCCTTACCTAACAGTGTATGAGTATCATCATCAATACTTCTGGCACCCATATCATCATAGGTAAAATCAGTGCCCATGAAATAATCGTTTTTGCTCTCTCCAGCGATCCGTCGGACCTTTTTCAGTGCCGGTAAATAGAGCCAGCGATCATCATCTTTGGCCGCATCTTCATAACTCCAGAGCAGTAGTCCTGTCCCCCGAATATCCGCCGGATAATCAAAGATAATCAGGGTTTTCGTATCAAAGCCGCCAACACCGTCATATGTTTTTTCATAACGGGTAACATCGCGTTCCCGGGTTTTGCCTTTGTTATTGATCAGGGTCATTTTGGATTTGTTTATTTCCGTTTGAACATTCCCCTGATCATCCACTTTCTGCATGATGTCACGTCCATTTATCTGGGCCGAAAGCAGTTGTGCAAAGAACATGATTATAATTGCGACAAAAAATACCGTCTTAAATTTTTTCATAATACGCTCCTTTTATGACTTATTAAAAATGAATTTCGGCCTGATGATCACCAGCAACGCCGGCATAATCGTCAAAGCCCCGATGAGACAAGCCGATATTGAAAATACAATCAAAAATCCAAAAAAGTAGATTGGTAAAAAGCCCGAGACCATTAGCACTGTAAAACCGATTATCACCGACAGGGCATTATAAATAATACCTTTTCCGCTGGTAGTCAGGGTCCGAATCACCGCCTCCTGGGCCGGATGTCCCGCCTGGATTTCATAACGAAACCGGTACAGAAAGTGAATTGTGTAATCGATCCCGACACCGATCATAATACTGGACAGCATCGCCGTGGCGATATTCAGTTCAATTCCTGAATAGCCCATCAGCCCAAATACCGTGATAATCGAAGCAGACAGTGGCACAATCGACAACAATCCCGCCACCACCGACCGGAATATCACCATACATACCAGGCTCACCAACACAATCGATAAAATCAGACTGTACATTTGTCCCCGAACGACCATATCTACCAATTCACCGATCACTGCGACAAACCCCGTAACAGCCGGAAAAGTCTCTTCGTCGAATTCAGTTTTTACATACTCCCGGGTATCTTTCAGAAGTCGGTTCAGCGACACAGAGCTGGTTTCATTCACACGCGCCATAATTTGGGCCTGACCATAATCATAATCGACAACCTGGCTTAGATCATCTTCATCCCCGGAAATGGAAAACAGCAGCAGGTATTGCGCCACGGCTTCGCGGGTATCGGGCAACACATAATACTGACTACTGTCCCCGTTAAAAGCTTTATTCATTTTTTTAATATAATCAACAATGGAAATCGTACGGGTCACCGTCGGCTCCTGCTCAAGATAATCGCAAAGACGTTCCATCTTATTCAGAACAACTGGATCTTTGATATCACCTTCCGTTTTGATACTTAATTGCGTGGAACCGCCAAAATATTTATCAATAATATCGTTACTTTTTCGAATTTCCGATGACTTCCGATAATAATGCATTGGATTTGTATCAACAACAATGCGCGGAATACCGGAAGCGATCAGTGCAATAAAAACCAGGCAACCGATTAAATAGGCTTTACGGTGCTTGATAAAAAACTGCCCCCACCGGCTCAGAAACAGATTCATTCTTTTGGAATTACCATCGGTTTTCAGGATCATCGGGACAGCCAGCAATTGTAGAGCTGCCGGTACAAAGGTCACGCTTAGAAGCAACGCCAACGCCACACCAAATGATGCCAACAGCCCCAGCTGACGCGCCGGTAGCAACACATGGGATTGCAGACTCAAAAATCCGATGACCGTGGTAATACCAGCCAGAAATACCGGCACTTTTAAATGTTCCATAGTTCGGTGAATGATGGAATTCTGATGTTTATCGGTGCTGGAGCTATACTCTTCGAAATAATGGGAAATAATATGGATACTGTAATCATTGGCAATAGCAATCAGCATTACCGGGATTAAAACGCTGATAAAACTGAATTTCATCCCCAGCAATCCCATCAAACCAAGCGTATTAATAATGCTCATAATGACCACCGCGAAGGGCAGAAAAGCGCCTGCCCAGCTCCTAAAACTGAAAATGAGCAGAAATATCATTAGAGAAATGCCAAACGGAAGCAACGCCTTCATATCCTTCTGCATCGTCATGGTAATCGACCGCCGGGTAATGGGCAGTCCGGCAATATCGATCTCCTCGGGACCTTCATATTTTTTTTTCAAATCATGAAAAATCTGATAGGCTTTCAAATCAGTATCATTGCCACCGGATACTGACAATATCGCAATTACTGAAGTCCTCTGAAAATCTTTTGAGACAATATTTCCGTAAATCAGATCATCGTCCATAACCGTTTGGCGCAGTGCAGATCGTTCCTCCTCGTTTTCAGGAATTTTTTCAATTAGATCCTGGACCTCAAATCCCCCCTCGATTCCACTAATCTTAAACATATTGGTAATTGACAGGACCCTATCGACAATGGACAACTCTTCAACTTCATCACTGAGAATTTGAATTTTCTTAAGGGTTGCCTCACTGAATATATCGTCGGACTTCAGGGATATCATCACCATTTCCGACCCTCCGAAAATATCTTCCATTTCATTGATCGATACGATAATTTCCTGATCGGCTGGCAGCATCGATTTTATATCAGGATCAATGATGATTTTCGAAATATTCCATCCCATTAATAACGTTACTAAAATACTTACCCCTATTACGGTTCTGGGGTAATGCATCACAAAATCTATCCAGTTTTTCAGATTATCTTGTTTTCCGGTTTTCATAATTCATCAATCTAAATTGCAATTAAACATGTTTTACTTCCGGCCCCAGGCAAGCAGCATCCCCGGCGGTGTTATGACGATTCCCAGTAAGAATGCTTTTAAGAAATTTTTCCTGAATCGAAACTCTGCCAAGCCGGCGACCTGCAGGCAAATAATAAGGTAAAGCACAATGATAATACTCAGATTGTTGAGGCAA
>Ga0268277_1002465_pt1 | contig 10709 bp, 7 predicted proteins | sample saktaG_5_FD_190132 | JGI IMG/M metagenome (GOLD analysis project Ga0268277, IMG submission 190132) | Saline water microbial communities from Sakinaw Lake, British Columbia, Canada - sak_2010_1_5_50m | ecosystem: Environmental > Aquatic > Non-marine Saline and Alkaline > Saline ...
ACAGCCTTAATATGATGCACCTTATCCACGCCATGGTTTACGACGGCAAGGATTTTCCCTCTTCCGATTTCTCCGGATTTGGCGAGTCCTGCCAGAAGGGTGGGTTCGTACCTTATCTGACCGGTATCCCGCAGATCGTGATTCCCGGGTTCGGCGACCATTCGGTGGCGGCTGCCCACGAAACTGAGATAGCCCTGGGGATGCCGGCAGAACTGATTTTTAAAGTTGATAAGAAACTGTTTAAGACCGGCGGTGGTATGAATGTCGGGCAACCCCCTCACACTATGATGGCTATGAGTTTGACAGAAGGTATCACGCCCGGCTGGCCTTACCTGAGGGGAAGGTTCGAGGAACACAAGAAGAACAAGGGCAAATGATATTTGGCAGGAGTGACTGGCGCCGTGGGTGATATGGAAGTAAAAATTAAGGAATTCGTAAATGAAGCCGGCGTAGGGCTGGTCGGTATCGCAGGAGAAGGACGGTTCGACGGTCCTCCCTCTCTCGACCCCACCCACGCGCTGCATGGCGCCAGGGCGATTATCTCCATGGCGCTGCCGATGAACGTACCTGCCATCTACGACTTCCTTTCGAAGAAATCTCACGGGCCTCATAATCTGGAACAGCTGAAATCGTGCCAGCGCATGCATCGCATTTCAAAAGGGCTGGTCGATTTCATTCGAGAACTGGGCTACAAGGCGGTGGCCGTTCCTCCGAATAACACTTACCGGCGTTCCCTGGACCCGTTTTCCACCCGGCCTAGTTTTTCTCATCGCTTCGGCGCCGTGGCCGCGGGCCTGGGTACATTTGGCCTGTCCGGCAACGTGGTCACCAGGCAATATGGCGCTGCCATCTACCTTGGCGCAGTTATCACAGACGCACCGCTTAAATCCGACCCCCTGCCGCCCGCCCGTGATACGATAGATAACCGCTGCCATACATGTAAGCTCTGCGACAAGTCCTGCACCCTTCGGATGTTTCGTGACGATGAAGAAGAGTATTTGCTGATAAACGGTGAATTGCATGCGCGCGGCAGGCGCGATAACCTGGACCTGTGCAACATGCCCTGCTTTGGGCTGCACGGTATTTCGTCTGATAAAAAATGGACCAACTGGGGCCGGCACTGGATACGCGAATACATAGACCGGCGTCCCGACCCTGAAGGCCGGATTTCCATAAGAAGGATGATGACGAGGGAAGGACCCAGGTCCGGGGACGGCGGACCCCGATACGATGTAATACGCCGCGGCAATTCCTTTCTCTGGCCGAGGCAAAGCGTTGAAGACCTGATACCTGATTATGAAAACCTGCCCGGCAGCGAGGAGGAGATCGCACGGCTGCTGATAACGGCGCATGAACACATGGGGATAACAGGTCTCAAAGACCCATACGTGCTCACCTGCGGCCAGTGCTCGCTCGTCTGCGGTCAGGACTTCGATGAGACTAAGAAACGGTATGATATGCTGATGGCCGGCGGGTACGTGGTGCCCGGGGCGGATGGCAGGATGGTACGCGTGAATACTTATGAAGAGGCGCGGGAATTGAAGTCCAGATACCATGTGACATTCAGCCGCCGGGAAAGGCTAAAGAACAGCGGAGGCGGCTTCTGGCTGAAAAACTACTTCGGGTTCGAGCCGAAAGGTGAATGGCAAAACTGGCTTTACCAGCGCAAGACTAAAAAGGCCTGCGCCGAAGCCGGCCTGGCTGGTAGGGAAGCACGGGCGCCGACGTTGTTCCTGGGTATCATAGGAGGCAAACCTGAGAGATCAAGGAAGAAGTAAATAGCTGCAACATAGATAACAATACTTTAAAGATGAAGGAGATACAAGCAATGTCAAAATCACCAAAGAGAGTGGCAGTCATCGGCTTTGACTGTGCAGAACCGCACCTGATCCAGAAGCACATCGCAGAGGGGCACCTTCCCACCTTTAAAAAGCTCTTCGAGGGAGGAGTGCTGGCTGAGAATTGTCTTTCGCCCTTTCCCACCATTACTCCACCTAACTGGGCCAGCATAGCAACAGGCGCCTGGCCCGGCACCCACCACGTGACCGATTTTCACATTCACAAGGAGGGCACATCCCAGGTCAACGCCAACATTTTCGAGGCCTTTTCCAGCGAGAACTGCAAAGCAGAATACATCTGGGACAAGCTGGATGCCGAAGGTAAAAAGTGTATCGTCTGCAATTACCCGGGCTCCTGGCCTTCCAAAATGAAGAATGGCATCATGGTGTCAGGTGCGGGGCTTGGTTTCGGCGAATACCGCAATGGCCACACCGGACTTGAGTCCAGCCTTTCACTGGGCATGGACCAGATCGTCTCCAACGGTATTTACCCGCATGCAACCCGGGTACAGTTGGAGGAAGCTGAGGGCTGGGAAAACCTGCCTTCCGGCAGCGATGAGCCTCTCGCATCCAAGTTTGATGTGATGTTCAGGCAGAACATTGAGCAGATGGCTCCGCTCTCCTGGTACGTGCTTGTAACACAGTCCGCAGACAAAGGCTACGACCGGGTCACAGTGTCGCCGACCCGGGACATGAAAGATGCCTTGTTCACGCTGTCCAAGGGAGAATGGAGCAAGAAGGTCCATTATGAATTCAAGACGCAGGATGGGAGATCAATCGAGGCATTTTTCAAGGCCAAGCTGCTGGAGTTGACGGATGACGCCGAAGATTTCCTGCTCATTTTCAGTGCATTCTGTCCCACCGAGGGCTGGAGCAGCCCGCCGGAGGTTGCCAGGGAGATCAAAAGCGAGGAAGGTATATTCACTTTTGCCGCAGGTTTGCTCGGCTATACACTGGGCATATATGAGATGGATACCTACTACGAGATAGTCGAACTGCACGATGCCTGGTTGGGCGACGCGGCGACCCAGTTGATTACCAAATACCCCTGGGACCTATTTTACATGCACAGCCACCCGATCGACTGGGTTTACCACTCCATTCTTACGGAAATGGATGAACATACCTGTACCAGCAAGGAAGCGCACAGGAAAGCCTGGGACTTTCACCTGAAGCTCCTCCAGAGTCAGGACAGGATGCTGGGCAGGATAGTCGAGGCGGCAGGCGAGGACACCCTGTTTGTGCTCGTTTCCGACCACGGCGCCGTCGCAGATGGCCCTACATTCAACCCATACATACCGCTGATCAAGAACGGTCTTTGCATAATGGAAGGGCAGGGTGCCGATACGGACCTGACAGCAATCGAAAAAACCACTGAACAGGTACATACCTTTTTCAAGCAGAATATAGGAGACCGTGTGGGCCGGGAAATACTTGAAATGGCAACATTGAACATGTTTAATCCTGATATTAAGCGGTCGAAGGCCTTTCCACAGCGTACCATTTACATCTACATAAACTTAAAGGGCCGCGATCCTGGCGGTATCGTCGATCCAGCCGATTATGAGAAAGTACAGCAGCAAATTATTGACGCGCTCTACGCTTATGTTGATCCTGCGACGGGGAAACGTCCCGTGGCGCTGGCGCTCAGTAAAAGGGATGCAAGAATACTCGGACTGCATGGTGAGGCGGTGGGCGATGTGGTCTATGCCATATACCCGGAGTTTGGTGGACAGCACGGTCCGCAGCTTCAAACAGCGGAATGGGGTATAGGCAAACTAAGGTCTTTGCTGGCATTCTGCGGACCCGGCATAAAGAAAGGGTACAGTCTGGGCAGGACCAGCGGGCTGACGGATGTGGTCCCGACGATATGCTATATGATGAACTGGCCGGTCCCCGCCCAGGTAGAAGGCAACATACTTTTCCAGGCGCTTGAAAATCCCAACTTCGCATCGGACGAGCTCAAAAAGATGCGGGACGCCCTGGTTAAAATGGAGTCGGCGCTTGCCAGGGGGGAAAAGCATTAGTCCACGGTAACCGGGAGGCATACATACCTTTATTGATCCCCGGCGAAAATATCGGCGTCACAATTGGAGAAAAAATGCAGGGAAAAACATATCAGGTTGGCAGGGGCATGTCGATCACTATTCTCATCGTTCTTTGCTTACTGCAATTGTCTGACTGGGCCAACCGCTCCATCCTGGCCATATCTCTCGAGTCAATCAAAAACGCTTTCAACCTGACCGATACCCAGGCGGGTATGCTGCCTTCAATACTGCAGGTGGGCATAGTGATTTTCACCATCCCGGCGGCCGTGCTGGCCGACAGGCTGGCACGCCGCAAAGTTATCATGGTGATGTCGCTTATCTGGAGCTTATTCACTGTCGCAACAGGTCTTGCCGTCCAGTTGTGGCACCTGTTCGCAGCAAGATTTATGGTGGGGACAGGTGAAGCCGGCTATCAGCCGGCCGGTCAAACCTGGCTCGGGCTTACCTTCCCCAAAGAGATAAGAACCCGGGTACTGGCTGTATTTATGATGTGCAACCCGCTGGGTGTGGCGCTGGGACTATTCGTGGGAGGGTTCCTGTTGAACGCCACGCATGATTGGCGAGCCTCCTTTTTTTTATTTGGTATCTTTGGCATCATCCCGGCAATTATTGTGCTCTTCTTGCCGGATTACAAGGCGGTGAGACAGAAGGGAGAGGGAATGCTGAGCAAAGTATATTTCAGCCAGTGGGGTGAACTGTTTAAAATCAAGTCCTACTGGCTTTTCGTTATCAGTTCAGCCTTCCTGTTTTTCATATTATTTGCCCTTCCCGCATGGGTGCCGACCGTGGTCATGCGTGTCTATGACGTCAATCCGCTGCAGGTAGGTACAATACTTGGTGCGCTTGGTTTGCTACAGCTCATCTCTCCCTTTGCCGGTTTCCTGGCAGACCGCTGGCAGATGCGCAATAAAGTCGGAAGGCTCCTCTTTTTAGCTTTGGCCACTTTCTTTGCGTTATTGTCCGTACTTGTTTCCACTCTCCTGCTGGGTAATATATCATTTGAAGCCTGGCTGCCCGTGTATGCAGTAGGTGCGCTGTTGATAGCATTCTTGTATCCCGTACTGACGGTACTGGTGCATGATGTGGTACCGGTGCCTGTCCGCTCCACCGCTATCGGCATCCAGTTGGTGATAGCTCAACTGCTGGGTGGCGTATTGGGGCCCGTCTTTGTGGGCATTGTATCTGATGCCACCGGTGGCGGGGCACGGGGAATAGTAAACGGGGTACTCTGGACCATTCCTGTGGCCGCACTGTCCATAATTACAATACTGATAATGACAAAATACTATGCCGCGGACAGTGCCAGGGTGAGCGACGTAGTCATGGCTGAAAGATGATTGATTCGACTTGCCGGAAAATAGCCTGTAGCTATGCACCTATAAGTAAAACAACGGGGGCACACATATGGGAGCAAAAACAATAATAATCACCGCAGTAATAATAATCGCTGTTGTCGCAGTTGCGGTACTGGCTGTCGTAATTTTTTCAAGGCAGATATCTACAGCACTGGTGACCAACATGGTAAAGCAGCGGTTTATAAGCCAGTCCGTGAAGTGGGACGACGGGCTGTATATGGGGTTGGCCGGCACATCCGGACCTATGCCTGATATTAACCGAGCCGGCCCCTGCACAGTGGTAAAGGCGGGCGACCATCTTTACATAGTTGACGCCGGGCAGGGATCCGCCAAGAACGTTGTACTGATGGGATTTCAAATGGGCAAGGTGGACGCCATTTTGCTGACGCACTTCCATTCTGATCACATCGCCGACCTGGGTGAGATGATGATGCAGCGCTGGGTGGGCGGCTCAAACAACAAACCGGTCGATATCATCGGCCCTCTGGGGGTTGAGACCGTGGTTGAGGGATTCAACCTGGCCTACAGCCTCGATGATGGTTACCGGGTGGCGCACCACGGCGCCGCCACGGTTCCGCCGTCGGGAGCGGGCGGCACGGCGCAGCCGTTCAGCCTATCCGCTGAAGAAGACGCTTCGGTTGTTGTCATAGATGACGGGGGACTTAAGGTCACCGCCTTCAAAGTGAATCACGCCCCGGCATCACCCGCGGTTGGCTACCGTTTTGACTATAAGGGCAGGTCGCTGGTAATCAGCGGTGATACAGTGCCGTGCAGATCATTGCAAAAACAGGCGCAGGGCGTGGATGTGCTTTTACATGATGCTATGCAGGTCTCAATGATCAAGATTGTTCACGATCTGGCGGGATTTTCGCCCAGCCCATCCCTAACTAAAATCATGGCAGATATCCCGAGTTACCATACCACCCCCGAAGAAGCAGCTAAAATCGCCGCTGAGGCCGGGGTTAAGCAACTGTTCCTGTATCACATCAGTCCACCGATACCTGATCCACTGCTGAACAACATGTTCCTCGGGGATGCAGGCAAATACTATAGAGGGCCTATCACTATTGGAGAGGACGGGCTGCTCATCAGCCTGCCGGCCAACAGCGATAAAATTAGTTTCAGGCAGTTGCTGAAATAAAGCGGGGGACGTGACATAGACAGCGGCGGGGGACAAGGCAATGCAACGCAGTTGTCGATCCCCAATGCCTGAGGTAACAGCGCCGGGCCTTCATTCCCCGATCTGGCCGGCCTCCAGCATTTTCACCAGCTCCTTCTTGAGTATCTTGCCCATGGGGTTACGAGGCACCTGCTGAAGTATATAGACACGGCGCGGAACCTTGAAGCGCGCCAGCTTCTCGCTTAAATAATCGGTCATATCTTTCTCGCTTAACGCGGCGCCGGGCCGCAGCACCACGACGGCGACGGGTATCTCGCCCAGCTTCACATCCCTCTGTGGGATCAGGGCGGCGTCGGCCACCGAGGGGTGCTTGTACATGATCTCCTCAACCTCGCGGGGGAAGACTTTCTCTCCTCCCACGTTGATTAGCTCTTTCTTGCGGTCGACCATGAAAAAGTAGCCGTCCTTATCGTAATATCCCATATCTCCCGTGTGCAGCCATCCGCCGCGCAGCGCCTCGGCGGTCTCCTTAGGCTTCTTGTAGTAGCCTTTCATCACCAGCGGCCCCTGTATTACCAGTTCACCCACCTCCCCCGCCCCCAGCAGCTTGCCGGATTCGTCCATCACGCCCACCTTCACACCCGCGTAGGCCAATCCAACGCTGCCCTCCTTGTAGGTAAGATCTGATCGCTGAATGGTGGCCGAGGCGGAGCACTCGGTCAGGCCCCAGGCCTCAAGGATCGTGATATTGAGAGCACTGGAAGCTTCCTTCATAAGCTGGGCGGGCATGGCCGAAGCGCCCGAGATGCCGATACGCAGTGACGACAAGTCATATTTGCTGCGGTCCGGGTGGTTGATCAGCATGAAATACATGGCCACTACCATGGGCAGGAAGGTTACCTTGTGCTTCTCGATCTGCTCGAAGATCTCGACAGGATTAAAGGGATCGAGCAGGACGAACGATGAGCCGGTCACCAGCGAGCAGAGTATCACGGTGATTCCGTAGCCATGGAAGGCCGGCACCACCATCAGTGCCCGGTCGTTATCTCCCAGTTTGAGCAAATTGACGATAGCGTCGGCGTGGAAGAAGAGGTTGGCGTGCGTCAGCATGGTGCCCTTAGGCTCTCCGGTTGTACCCGACGTATAGAGGATCTCGACCACGCTGTCTTCCCGGCAGAGTGCTTTGAAAGGGGCTGACGGGGCCTCCGCCTCAAGCTTTGAGAACTCAAGCCCCTCGCGGTAGGCGCCGTTTACGATCAGGTGCTTGAAGAGGGGAGGCTTAGTTGCGATTTTGCTGTAGTGCTCGGCAAAAGCCGGGTTTGCCACCAGGGCCACCGAGTCGCTGTCCCGCAGCAGGTATTCCAGCTCACGCTCCTTGTAAAAGATATTGACAGGCACAGCAACCGCCCCCAGGTAGGCACAGGCGAAATAAGTCACGATAAACTCAGGACAATTGTTGAGCATGATGGCGACCTTGTCATCGGGCCTGACGCCGAGCCCCTGCAAAGCATGCGCAAACTTCTGCGCCCTGGCCAGCAGCTGGCTGTATGTTACAGGTTGGTCTTTGTAGATGATTGCTGGTTTAATGCCAATTGTGGAGGCTCTGGCCTCCAGCATACCGGGCAGATGCATTTTAACCTCCTGTCTGATTGATCTGAACCTATTTATGTGAGCTGTTGCTTATTGGAGATGTTGCCTCTTGAGGATTTCAACCGGGGCGGCTGCGCCCGCCGTAATAGTAAATCATCGCCGTCTTAAATGTAAAGGCGCTGATTTATACGCGCAGCATCACAATTAAATCCCTTGCTGGCAGACACTTGACTATTGATACCCTTCTGTTAGAATAAGCGACTGTCGGTCAGTTATAACGCTGATTAATCATTGGTGCCATGCAGATCGAATAACATTGTCTTTATATACTAAATACGCTGTAAATATCATGAGGAGGTACGGGAATGAACCTGGCCAACCTTGTAGTTGAAGGGATCAGGAAGTTTGGGGAATACCAGTGCTGTTATTTCGAGGGGAGATGGTACACCAATGTGGAACTGGATGATATCTCTAGCCGGCTGGGCAATGCGCTCAAATCGATTGGTGTCAGCAGGGGAGACCGTGTGGTCACTCAACTGCCGAACTGCCCGGAGATCGGCTGCACGTTCAATGCCGTATACAAGATAGGCGCTGTTGCCGTGCCCATGAACCCCATATTGCGGCCGGACCAGATATCACATATCTACAGGGATTGCGGCGCCGGGGTGACCGTCACCACATCCGATTACCTGCCTTGGATCAGGGAGGCACAGAAAAATGCGCCGGGGCTCAAGCATATAGTACTGATCGACAGGGACGATGAGCCGGGCACGCTCTCCCTCAAAAAGTTGCTGGAGAGTTCCGTTAGCGAATTAAAATTAGAGGACATGGACGCTGACGACCTGGCGGCGCTCATCTATACATCCGGCACAACCGGCAATCCCAAGGGGGTCATGCACACTCACTACTCTCTGTGGATCAACGCGGTGTGCTTCGCCGATTTCACTGCTATGTGCTCTTCCACGACGCTGCGAAGTATCCATCGTGATCTCAACAAGAGCACGTACAGGATCGAGGAGACAATGCAGGAAGTGACGGGACACGACCGCAATATATTGTTCCTTGCAGTTCTGCCGCTGTCCCATTCATACGGGCTGTCGTTCATGAATTTCGGCAACCTGGTTGGATCAAGGTACGTGGTGATGAAGTGGTGGAATCCCGCTGGCGCACTAAAATTGATCGAGGATATGCGCATAGCATATATTGCGCTGGCGCCGACCATGTATGTTCATCTGCTGGACCAACCCGACTTCGACAGGTATGACCTCTCATCACTTCAGTACTGCAACTCGGGGGCGGCAGCTCTTGACGTAGACGTTGCGCTGAAGTGGAATGAGAAGACGGGCGTTCATATCCACGAGGGTTGGGGCCTGACGGAGTCCGGCGCTACGACTGCGGGCAATCCCACTACGCGTCCTCCCAAGATCGGTTCTATCGGAGTCAACATGCTCAAATGCAACACGATGAAAGTATTCGATAACGAGGACCGCGAGTTGCCGCTGGAAGGCATAGGCGAGCTGGTTATCAGGGGTCCGTCCGTGATGAAGGGTTACTGGAATATGCCCGGGGAAACCGCCGAGACGCTGAAAAACGGCTGGCTGCATACCGGGGATATCGGCTACATGGATAAGGACGGCTACTTTTATATCACCGACCGGAAAAAGGACATAATTATTCGCGGCGGGGAGAACGTGTCGCCCAGGGAAGTTGAAGATGTTGTCTGCAGGCACCCCAAGGTGCTTGAAGCCGGCTGCGTGGGGATCAAGGACAGGGTGTACGGGGAGCAAATAAAAGTGTTTATAGTGCTCCGGCAGGGAGAGCAGTGCAGCGAGGACGAGATCATAGAGTACTGCAGGCAGCGCCTGCCTTCCTTTAAAACACCAGGCAAGGTGCAGTTTACAAGTTCGCTGCCCAAGAATATCCTGGGCAAGATATTGAGGGCTGACCTGCGCAAGACGGGATAGGGATTTTGCCGGGTTACCAGGCACAGGAGAAGGGTGTGGCCGCCATTCAGCCCGCGCCATCTATACCGACAACCTCGGATGGTTTGATGGCCGGGCCGACAAGCTGTATCCCTTGGGCCATGTGGAGGTGGCGAGGAGAGAGATCGAGATGATGGGTGGGGCTGATACAGTCGCCGGGGAGGCGCGCAAAGCTCTTAAGGAAGGCGATGCCAGGTGGGCGGTTCACCTCCTGTCCAAGCTGAACGACAGCGGGCTGGCCGCCGGCCTTCTATCGGCACAGTTGAAAGAAATGCTGGCCGCGGGCGTCCATGAGTCAGTGCTTTACGTGTTCCCCGATATCGGCAGGCAGTTCACAGTCACCGTCCGCAACAGCGTAGCGGAGGTAACCGAGGGTCAGCCCCTGACCGGCGCCCCCGCCCCGCTGGCCACATTAACGGCCGACTCACTCATTTACAAGCAGATCGCGCTCAAAATGCTGGACATACCGGCCGCCTTCATGCAGGGCAAGATCAGGGTGGATGGGAATCTACCCGCGTTAATCGTGTTTATGGGATGTTTCCAGACCTGATGCCGGCTTGCCAGCGGAATATAGTTGTAATATATAAGTGTTGCACAGGAGATCAATATGAAAAATGACAGCGGTAAGTACGATAAAAAGAAGGCAGCCGTCTGCGGCCTTTTCTGTCCGGCCTGCACCCTTTTTATCGGGACGCAGGAGGACCCGCAGCGCCTGGAATTCCTGGCAGGGGTATTTAAACTGCCTCCAGGGGAGATCAGGTGCAGCGGGTGCCGTT
>Ga0268277_1002466_pt1 | contig 10699 bp, 7 predicted proteins | sample saktaG_5_FD_190132 | JGI IMG/M metagenome (GOLD analysis project Ga0268277, IMG submission 190132) | Saline water microbial communities from Sakinaw Lake, British Columbia, Canada - sak_2010_1_5_50m | ecosystem: Environmental > Aquatic > Non-marine Saline and Alkaline > Saline ...
CTCCCTCAGTTGACTTTTAAGTCAAACTCCATCCGCGCCTGCACCCCCTTCATCTCCCGCAATTTCCGCAGGTAATCGAAATAGTGGTAATCCGCTCCCAGCGCTTGTTTCATGTAGACATCCGGCGTTGATTTTCCGGTGAGCTGTTCGAAGATTTGTTCGAGGGGATCTTTCAGCGTGGGTAGGTTGGTGATCCGGTAGTCGGCGAGATCGGCCATTGAGGCTGCCAGTCTGATGGCGGCATCCAGTCCGCCGAGGGTATCCACCAGTCCTAGTTTCAGCGCTTCGGTACCGCTCCATATCCGGCCCTGGCCGATGCTGTCGACCTTCTTAACTGTCATATGGCGGCCCCTGGCAACGCGTCCGGCAAAGAGATCATAGATGTGATCGACATCTTTCTGTATAACGGCCGTCTGGTAGGATGAAAGCGGTTTCATCAACGGGATGAAGTCGGCGTTTTTGTTGGTCATGGCATTGTCGAAAGTGACGCCCAGTTTGTTGTTCATCAATCCCTGAAGGTTGGGGATAGCGCCCCACACGCCGATGGAGCCGGTGATAGTGGTTGGTTCAGCCATGATCTTGCAGGCAGCACAAGCGATGTAGTACCCGCCACTTGCCGCCACATCTCCAAAGGATGCCACGACAGGTTTTTCTTTGGAGGCCAGTTCGATCTCCCTCCAGATCACTTCTGAAGCAAGGGCGCTTCCACCTCCGGAGTTCACACGGAGCACGATTGCTTTCACGTTTTTGTCTTCACGAGCTTTCCTTACGGCCCGGGAGATCCGCTCTCCGCCGATATTATCTTCGTTTCCCTCGCCATCCACCACATCTCCATAAGCATATACAACGGCGATTTTCTCCTTAGCCGTGGATCTGTTTTTTTCAGGAACCTTCATGTATGAGTCGAGGGTGACAGAGGCGATTTTAGTCGCACTGTCGATTACCAACATCTTCCTTAGCTTCGCGAACATCTCGTCCTTATAGAGGACGGTGTCTATCAAACCATAGTGGATAGCATCGGCAGCGGTTTGGATCAGCAGTTTATCAGCCAACCGGTTCAGTTCCGAAGGTTCAATCTTCCGGGCTTCACTGATGTTGCTAATGACCTGGCTCCACAGGTCGGATATCATGGCGGTTATTTGCTCCCTGTTTTCGGCACTCATCTTATCCAGGAAGAGGGGTTCTGTTGCCGCTTTGAATTTTCCGTGGCGGATAACCTGTACTTCCACATCCAGCTTCTCCAGCGTCCCTTTGAGGAACATCAGCTGGGCATTGAGTCCTTTGAAGAGCATCCCTCCTTCGGGGTTGAGGTAGATCTGATCGGCCGCTGTGGCCAGGTAGTAGGCTGCCTGGGAGTAGTAGTTCCCATAGGCGACCAGGAACTTACCGGAATTCTTGAAGTCGATGAGCGCATCCCTGATCTCTTCCAGCGTTCCTGTCCCGGTAGTGATGTTCTCCGTGTTGAGGTATATGCCGCTGATGTTCTTATCAACTTTGGCTTTGGCTATACTCTTCAGGATTTCATCGAGGCCAAGCACATTCCCCGAACTCATCGGGTTAAGATAGAACGGCATTTTCGGCGCCCGTTCAACAATGGGTTTGTCAAAGTCGATATACAGCACACTGTTCGCTGAAATGGTGACCTCTTCATCGGCTGTGGCGGCAATAATGACACCCAGGATAATAGCGAAACCGATGAACGTAAGGAATACAATTGTGATGAAGCTGCCCAGCATGGAGGCAAGCATGGTTTTGAGGAAATTCATGACGTGAGATTTTTTTACAAAGATAGAGTAATTAACAAAATTTTGTGAATAGCTTTTCATAACACAGGCCGAAAACCGCCATTAATTCCACTATCATTGCAGCGGTTAACCAACGCCTACTTCATGCTCACCAGAGCGGTTTTTCTTCTGTTGTTTTTATTCCTGGTTCCTGTCATTTCCCATCCCGAGACTGAAGAGGGGGGAGGGAAAAAGGGGGTGGGGGCTGTTGACCCGACACGTTCACCAAAAGCAGCTCCCTCTATCTTTATTATGGACAAGGGGTGCAAACAGGTTTCGCGTTTGATCAGCTTCATGTTGCAGCACAACCGGTCGTTGGACAGCAGCTATCTGTCGCGGTTGCTGAAGACCTACATCTCTGAATGCCAGATGGAGGGCGTCAATTATGACATTGCTGTTTGCCAGATGTGCCTCGAGACAGGATTTCTGAGATTCAATGGCTCTGTCAGCCGTTTCCAGAACAACTTTTGCGGCCTGGGAGCAATCAGCGCTTCCGCTGCCGGAGATTGGTTCGGCACGATGGAAGAGGGCATCCGGGCACATATTCAACACCTCAAGGCATATGCCAGCACCGATTCACTCAATACTGAGCCGGTCGACAAGCGGTTTCGTCATGTCAGGCGTGGCACCGTGTTCACCGTGTACGACCTCACGGGTCGTTGGGCCACCGATTCGAAGTATGGGGAAAAGTTGGAATACCTGTTGAGGAAGCTATACAATGATTAGCGATTACCCCTCCCAAACCCTCCCCTAAAGTAGAGAGAGTAAGTCCCTTTCAGGCTTGTCCGCCAATAAGGCGGGGGATTTAGGGGTAATTTCGTATCCTGTATCTTCTTAACTTTGTCTCATGGCGCTTAAAGGACAGGAAATATTTCTCTCTCTGGGATCAAATGAAGGGGACCGGGCGGGGATGATGAAGCTGGCCTACGAATTGATTGAAAAGGAGGTTGGGCCAATCCGGAAGAGATCTGCCATCTATGAAACAGAGCCTTGGCGAATGGAGGGGGCGGAACCGTTTTTGAATCAGGTGATTCAGGTAACCAGCACGCTTTCACCCATTAGGTTATTGACTGTTCTGCAGGAGATTGAGAGGAAATTGGGGAGATGCCGGATGCCGGATGCCACGTCTCGCGTCTCACGTCTCACGTCTCACGTCTCACGTCTCACGTCTTACGTCTCACGCTGCATCGACCTGGATATTCTTTTTTACGGCGATGAGGTGATCGAAAACCCTGAGCTGACGATTCCGCATCCGCACATTGCTGAACGGCGGTTTGTGTTGGTGCCATTGGCGGAGATTGCCGGGGAGTTTTTGCATCCGGGAATGGGGAAATCAATTCGGAAGTTATTGGAGGAGTGTAATGATTTTGGGGAGGTTAAAATTTTCGGTTAAGCGGCCCCCACCTCCCCGTCACTCGCTTTGCTCGTGACACCCCTCCTAATTTTAGGAGGGGAAATTTTCAATTCCTCATTCCTCAATTCCTCATTCCTCATTTCTCATTTCGCCATCACTTCATCATCAAATAGATTTGTATCTTTGATTTATTAATTCGTAACTCGTAATTCGTAATTCTTCATTCCTTTTGTACAACTACATCGTCATTGAGGGTAATATCGGAGCGGGGAAGACTTCTCTGGCTACCAGGCTGGCTGAGGAGCGGCAGGCTTCGTTGATCCTGGAGCAGTTTGAAGAGAATTCGTTTTTACCGAAGTTTTATGAAGATCCGTCCAGGTATGCGTTTCCTCTGGAGTTGTCGTTCCTGGCTGATCGTTACCAGCAGCTCAAAGATCATTTTGGCAGGCCCGACCTGTTCAAGCCGGTGACGATTGCCGATTATTTAATTTATAAGTCGCTGATCTTTGCCGGGCAGAACCTGGAGCCGGCTGAGATGACACTCTACAACCGGCTTTTTTCCATCGTCTCATCCGTCGTTCCAAAACCGGACCTACTGGTCTTTCTTTACCTGACACCGGAGAACCTAAAAAAGAATATCCTTCACCGGGGCAGAAGTTATGAATTGAAGATTTCAATTGAGTATCTTGAAAAGATACAGCAAGGGTATCTGGAGTTTATGAAGCAGCAGTCTGACTGGAAGATATTGCTGATTGAGACTTCCAGGGTGGATTTTGTGAACCGGGACGAGGATTACCACTGGATAACCGATCTCATTTTCAAAGAGTACCCATCCGGCATCACCCGGGTGAAGAGATAAAAAAGGCTGACCCGCGTCCGGATCAGCCTTTTTTGGTCATCAGTAAACCTTACTTCACGATATTCTGGAATTCAGGAGTATTTGCGTAGTTGTAAAATTCGCGGTCGCCTTTGGCCTGAGCTTTCAGATCGTTATTCTGACAAGCTTTCATCAGGTATTCATAGAGCATTCCCGTGTCGGCTTTCTTTGCTCCGACAATTGCCAGCAGGTAGAACGTCTCTGCTGTTTGGGGAGCGCACTTCAGTGTGGTCTCAGCGGCTGATGTGTTGCCTGAAACCAGCTGGAGCAGACCGAGGTTATAGTCGCAGGTTGCACTGCCAAGCAGTTGTGAAGCTTTCTGGTAATCGCCTTTCGGGATCATCAGTACGCCGAGGTTGTAGTTTTCATTCTCGCCAAGTTGTTTGGCTTTGTTGAAATACTCTTCAGCTTTCTTCAGATCACCCGACTTGGCATAAGCAACACCAAGGTTGTTCATAATGATACCGTTGTTCGGGGCAAGTGCATTGGCGTCCTGGAGATAATTCAGAGCATCTTTGTAGTTGCCGGCTGCGATATTGGCAACACCTGCATTGCTCAGGGCTTTCCAGTTATCCTTGTAAATTTTCGCTGCATTTTCGTAAACTTTCACCTGTACGGCAACATCGGTTGTCATGGTACCTGCATAAAGGATCTCTTCCACCTTCAGTTTGCCAGGATCATTGACAGCCAGTCTGGCGATCTCTTCATCGAGCAAACGGGGTTCGTAGAGGTTAGCCTTAATCACAGCCCTTCTCAAAGGAGGAAGGAGGTTTTCTTCAATCTCAGGATAGATCAGGATCATGTCACGCAGTTTCTGCTCTTTCTGAGCTTCACTCACCTGTGAGTTGACAACATTGAGAATCTTGTCTTTATCCTTGATGTTGCTGTTCTGGATCTCCTTGAGGAATCCGTTCCAGTCGGGACCATGGTGGTTCAGCACAAAGTTGACATCAGCGGCAGCAGCTTCAACAGCGGCTTTTACGGCTTTCTTGTCTTTGTTGGCTTTGTTGGCTGCCTTAACCCATGCTTTATATTGGTTAACAACATAGGTATTTCCTGTCACTGAACGTTTCTCGGAAAGGCCTACGTTGAATGTCTCTTCTCCTTCGGGGGAAGCCCATCCGTCGATCTCAATATTCTTCAGTTTCCAACCTTGCTGCAGGAACGCATCCATGCCGGTTAGCGCCAGGATAGAAGCTGCATCCTTGTTCAACCCGAATTTCAAATTGAGCTTGAAGAGATTTTTCGGGAAGTAGAGATCAGAGGATTTGGATACGATCACCTCTTTTTGATAGCCATGATCAGCGATCAGGGTAGTGAGTTCGTTACTGATCCGGGTTGGTGTGTAGATGACTCCAGGAGCGAGTGAGCGTGATGGAAGTTCGATGAACTTGGCCTTCACCTTGATCTCATCTTTCTTCGGGATGAGGGTCTCTTTTGTTTCATAGATGATTGGAGCAACCACCAGTTCCGAGGTATTCATCTCAGGAGTGTATGGGAATACAGTGGTGTAGGTAAATGTGCCACCCTCTTTGTATTTGATCATGGTGCCATCGCCTGTAATCTTTTCTCCCATCAGGTTCATTGGTTTCAGATCATACTGACCACCGGCGTAAGCCAAGGTGGGCTGGAAGTACATGGCTGCTTTCTGTGCGAAATACTTTTCGGGGAAAATGCCTTTGATGGTAACCATTACTGAATCCCCCTTTTCGGAGAGGACGGCAGGTGTTACTTCGTACTTCACCTCTCCATATCTTTTCTCCATCTCCTTCAGGTTGCCTCCGCGGTAGCCGAACTTGTATGTAAGACCGAGAGTAAGTGAGCTATACATGTCATTCTTGATCTGCTTGGCGCCCCCTTTGGTCATGTCGAGGATGTCGCCATCTCTCCAACGCCAGTAAAACTCGGGGTTGATTGACCAGTTTTTATGGATGTTGATATCGAAACCAATACCGGCGCCAACCTTGAACTCGAGGTTGTGTTTAAAGAGGCCGCTGGTGTTTCCCATAACTGGATTAAAGTCATCAGTATTTCTCCCGATCCATGCATCATTTTGGGCAAGCAGCAGGTCTGTCCGGTGACCGATGGTTTGGTCGGCGCCAACGCCAAAGATGGCATAGGAGCTGAATACCCGTTCGGGTTTGTAACCGAGGATCCAGTTGAGCCAGTTGACCGTTACCTGCAGGTCGGTCTCCCATGGATAGGCGACGAATGATTTGTGGAGGTAATGTGGTGTAGGGTTGGTGGGTTCTCCGTTGTCGTAATCGTAGACAAATTTCCCTTTAATCTCACTCTGGAGTTTCCCGTGAGCGATCCGGGCGCGAACGCCGATGACGCGGGTAAACTGTTTGGTGAACACGAGACCATAGTTGTAACCCATGGAGTTGTCGCCCAGGTTGAGCAACAGGTTTTTGGAGAGGTCGCCATTGAATTGCATGATCCCGCCAAAAGCCTGAACCGACCAGTAGCTATATGAAGGAGCAGTGTTCCTGACCTTTTTAGCATCCGTGGTTGCGTCCTGACTGAAAGCGAGGGCAGGTATGAGCGCCACGAGGAGGACGACCAGTACCTTGGATAAGTTTCGATAGAACTTTTTCATACTTCTGAATTTTAGATTTTATTAAAATAGTGTTTACTGATTCACAAATATATTAAAAAAAAAACCAAACAAAAACATCCTTCATGAAAATTTAATCCAATAGCAAATGTTAATTAACTGATTTGTAATCGTTTGATTCTAATTTTTCTGTTTCAAACTGTAAAAATAATAAAAGTTTTAGTATATTCTACGTATGGTTTCCTCCAGAGTTTCACTTTTTATGACAAATTTTCTCCCAGGCTCTGCAAACTTCCCATATCACGATTCCTGCTGAAACAGCAACATTGAGCGAGTGTTTTGTTCCATGTTGCGGAATTTCAATTGCTTGTCCAATCTCTTTCAGTACTTCATCTGCGACCCCCTGAACCTCATTTCCAAAAACAAGCGCGAGAGGTGTAGCTTCTGTGGAAGCGAATTCAGACAGCGTGATACTCATATCTGTCTGCTCCACAGCGACCACCTTGTAGTTTCTGCCTTTCAGCTGGGAAACCGCTTCCAACGTGCTCTCAACGTATTTCCACTCGACCGATTCAGTGGCTCCAAGGGCAGTCCGGTGGATCTCCCGGTGAGGCGGTGTGGCGGTGATACCACACAGGTAGATGGCTTCCAGGTTGAAGGCATCTGCAGTACGGAAGATCGATCCTACATTGTGCAGGCTGCGAATGTTGTCAAGCACAATCACTACAGGCAACTTTGGACTCGCTTTGAAGTTGGCCAGGGAGGGGCGGTTGAGTTCGGACATCGTTAGTTTGCGCATACATGAAAGTTGTCGGTTGTCGGTTGTCGGTTGTCAGTTGTGGGTTGTGGGTTGTCGGTTGTCGGTTGTGGGTTTTAATTGCCGTCGGCTTTAGCCGACGGATTGGGAAATCCGGTCATTTTTGGGCTTTAGCCCCAGATTTTTGGACTGAAGTCCTGAATATTCCAGCACTCCTCAGATTCCGTCAGTTAAAACTGACGGCAATTGATAATCCGGCCTCCGACCTCCGGCCTCAAAATTAGGAATTTTCCGCTTTTTTACCGAGTTATCAACATAATTTGAGAGAACAGATTGAGAGTAGTACTTTTGAAAGAAAATCAGATCCCGGATCCCGGATAAATGAATCTGGCATCTGGCATCTGGTATCCACCAGGTTACTCTCTATGAGCCAGAAATCCGGAAATGAGATTGCAGATACCCCTTTAATGCGCCAGTATGCTTCGATCAAGGCGAAGTATCCGGATGCGTTGTTGCTGTTCAGGGTTGGTGATTTTTATGAAACGTTCGGTGAGGATGCGATCAAGAGCTCTAAGATACTTGGAATTGTGCTCACCCGCCGGGCAAACGGAGCCGCGTCGTATGTTGAGCTGGCCGGATTTCCGCATCACTCGCTGGACATCTACCTTCCGAAGCTGGTGAAGGCCGGCTTCAGGGTAGCAATCTGCGACCAGTTGGAAGATCCGAAGTTGACCAAAACCATCGTAAAACGAGGCGTTACTGAACTGGTGACACCCGGGGTTTCATACCATGATAAAATTCTGGAGCAGAAAGAGAATAACTTCCTCGCTGGGATCCATTTGGAGCCAAAGATATCGGGAGTGGCATTTCTGGATATCTCTACAGGAGAATTTTACGTAGCTCAAGGGTCGATGGAGTATATCGACAAACTTGTGCAGAGTTTCCGTCCCAGTGAAGTGGTGGTCCAGAAGAGCAAGCGGCAGAAGTTCATCGAACTGTTCGGGGATAAATTTTACATCAACACCTTTGATGACTGGGTCTTCACCACCGACTTTTCCCAGGATCTTCTGTTGAAACATTTTGGCACAAAATCGTTGAAGGGTTTTGGGGTTGAGAACATGGAGCAGTCGATTATTGCTGCCGGGTCGGCCCTGCATTACCTGTCGGAGACACAACACCACAAGGTTCAGCATATCTGTAAACTCAGCCGCATCGAAGAGGATCACTACATGTGGCTCGACCGCTTCACCATCCGCAACCTGGAGCTTCTGCAAACACCTCACGAACATGCCAAAACCCTGAATGAGGTGCTCGACCAGACGGTCTCTCCCATGGCATCGCGACTTTTGCGCCGGTGGATCGTGCTGCCGCTGAAGAACCGGCAACCGATTGAGGAGCGGCTGGATGTGGTGGAGTTCTTTACCCGGAAGCCCGACCTGGTAGATCTGTTCCGGAAGGAGTTCAACGAGATCGGCGACCTGGAACGACTGATTTCAAAGGTGGCGGTGGGGAAGGTTAACCCCCGCGAGATGATCCACCTGAAACGGGCCATCGATGCCATCGAACGGTTGAAGGAGATGTGCATGACAACCGATTGCACCGGACTGAAGAAAGCGGGGGAGTTGCTGACCCACCTGGCGCTTGTAAGTGAACGGATTGAAAAAGAGATCAACCCCGATCCTCCGGCACTGGCGATAAAAGGAAATATCATCCGTGAATGCGTTTCTGAAGAGCTGGACGAGCTCAGGTCGCTGGCTTTTTCGGGAAAAGATTTCCTGGTGAAGATCCAACAAAGGGAGCAGGAACGAACCGGCATCAGCTCCCTGAAAATTGGCTTCAACAATGTATTCGGGTACTACCTCGAAGTGACCAATGCCCACAAGGAGAAGGTGCCGGAAGAGTGGCACCGGAAACAGACGCTGGTCAATTCGGAACGCTATATCACCGATGAGCTGAAAATTTACGAAGAGAAGATCCTTGGAGCCGAAGAGCGGATCATGGTGCTGGAGATGATGATTTATCAGGAACTGATCCTTTTCCTGAATGACTATATCCAGCCTATCCAGGTAAACAGCAACGCCGTTGCCAAACTGGATGTCCTTGTGAACTTCGCATACATCTCCAGGCAGAATAATTACAGCAGGCCCCTCTTTAACGACAGCTACGTCATTGACATCAAAGGGGGAAGGCATGCCGTGATTGAGCGACAAATGAAGCCGGGCGAAGAGTACATCGCCAACGATGTATACCTGGATGAAAAGATCCAGCAGATCATCATGCTTACTGGCCCGAACATGTCGGGGAAGTCGGCCCTGTTAAGGCAAACTGCCCTCATCGTGCTGATGGCCCAGATGGGGTGCTTTGTCGCGGCCGAATCGGCCGATCTTGGCCTGACCGATAAGATCTTTACCCGTGTTGGCGCTTCCGACAACATCTCATCGGGCGAATCAACTTTTATGGTAGAGATGAATGAAACCGCCAGCATTCTGAATAACATCTCCAACCGCAGCCTGATTCTGCTGGACGAGATCGGCCGTGGGACCAGTACGTACGATGGCATCAGCATCGCCTGGGCGATTGCTGAGTACCTGCATCAGCATCCGCTGTTCAATCCCAAAGTTCTATTCGCCACCCATTACCATGAGTTGAACGAGATGGCAGCTATCTTCGGCAGGATCCGCAATTTCCACGTATCGATCAAGGAGATTGGCAACCAGGTGCTTTTTCTCCGGAAGATCCTTCCCGGCGGAAGCGAGCACAGCTTCGGCATCCATGTGGCAAAGATGGCCGGCATGCCGGCCGGCGTGCTGGAGAGGGCGGAGGAGATGCTCACTCAGCTCGAGTCCTCTCATGGCCAGCAAGCAGATGCCGGATTCCAGATGCCGGATACCGGATCGAAGAAACCATCGGGCATCAGGCATCAGGCATCAGGCATCGATGAAAGTGGCTTCCAGCTATCCTTTATCCAGCTCGACGATCCGCTACTGGAGCAGATCAAACAGGATATCCTCAATACCGAGATTAATACCTTAACTCCGGTGGAGGCGTTGATGAAGCTGAATGAGATTAAAAAATTGCTGGAAAAAAAGTAGGCTTGTTCTGAAATTTATTTATTTTTGTACCCCTGAATCGCAGAAGTAGCTCAGTTGGTAGAGCATAACCTTGCCAAGGTTAGGGTCGCGAGTTCGAGTCTCGTCTTCTGCTCACTCGTAAGCCCTCAAATGAGGGCTTTTTTATCCGTGCCTGAGATGCGATGAATTGCGTCTTTACGGATAATCTTAATGCCCTGGTGGTGGAATTGGTAGACACGCAGGACTTAAAATCCTGTGACCGCAAGGTCGTGAGGGTTCAAGTCCCTCCCGGGGTACAA
>Ga0268277_1002469_pt1 | contig 10683 bp, 7 predicted proteins | sample saktaG_5_FD_190132 | JGI IMG/M metagenome (GOLD analysis project Ga0268277, IMG submission 190132) | Saline water microbial communities from Sakinaw Lake, British Columbia, Canada - sak_2010_1_5_50m | ecosystem: Environmental > Aquatic > Non-marine Saline and Alkaline > Saline ...
GGCCCGTGCTGCGCATGCCCGCCGAGGGCGCGCTGGTGGGAGCCGACCCTGTGACAGGCCGCAATCAGCAGATCGACCTGTCCTGGGAGCAGCTTTGCCTCTCCACAGTTTACGACCTGCAGGTAGCCAAGGATGAAGAGTTTACGCTGAGGATCAACCCCGCGATCTCCAATGCTCGCAATATCGAGGCGGTCACCGGCTCTATCAGGGCCGGCATGGATGAGGTCAATATGACAAATCCGGGGATGTGGCTTTCCCCTGCGGCGTTGCCTGAGGCAGGGGCGGTTTATTACTGGAGGATTAGGACCTACCGCTCGGCCACCGGGCAGATTGCGATCAGCCCGTGGTCGGATGTCCGCAGCTTCAGCGTTAAGCCGGGATTTATCGTCAATTCATCTTACTACGGAGTGCAGTTGCTGGCCCCCGACAACGGGTGCATGGGCTGCAAGACCAGGCCTGCTTCGTTCTCCTGGTCGCCGTGGAAGGAGGCCACAAAATATGAGTTCGTTCTGTCGGGTGACTCTGAATTCAGCCGGGTCTTGAAACAGGTAAGCACATCCTCGACCGGGTACGAGTATGACGGGACGCTGGACTATGATACCAACTACTTCTGGAGAGTGAGGGCGACCGAGGTGAACGGCCAGGCCATCCCCAGCGATTGGAGCGCGACCTTCAGCTTCCGCACTGAGCAGGCGCCGGCGGAGCCCGAAGCGCATGCATCCGGGCAGGAAACCCCGTTGTGGATATGGCTCATCATCGGGCTTGGCACCGCGCTGGTTATCGTAACGCTTGTTCTGATCCTCAGGACCCGCAGACGGATCTAATCCCGACTTAACGTCACCGCATGAGCTTCTTGAATTAACCGTCATTGCGAGGAGCATAGCGACGAAGCAATCTTGTGAAGTTGCAACAGTTTACAAGATAGCCGCGCCCTTCGGGCTGGCAATGACAATATGAAGCGACGCGTGTAATTTAAGGGATTAATTTCAGCGATGTTTAACTATGAGAATATCCGACGAATGTCATGATTGCCTGAAAAAGCTGGCCCACCAGGCCTCCGCTTTCGGCACCGACGACCCCGCCCTGTGTGAGGATTCCAGGCGCGCCGCCGAGAAGGTGATTAAAGAGAAACTGAAGCCCGGGGTGGTGTCTATCGAGGTCGCCGCTCCCATGCACCAGGTGATCAAGCAGGTGACCGGAAACCATGATCCTTACCGCAAGTTCAAGGATATCGAGATCGATGAAGCGCGGAAGTTGTTCGCCCTGGTCAGGGACAGCTACCGGGAGGGCTTTGTTGAGTATCTCCGGCTGGCGGCCCTGGGCAACGCCATCGATTTCTTCAGGCCCATCGAGGAATTGAGGAAAGAAGCGCATGAAAACAGGTTGGAGTTCACCGTCGATGATTCAAGGCTCCTGGAAGGCAAAGTAAAAAATTCCAGGTTAGTGCTGTACCTTGCAGATAACACCGGGGAGGTATTTTTTGATATGCCCCTGCTCAACCTGATGCGCAGGTACGCCAGGACGATTTATGTGGTTAAGGAGTTGCCGGTACAGAACGATGTCACCATTGCCGATATCAGGAAAGCCGGTCTAAAGAAGGAGGCAGGGGAGGTTATGACCACCGGGACAGCCACGCCGGGAGTGCTTTTAACACTGGCCTCGGACGAGTTTAAAAAGGCTTTTGAAGCGGCTGACTTTATTTTTACCAAGGGCATGGGATATTATGAGGCGCTCGACGAACTGGAGCCGCAGGGCAGGATATTCTTTTGCCTCAAGGCCAAGTGCGGTCCCGTAGCCAGGTCGCTGGGCGTGCCGCTCAACAGCTACGTGGCAAAACTGCACTGATCATCAGGGTAAAGATATGACATTTGAACGACCGGAGATAATCAGGCCGCCCAGCGAGCATGCCAGCTACTACCTACCCCTAACGTCCGGCTGCTCTAATAATACCTGCGCCTTCTGCGCTTTTTCTTTCACCAATCTGGGTGTCCGCGACCTGCAGGACGTCAAGGGCGAGATCGATGCAATGTCCCTCTACATGAACTCCCGCGTGATGCTGCCGGGGCAGCCTGATATCGTCTATGCCATCCTGAGGCGGTGGGACGGCAGGCGCGTCTTTCTACAGGACGGCGATGCGCTGGTATATCCATACCCCGGGCTGGTGGAGGCGCTGCAATATCTGAACGGGAAATTTCCCGCCATTGAGCGCATAGCCAGCTATGCTACGCCTCAGGATATACTCCGGCGCAGCGTCAATGAACTGAAAGCGCTGAAAGCTCTTAAGCTGGGCATACTTTATATGGGCGTGGAAAGCGGCGATGATGAGGTGCTGAGGAGGATAAAGAAGGGGGCCACCCACGCCGGGATGGTCGAAGCGGCCGCGAAGGTCAGGGAGGCGGGTATACTCCTCTCCGTGACCGTGATTCTGGGCCTGGGTGGTGTGCGCGGCAGCCGTCAGCACGCTATGGAGTCGGCACGCATATTAACGGAGATGGACCCCGATTACGCGGGCGCCCTCACGCTGACGCTCATACCGGGCACCCCGCTTTACAGGGAATGGGAGAAAGGCGAATTCGAGCTTATCACGCCATTCGATTCGTTGAAGGAGCTGAGGACAATGGTTGAGCACGCTGATTTTTCGGACTGCTTCTTCAGTTCCATGCACGCCTCAAATTACTTCGCCATACGCGGGAGCATGCCTGCGGATAAGCTTAAAGTGCTGGCCCAGCTTGATTCTATATTGTCGAAAAAGGACCCCGCCCTGCTGCGGCCCGAGTATCTAAGGGGTCTCTGAAGCGCTGGATCAGATGTGGTCCAGCACCTGTGAGAGGTCGGAGATCACGACACAGTCGAAGCCTGTGGCGCCGTTGCGGCTGATGAGGATGGGTTTCATACCAACGCCCCTTGCACCCACGATGTCCTGTTCATAGACATCGCCAATAAAAATAGCCTCAGCTGCCTTTACTCCGGCCTTATCCAGCGCCAGCTGGAAGATCTCCGGTCTGGGCTTGTCGTAGCCGACCTCGAAAGAGGTGACCTTGTAATCGAGGAAAGGTTCAAAGCCCAGCTCCCGGCAGTAGGAATCTATCTCCTGGCCGACATTTGAGATAAGCCCGGTTATCAGCTTCCTTCCCTTCACCAGCCTGAGTGCCGGCACCGCGTCGTTGAATGATTTAAAGACCCAGCCCCTGCTGAAGGCCGCGGCCAGCATCTGCAACGCCTGGTCCGGTGTCGCGCCCGTCCCGGCCAGTATCCTCGAGCCGTATTCCCGGTAAACCGCCACCTTGTCATCCTGCTCACGCTGGCGTACAGGCTGTTTGAAATTTTCCGCCCGCCAGTATGCATCGGCCTCAGGCAGGGTTTCGGCTATCACGGCCGGCGTGACTTTGACGCCGAGACCGGCTGCAATTCCTGCGTACGTTTCTTCCCGAGTCGGGTCGAAATAGGCCAGCGTATTGAAGAAATCGAAAAAAACAGCCTTTATCATGGCAAGTATAGATTATTATATTTCGTGGCTTTTGATGTCAATATCATTGATATGTCACCAGGCGGGTTTTCAAACCCGCCCCTATTGAGCCTTGACATGCATTATAACACTTGCTTATGATGCTACGGATAAAATGAAACTTACCGTCATTGACGCCTTAAGCCTGGGAGATGCCTGGTACCAGTGCCTGCAGAAAGCACTCACCGAGGGCCGGGAATACAGGATCGAGCAGGGCAGCTTCGAGGGCGTGCGCCGCAAGGAGATCGAGCTTGTCGCCATTAATATCAGCCAGCCCGGCATACGTCCTCTCAGCCCGGATGTGCCGACCGGCGTACCCCTGCCCACCACCGACGAGGTGATTGAGGAGTACATGTCTTACCTGATGACCCCCGACAGGCAGGAGAACGAGGAGTACACCTACGGCGAGTTCCTCTCACCGCAGATCGAGGAGATAATCCGTCGCTACCGCAAGGGTTTCGACACCAACCAGATGTGCATGTGCGTGGGCAATGAGCATAGCCTCTATCAGGCTGACCCGCCCTGCCTGCGCCTGGTGGACACGCGCGTGCAGGACGGCGCCCTGCACTTTATACTCTACTTCCGCTCGTGGGACCTGTGGGGCGGCATGCCCACCAACCTGGGCGGCCTGCAGACCCTCAAGGAATACATGGCAGGAGAGATAGGCGTCCGGGACGGCGAGATACACGCCTTCAGCAAAGGCCTGCACCTTTACGAGCACGCCTGGGACCTGGCTAAAATGGTGCTGAGAATTCCCCTGGCTTGAGGCCGGGCCTCCACCTTTGCCTTAACGCAGTTTTATTTTACCGGCCCCGGCTCCAGCATGAGCACCTGCTTTAGTTGATTTGCGTCCGTGTAATGCGCGGGCACCTGCCCTCCTTTGGACCAGGTCTCCGCCAGGTCGCTGTAGTAAGGGCTGAGGTACTGGCCGGACTGCCCGGGCGGGCTCATGATGGTCATGCTGCTGAGGTCGGACATATCGACCACGATCCTGATGGCCGCGCCGCTGTACATGTCGTAGGGGTGCTCACGCGTCCACCAGCCGGCGTGGATGGTGAAATCGTCGCCGGCATAGGGCAGCGGGCTGAGGTTGAGGAAGGGCAGGACGCTTCCCAGCGGGTGCCTGATGGTCATCTGGTGGACCTTGCCCCAGGCCCAGTTCTGCGGGTCGCTTCCCAGGCGCCCTGACAGCTCGGCTACGGCGTCCTTCACGCTCTTCAGCACCATGTCGTCGCGGGTCTCCTTGACAGATGTGGTGGAGATGTCGTCCCATAGCTCGTTGTTGTTGTCATCCATGTACCTGATCAGCCATTGCGTGGGGATAGAAACGTGAAGGTCCTTGAACAGCTCGTCCACTATTTTCGTGCCGAGTTGATCGTAAAGCGTGTTCTTGATGAGGTGGGTGAAAAACGAGTTGAAGAGCGTTGCCTGCGGGCTGTCTACTGCCATGGCATAATCCCAGCCCTTGAGCAGGCCGGTGTACCTGGCCAGGTCCTGGTTACCGCTGCATACACTGAGCACCCGGGGCACCCAGCGTTTGGCCAGGTTGGAGCCAACGTCGTTCTGCATCCGGCGGATATCGTCCACGGTGAACTTGTCCTTGGCCTTTGCCATCTCCGCGAAACGGAAGGGCCGCTCGAAGAGGAAATAGGCCGTGCCGTAGAAATTTGCCGGCTCAGGCTCAGGCGTCTGGTTAAAGGATGCCAGGTAACCCTTATCCGGGTTGAGCTCGAAGGGATGGTCCTCGAAGGGGACGAAGCCGGCCCAGTCGTACTGCCCCTTCTCACCGGGCACCGGTATGGGATTTTCACCCGATTTCCGGATGGGAAGCGTGGTGATGTACTGGTAGCCGATATTGCCGTCGACATCGGCATAGCCCAGGTGAACGCTGCCCCCGCGCACCACGCCCAGGGTATTGCGGAACTCCTCGAAGTTCTTTGCGCGGTTGAGCCCGAGCAGCCCCTCTACAGTGCCGTCATGTCCCATAAGTCCGGGCCACAGCATGGTGCAGTTGGGCGGCAGTCCGGGCATGATCTCGGAGACGACCGGCCCGTGGCGCGATATTTTAACCTTGAAATTCTCGTTCTTCATACCGTCCTTGCCCTTGACCTTGATGGTCTCGTCGATGACCTGGAAATCTTTATAACCATCCTCGGTCAGGTACTGGTTGGGGTTTGCAGGATTCAGGGTTTCGGTGAAGAAGTCCAGGTTGTCGCCGTTGCCCACGGTGATGCTCCAGGCTATGTGGCCGTTGAACCCCAGCGCATGCACGCCCGGCAGTCCCGCGATGGATCCGCCGATAACGTCGTAGTCACCGCCTTTGAGGTGCACCAGGTAGAAGAGCGAAGGTATGGCGGCCTCGAGGTCGGGGCTGCCCGTGAAGACGGGCTTGCCGGTCGTGGTGCGCGAGCCGGAAAAGATCATCCAGTTGGAGGCCCGCATCCTCATCGGCACCGGACAGTCAATTTCACTGGACGTATCGGCTGAAGGCGATGTTGCGTCTATAAGCGGAAGAGTGTCCTGGGCGTAAGCCGGGATGTTTTCACCGGACGATGAGATGTATGGCGCCCCTTCAGGGATATAGGGCAGCAGCTTCTTGAGCATCTCCGGGCCCGCCTGTTTGTAGATCTGGTAGAGCACCGGCTTGATCCCGCGCGGAGAGTTGAGGCGGAAGGACATCAGCAGCCCGGCCACCATGCTGTCGGCCGGCTTCCAGGCCTGTGGTTTGCCTCCCAATATGGTGTACTCGGCGGGAAGGAACTTCACGGTATTTAGATAAGCATTGACGCCGCTGGTGTAAGAATCGACAGCCGTCTTAGTAGCTGGGCTGATATTGGCATATTCAGCTTCAGCAGCAGGGTAAAAGCCCAGGGTCTTAAAATACTTATCGGTAGCGATCATCCTATCGCCGAAAAGCGTGGACAGCTCGCCCCTGCCGGCCAGGCGCGTCAGGTCCATCTGGAACATCCTCTCGCGTGCAGTTATATATCCCTGCGCAAAGAAAAGGTCCTCGTTGCTTTGCGCGAATATATGGGGTATGCCGTGTTCGTCCGTCCTCACCTCGACCGGGGCCTTGAGGCCTTCTATCTGCAGTGTGCCGGAGTATGACGGCTGCGGCAGCCTGAAGAAGGCCTGGAAAGCTATTACACCAACAAGTGCAAGGGCCAGGATAACACCCAAAGTAATATACAGGGCACGCGTTTTCTTTGATTTCATAGCTGTCTCCAATTATATTGGGGGCCGTTGCTGCCCCTTTAAATCTTTTTAGTTTATCAGGTACCCCGCTTTACCTGTCAATTAGCAGGGTCACAGCAGGTACATGTCTTCCGCCGCCCTGAGGAGCTGGTCCCTGAAGTCCGGGTGGGCCAGGCTGATTATGCCCAGCGCGCGGTCCCGCGTGGACTTGCCTTTGAGGTTGACCGATCCGAACTCGGTGACCAGGTACTGGATATCCATGCGCGGTATGGATACCACCGTCCCGGATTTGAGTTGGGGCACGATACGGGAAACCGTCCCCTTGCGCGCGGTCGAGGTGAAGGCCTGGATTGATCTGCCGCCACTGGAATTATAGGCCCCACGGACGAAATCGAGCTGCCCGCCCGTGCCGCTGAACTGTGAACCGGCCATATGCTCGGCGTTGCACTGCCCTGTCAGGTCCAGCTCTATCACCGTGTTGACGGCCACCAGGTTATTATTACGTGCGATCACCGCCGGGTCCTCTGTGTACGAGGCCGGATGGCTCTCCATGCTGGGGTTATCATGGATGAAGTCGTACATCCGCCGCGTGCCCTGCGCCACCACGAAAACATGCTTGCGGGGGTGAAGGTTCTTGCTCTGCCCGTTGACCACACCCTTCTCTATGAGATCGACCATAACGGGGGTGAAAACGCCGCTGTGGATGCCCAGGTCCCTGTGTCCCGACAGGTATTTTCCTATGGCGTTGGGGATGCTGCCGATGCCCAGCGCGATGGTCGCCCCGTCCGGTACCATCTCTGCGATACAGCGTCCGATTATCTCGTCCTCAGGGCCGGGGTCGGGAGTGTGGATTTCCAGCAGCGGCACATGGTTTTCCACGATAATATCCACCTCTGATATATGCAGCAGTGTGTCTCCCAGCACGCGCGGCATATTCTCGTTCACCTCGACTATCAGGGTTTTACAGGCGCGCGCGGCCGCCCCGTTGTAATCGTTGACGGCGCCCAATGTGAAATAGCCGTATCGGTCCATCGGGGAGACCGTCATCATCATGATGTCGATCTCCATATGCTCCTTCAGCAGCCTGGGTATCTGGTGGATGTATGTGGGCACGTAATAGCTCAGCCCTACCTTATGGCGCGACCTGTCGGCCTCGGTTACAAACCAGGAATGCGATTCTATGCAGTCGGAAAGGTCGGGGGAAAGGACCGTGCGCGCCGCATGATGCATGGGCAGGCTGGAATATACCCGTAACCCGGACAGCTCTCCCCGCCTGGCGCGGTCAGCCAGCGCCGTCAAAAGGGCGGGGGGTTCTGAGATACTGGCCCCGTGTACGATGGTATCCCCGCTCTTGATCCCCGCAACAGCAGCATCCGGCGTTAATAGTCTGCGGCGGTACTTGCTGTAAACACCCATAAAGGCCTACTGGTTCCAGGTTGCGCCGTTATTTAGGCTGTGCGAGAAGGCGCTCTCCGTGCCGCTGGTGCCGGCATAGGCTGTGATCCCATCCGTTGACCATTCGACTACGGCATCGCGCGATCCCGTGGGCGCCTTCTGGCTGGGCAACCAACCCGGGTACATCGAAGTTGGATTGGCAGAATAATATGTCTGCACCTGGTAGCAGCCGCCACCTCCCCGGCACTTCACAGCGCCCGCCATCAGCTTGCCACGGGAGATGCTTCCGTGGTAGGCGATGGACGCAATTGCTTCCGGAGCGTTCATGCGGTAGACCTGGTAATCGGACACCTGATAGGCGTCTGATCCCGGATTGTTCTTGTTCCATGATGCAAAGGCCCTGCGTGAAAAAGGATTGCTGCCGTTATAGTCGGAGGGCAGGGCTATATCTGCGTGGTTAAGTGGCCCGCCGGCCTGCCCTATCTCAACGGGGTAGCCCGTCCACGAATTCCAGGTCATAGAGTTTGAGCCGAGGTCCCGTACGCCTGTATACAGGTATGTTCTTGTTGTGCTGGAGGCTATTATTAGCAGGGCGCCGTCAGAGGCGTAGGATGGAGAATAGCGGATGGCGGATACATCCACTCCGCCGCCGCCGGGGGCTGCCCATCCGGAAGTGCCGCTGCCCGCATTGAACCACCCGCCTGAAAAACTGGTCAGTATGTTTATCAGCACGCTGCCACCGGCTGACCCGCTCCAGGTGCCGGCAGCCAGTTCGCGCCTCGGTGCGCCGTAATCCTGCGATATGGCTATGCACCTGACCGCCTGGCCTGCACCCAGGTATGATGTTATGCCGGTGCTCTGGAATGTGGCGCCGCCGTCCCCGGAGATGTGTACCTGGCTGCCGCCGGCGGTAACCACGGCTATGAAACCCGGATCGTCAGGCGCCACGGCCAGGTCTATCCACGGTGCGCCGGCGCCCAGCGCTGCAGAGATGTCCCTCCAGTCAACCCCCGCTGTTGTAGAGCGGTAAAGCCGGGAGCTGCTGGAATCCAGCGCGTAGATGGTCAACCCGTCGCCGCCGACTGCTATGCGGCTGATATCGGCGCCGATCAGCAGTAAACCGCCTCCGGCGCCCGGTGCAACAGGCAGGTTCTGCGCTTGCGGCGGGACTACCCCCGAAACGGTGAAAGCCTGGCTCGGCGTGACCGGGTCGATGTTGCCGTTAAGGTCCTGTGTCTTTACATAAAATATATAACTCCCGTTGGGCAGGTTGTTGAAGGAGCGTGATGTGTCAGCCAGGAAAGGCGTGTAGTCTTTATCCCATCCCTGCAGGAATGTGGCATAAATGAAGTTGGAAGGTTCAACCGAGGAAAGCCCGCTGCCCCATTTAAACAGTACCGTGTTGTAGTTGATGGTGCCCACGGGTCCCTCGTAGATGATCGTGGAAAAGCGGGGTCTGTCGCCGGCGGGTATGATAGGCGGGACCGATGGGGCGGGTAGGGTTGTGGTGGGCGATGGCTGCAGGTTACAGGCAGCCTGCGGGCAGATCAATACCGTTAAGCTCACGAGGAAAAGTATGGTTAATCTTAAATACCTGTTGCCCATGGATAAGCCCTGCCCCTGTAGTACATTATACAGCCTGTCGGCCAACGTGGCACAGGGGCATATTTTATATTTTGACCTTATCTTACTTTGCCCCTATAATCAAGTCCGTATGCTATCTATAGCTTGTATCATTTGCCGCTCCGCTTAACCAGCCTGCCCCGCCAAGCAATGGTATAATTTATCAGCCTTTGGTATCTCATCAGGAGGGTAATGTGCCGGAAGAAAATATGAAAGTCACCATGGAGAAGATCGTCTCGCTGTGCAAAAGGCGGGGCTTTGTTTTCCAGAGCAGCGAGATATATGGTGGCCTGGGCAGCTGCTGGGACTACGGGCCGTTGGGCGTCGAGTTGAAGAAGAATATCAAGGACTACTGGTGGAGGAAGGTGGTGCAGGAGCGCGACGACATGGTGGGTATCGACGCCAGCATCATGATGCACCCGCAGGTCTGGGTGGCCAGCGGCCATGTGGCGGGTTTCTCCGACCCCCTGGTCGAGTGTAAGAGCTGCAAGCACAGGTTCCGCTCCACCGATATCGACGTCTCGGCCTGCCCTGATTGCGGCGGAGTCCTGACCGAGCCCCGCATGTTTAACCTCATGTTCAAGACCTTCATGGGTCCTGTCGAGGATGCCGCCAACATCGTTTACCTGCGTCCGGAGACTGCACAGGCGCAGTTCGTCAACTTTGAGAATGTGCAGTCCACCACGCGCAAGAAATTGCCCTTCGGCATTGCCCAGGTGGGCAAATCCTTCCGCAATGAGATAACTACGGGCAATTTTATCTTCCGCACGCGCGAGTTCGAGCAGATGGAGATCGAGTACTTCGTCAAGCCCGGCACGGACGGTGAGTGGTTCGATTACTGGGTCAACGAGAGGCTGAACTACTACGTCGGACTGGGCATCAGGAAGCAGAACCTGAGGCTCAGGCAGCATGATAAAGAGGAGCTGGCGCACTATGCCAAAGCCTGCTTCGACGTAGACTACAAC
>Ga0268277_1002472_pt1 | contig 10676 bp, 11 predicted proteins | sample saktaG_5_FD_190132 | JGI IMG/M metagenome (GOLD analysis project Ga0268277, IMG submission 190132) | Saline water microbial communities from Sakinaw Lake, British Columbia, Canada - sak_2010_1_5_50m | ecosystem: Environmental > Aquatic > Non-marine Saline and Alkaline > Saline ...
CATCACACCAATGACTTCTTTCATGGCAAAGTTGACCAGGGTCGCGGCCGTGGCGCCGCCCATCACAACCATCATCGATGGAACATGAATGAAGATTTTCATATCGCCACCGCTGAAGATCGTGTATGCAATCAGGGCCAGGCCGGAGACGATTCCAAGAATTGTCGCTAAATCCATAATCCGAACTTCATTTTAAATTCCCTTATGCGAACCGGATCTCAAGAAATTGAGAATCATTCCAAAACCATATCATTCATCGAGGACCTGTTCTTCAACAAGTCTGCATATCTGTTACGAACATCACCGTTTCAAGCGGGACGTTTCGTCAAAAATCTCCTCAAATGTGTTGATCACTTTCGAGGCAGCCTGATAAGCACGCTGCGCTTCGATCATTTTGGTAAACTGATCCGCCAAATCGACGGTCGACAGCTCCAGCGAGTTCGATTCCAGCACACTGCCCTGGCTGCTCGCCGTGCTGATGTGGGCGATTCCGCTCTCGGCCGTATCCTTGAAATAACCCTCACCGATCTTTTCGAGACCCATCGGATTTCTGAATTTGGCCAGCGCGATTTGAGCCAGCTGAATTTGCTCTCCCGTTCCGAAGGAGCCGAAGATTTTGCCGTCATTATCGATACTGAAACCGGAAAGGATTTCCGACTTGCGGCCATCCTGTTCCCGGCCCTGCAGCGTCGATACGGACTCGAATTGCGACAGCCCGATAAAACCGTCAGTCGCCTCGCAGTGAAGGTTAACCTTCATCTCCGCCGCCCCGTTTTCGGAGTCCAACACAATGGCATCGGCGCCGCCGTCGAAGACAAACGAGGCCAGACTGCCGTCCGGATCGAAGATGACCCGGCCCGATCCGCCTTTGATGATTGTGCTGTCGTCCCCGCAGGTCGCACTCCATAGCCAGGTTCCCTGGTCCTCGGATTTAAGGAAATCGATACCGATATTATGGCTTTTTCCCAGACTATCGTAAATGATGATCGACGTGGATATCTTACCCTGATAGCCTTCATCTACCAATGCAAATCCGGGAAAACTGATTTCCCCGGCGTTGCCGTCGGCAGCCGTTAAACTGATCGAAGAACTACTGTCGCCGCTGATATCATCGGTGACTACGATTTTGCCGTCGACGATTTCGGCCGTGGAACCACCCGTGTACAGGTTGTTGATTTTATCGACCAGATCACCCAGGGTGACGCCATCTTCCGTACCGTAAACAAAATTCCCATCGACGCTACTGTTGTCGGCCAGTGTGCCGGTGATATGAAAGCTGTCCGACACAGCCAGATCAGTGTAAGTTTGCAGCAAATCATTGATATCGGTGTCCGCCGTGGCAATCCCGCCGGAAACCGCCGAGGCGCCGCTCTGGAATCCCAATACGGCCAGGGCATCGTTGGTTCCGGAAACCACACTCAGCCCGGTGCCGCTGAAGCCGTCCATAACCCTTAACTTGATTGCGCCGTTAACATTCAGGGCTTCCACCCGGCCATTCAATTCATTATTGGCTGCGATCTGATTGTTGATTTCCGCAACGATTGCATCGGCCGAATTATAGGTCCCGGCCGTTAAGGTAATTTGCTCCGCAACCTGAGTATCGTAGTTTGGTTTGATATTGATCTGCAGTTGATCGTTGCTGCCGGCCATGATACTGATCGGTGTGCTGAACGCCGATCCAAGCAGCGTGGCTTTCTCCAAATACTGGCACCCGCTGGCCCATACTTCCGTAACGGAATTTAAGCCCGCATTCAGATTACCGGAGAACCAGACATTCTCAGTAGGCTGCGGCGGCAGGATCAGGTTTGAATCGATTATGATATCATTGAGCTGATTTCCATTCTGCTTGGTACCGGTCGCAAAACCGGCCTGCATCCAGCCCTGGACCGAGTCACCATTCAAGGTCACCAGTTTGCCCTGTTCATTGATCTGAAACGAACCGGCCCGCGAATAGACTTGCTCGTCTCCCGCGCGAATAATAAAGAAACTGTTGCCGTCAATCGCCATATCCGTCGGATTGCCGGTGTAGTTGATGGCGCCCTGTTTGAACAGCATCTGGGTAACACCCGAGACTGTGCCTAGCGCTTCCACGAAAGACATCTGCTTCATCTTGTATCCCGGGGTATTGATATTGGCAATGTTCTCCCCCAGAATTTCCAACCTTTGCTGTTGCTTTTCTAATGCTGCAACGGGAATGTGAAACATAAACATGGTTCTCTCCTTCTTTTTGCTTCCGCCTCATTCAATCAGCGGAAAGAGAGCCTCCCGATACGGGACCGGCTCGGTTCATGAATTATACAATAGCAACACTATCCACGTTGGTGAAAATATTACGATCTCCGGTCGGGATCGTCGTCACCACGGTTTTATTGCGGATACTGACCACATAGGCATGATCGTCGACCAGAATTAACGAATTCCGGGCTCCCTTTTCGGAGGCCTGCCGGAATCCGGTTTCCAATCGCTGCATTTCTTCCGGCTGAATATCCATACCGCGATCATTCAGCCGCTGAACGGCGTGCGCCGAAAATTTAAGCCCTTCCCGGGACTGGCCGGACAGCACTTCCGAAAACGTCTTTCCGGTCTGCGGCGTTCGCGTTCCGCGCTCCAGCTCCACCGGCGGAGCTTTAACGGTCTGAATCGATGGTATTTTTCCGGCCATAAAATTAAGTTCTGTGACTTTCATACATTTACCTCAAATGTTGTCGCTTACGCCCAGTTCGAGAACCGCCGAGAAAGGAATCTCTGTATCCCCGACCAGCAGCATGGCGCGGCCCTGATCGTAGCGAACTCCCGATACCTTACCGATCATCAGGGATTCTACATTCAGGCCGTTCCCGGCGGCATCCGTCGCTTTGAGTTCAAAGGTATAGGTCCCCTCAGCGACAGCCTCGCCGTTTTCATCCAGGCCGTCCCATTCGATGCTGTGGTCGCCGGCCAGCAGATCTTTGACTTTGAGTGTCCTGACTACCTCGCCCTGAGCATCCAGGATCGAGATTTCGACATTGGCCGCGGGACTGTCCAGACGGAAAGAAACGGTTCCTGCCCCGTCGTTGTCAAAGACGACACCGTTGCCCAAACCTGTAACCGCTTTACCGATAATGGTGGTAGCCAGCGTATTATTGATCGCCTGCGTCAACAATAAATCAATATCCAGACTCTCTGAAATATTATCGTTGATATTGCATAGCTGTTCGAGCGAACTGAACTGCGCCAGCTGTCCGGAGAAATCGGTGCTCTCCATCGGCGACAGCGGATCCTGATTGCTGAGCTGCGTTATCAGCAACCGCAGGTAATCATCCTTTCCGAGAGCCGCCTGGTCCAATTGCATACTTGATGTCATGGACTCAATTGTGCTCATGGTTCATCTCCTTTCCTTGATTAGGCCAGCACTTCCATGCTGTTATAACCAAAATTCTGCGCCTTGAAAATCCCGGCCACGCTGGCTGTCTCATCCCGCAAGCCCGTCATTTGATGGGTCTTAAAGCGTTTGGCGTTTTGGCGCTCGCCCGGTTGAAACCGATCGGGGCGCTTCCAGACGGCAACATCCAGCGCCTCGAAATGAATACCCCTGGCCCACAAATTCTGATTCATCTGCGGAAGAATCTTTTCCAGCTCGGTTCGCGTCACCTCGGATTGAACAAAAATCGTCGCCCGGCTGTCCGTATCGTTGTTGTCAAACTGGATTTTTTTCAGGCCATAGGGATTATCTTCGAAAGTGAAATTCACATGCCGGTTGTCTCTCTGCGCGGCTGTCTGAAATAGTATTTTTTCGATCCGTTCCACAGCCTGAACGAGGTTCGCCTGCCGCAGGGCAACAATCTGCGGAAAGTTCGGAGTCTGCAATTGCAGCATCCGTGGGGAACTGATGACGTTCACCACCGTTGCCGGTTTCAGGGATTCCGCCGGAGTCCTCTCCGTTAAACTTTGCGCGGCCTGAAGCTGGGAATCGGACGCACTCGCAATTGGCTTATCCGGACTCTTTTCTTCGACCTGCCACAGATTGGCTTCGCCGCTATTCCCGGTGCTGTTTTTCTGTTCCGAAGTTAGCGCCGGAGCATTCCCGGACGGCGATTTTGCGTTGGCATTCAACGCATCATTGAGCGTATTGCCGTTGCCATCCGCACCCTTCTTTGCCGTAAAAATGTTGGTCAGGATGCCGGCAATGGCCGCTTTGGCCTTTTCAAGTTTATGCGGGGCGGCGGTCGTCTCCGGGCTTTTCCCCTGCTTCGTTTCCAGGAGCTGCTCCTCTTTCACCAATGAAGTCGCTGTGTTACGGGAACCTTTCTCGACAGTTCCCCTAACGATTTCACGTTCACCGTCTTGGCCCTCCCTAAGCACTTCCTTTAACTCCGCATCACCGCTACCCGCCTTTTGCAGGGCCGGATCGTGAAGTGAGTCCATTTCATCCGACTTGCTGACCGAACCCAATTCTTCCTCCGGTTTACCCGCCGGGAGCGATCTCTCGAAAGTCCGGGGGCTTTGCTGCTCCGGAATCAATTGCTGCACGAAATCCAGAAAATCTCCCGCGACTACCGCTTCATCCTGCGTCCGGCCCGTTCGTCTTTCCGCCAGGCCCGGTGCTTTGCGATTTTCCGTAATTACTTCAACTACATCCATTTTCATCTCACCTTTAAAGCAAATGCTGTTTACCCCTTCAACTGTGCCAGCTTCTGGGTGATTCTGGCTGCGCGGTTATTCGGCAGGGCCACCAGGATATTCTTGCGCATCCTGGCGTTGATATTTTTGTACAGTTCAATTACAGTATTGTCATCGACCGATGTCAGAATCGGGCGTATCTCCTCGATTTTCATGGTCTCATAGGTTTTGGCCAATTCCAGGATGCTGCCGGTCTGTTTCTTCATCGCCACCAGCTCGCCGTTCAGGTTATCAACAGTCTTCTGGAATTCCAGGAGCAGTTTATCCTTAAATTCCAGTTGTTCGCGAAGGCTGTCCCGAACATGCCCGACGCTAAGGATCTGTTCATTCATTTCGGTTACGCGGGTATTCAGAAAGGACAACTCTTCTTCCTTCTGTTTCAACAGCTGCGAAACAATGCGGTCATTATTCGCCAAAACCTTGGTCCTGGTAGCCTCATCCATCGGTTTCAGGAATACCAGTGCAAAGAAAACGATCACAACCATAACAATAAATGATCCGATACTCAATCCTATCCATTTGAATACTTTTCCCATGATAAAACCTATGACTTCTTATTTCGGATAATCTGCAGAGCGACTTCGCCTTCCTTGAAGAGTTCCGTTTTCTGAAGCTTTTTCAGATATTCCGTTTTCCTGCGATTCCGTAATTGCTCCAGGATTTTACGGTCCTTAGTCGCCTCTACGAGTTCTTCTCTCCTTCTCTCGACGAGTTCATTCGACTTGCGCACATATTCGGCCTGATTCACAATCTGCTGGTTCAATTGCTGGATATAATCGCTGGATACCTGCAGATCGAAAAGTGAAAGCCGTTCACGATAATTGCCGGCGTCTCTCGAATCTTCAACAACCACACGCTTGCGTTCGTCCAGACGGTACAATTTCCGCTCTTCGCTTTCGAGCTGCACCCGCGATTTTTTCAGGTCAATGGACTTGGCATGTTGGATCGATTCGCGCAAATCGGCGACCTGCTGCAGCGGAAATTTGAACATCTTAGTCATGTCTTATCTCCGAATTTTTCGGTGATCTGGCTTAAATACGCGACCGTTGTTTCACAGGAGGACGCTTCATTGACGGTCTGTTTCAAAAACCGGTTCATCAATTCCCGATGCTGAATGGCAGTATCGAGTTTAACGTTCGTACCTGTTTTGTAGGCGCCGATATTTACCAGGTCCTCTGACTCATGGTAGGTGGCCAGCAACTCCAGAAATTGCTGGGTGTCGCTCTTCTGCTTCTCCGAGGTGACCTCGTTTTTGAGACGGCTGATACTCTCGAGCACATCGATCGCGGGGTAGTGCCCTTTCGCAGCCAATTTGCGGGACAGTACGATATGCCCATCCAGAATCGAACGGGCCGAATCGCCGATGGGATCGTCCATATCGTCGTTTTCGACCAGGACCGAATACAAGCCGGTGATGCTGCCCGAGCGGAAATTGCCGGCCCGTTCAAGGAGCCGCGGCAGCAGTGCGAAAACCGACGGCGTGTACCCTTTGGTGGTGGGCGGTTCCCCGGTAGCCAGGCCAATCTCACGCTGGGCCATGGCCACGCGTGTCAGCGAATCCATCATGAGCATGACATCCATGCCCTGGTTGCTGAAATATTCCGCAATGGCCGTCGCAATCAGGGCGCCTTTGACCCGCACCATGGCCGCCTGGTTCGAAGTGGCAACCACGACGACCGAATTCTTGAGGCCCTCTTCTCCCAGATCCCGTTCGATGAATTCTCGCACTTCACGGCCTCTCTCACCCACCAGGGCGATGACATTCACCTGGGCTTCCGTGTACTTGGCGATCATACCCAGCATGACACTCTTACCTACGCCGCTGCCGGAAAAAATGCCGATCCGTTGTCCCCGGCCAATCGTAACCAAACCGTCGATAGCCCGGATACCGGTAGCAACAGAACTTGTGATCCTGGACCGGTGTAACGGGTTTGGGGGTACATTATAAACCGGTTGGTTATGATCTCCGACAATAGGTCCTTTTCCATCTATGGGATTTCCCAACCCATCTAGCACTCTGCCCAGGAGTTTCGGACCTACCGGTACGGAGAGCGGTCGGGGACTTCGCCGGACGCGGCTGCCTGGAGAAGTGCGGACTACTTCGTCAAAGGGCATCATCAATACATTATCTTTCCGGAAACCGACGATCTCAGCCCGGATTATATTTCCCGATCTCGTAAAAATTTCACAAAGCTCACCCAACTCTCCGTCGGGCAATGTCGCCTCGATTATCAAACCCACAGCCTGGACGACTTTTCCGTCTTTCTGAAAGCGGGGCAGCATCGGTATGCAGGCACTGTAGTGGTTCAGATGCGCTGTGGTATTCATGCGTTCAATCCCTGTTTAAGCAGGCCTTTTTCAAGCAGTTCGATCTGCCGGTCAATCGTACCCTCGATGAAAAAATCATCCGTTTCGAGAAGGCACTCCCCGGCTTTCAGCTGTTCGTTCTCTTTGAAAACGATCTCGCCGTCGAACGGCAGGGCTTTCGCGAATTCACCCGTATTTAATCCGCGGAGCTGTTTATGATTCAGGTGAATCGTGACTTTGTTCTGGGCGGCAATATTTCCCAGAAGTTCCTGCAGTTGCCTGGACAAAAACGAATCCTGCAGGTCTTTCTCCTGCAAAGCCACGCCGAGGATACACTCGGCGACTTTCAAAGCCACCTGCAGGAGCGGTTTGTGCATGTTCCGGATGGCCGCTTCAAATTCATATTTCAGGCCGATCACGGTGCGTTGAAAACACTCAATCCGGCTCTCCAGCGCTTCGCCCGCGCTGTTACGGCCCTCCACACAGCCCTTTTGATAGGTAGCTTCCGCAATCTCCTGCAAAGTTCTGTCGAAACCGGTCAGTTTATCCGAACTCAGGCCTTCTAAAAAATCCGGCGTTTCGAGATTCATCCCGTAGCGCGCCATAAACCTTGAAAAGAGCTGCGCAGGATCATCCGTATTCACTTCGGTCGGTGTCACATCTGCGAACCGAATTCTTTTAACTTCCTCATGGAGTCGGATGACTGGCATTACTCTATGATCTCCTCTTCTTTATCATGGTTGATGACGATCTCATTGGATTCTTCCAGTAAATGAAGAACATCCAGGATTCTCTTCTGAGATGCCTCGACATCGCGAACCCGGACAGGACCGAGATAGTTCAATTCATCCTTCAACATCTCAGCCGCGCGTTCGGACATGTTGGCATAGAGTTTCTCCTTGAGCTCGGTGCTGCTGGCTTTCAGAGCCAGGGCCAGTGTTTTGGAATCAACCTCTTTAACGATGCGCTGAACGGCGGCATCGGAAAGTTTGACGATATCTTCAAAGAGGAACATGAGGCTGGTAATCTCATCGGCAAGTTTTTCATCCCGGTTGCGTAGATTTTCCAGGATATTTCTCTCGGTCGAATGGCTCACCGAGTTCAGGATTTCAGCCACGGCTTCCGCGCCGCCGGTGGTGCTCAAATCGCCGCCGAAGACGTTGTCAATCTGTTCCCGTAAGACCAATTCGATATCCTCGATCAAATCGGGAGAAGTTTTCTCCATTGTCGCCAGCCGATAGGCAATTTCACTCTGACACTCCATAGGCAGTTCCGAAAGGATCGAAGCCGCCTGGATGGGTTTCAGATTGGCCAGAATGATAGCCGCCGTCTGGGGATGCTCGTTTTGGAGAAAATTTAAAAGCTGTTTGTCGTCGACGGTCTGCAGGAGGTAAAAGGCACTGACTTCCGTGGAAGCCTCGACTTTCTTAATAATATCTTCGGCCCGCTTGTGGCCCCAGGCGCTTTCCAGGACTTTCCGGCCGTACTCGATGCCGCCCTGTACGATGTACTGATTCGCCATCATCATCTGGTAGTACTCTTCGAGTACCTGATTGATCAACTGCGGCGGAACGTCTTTCAGACGGGCAACTTCGATTGTCAGTTTCTCTACTTCACTATCGCTCATATTGCGCATCACTTCCGCCGCGCCCTGAACTCCCAGGGCAATCACGATCAGGGCGGCCTTCTGTAATGATGTGAATTTCTGTTCCAGTTTTTCTTTCATCATGATTCCTGGCTCAGCCATGAGCGCAATAATTTGGCCGCATCATCGGGATTTCCTTTTACGTAAGAAATCACGTTCTCGGTCATCTTATTTTTGCTATCCGACGAGGCCCTGCTTTCGGAATTGAACCGGTCAGCCTGATCTTCACCGGGCAGCGCCGTTCCTTTACCGGATGAAGCCAGGAAGGCGCCCTGTCCGGCATTATAACCACTCAGAGCAGCCGATTCGGTCGGAAACATAAAGACCGATTTGGAATTTTTAAGAAGCATCTTCACCACTAAAAAAGCAAACAGAACACCAAGAACGATCATCCCCTTGTTCATTACGTTCGCCCATAAATACTGCTTCTCCGCTTCTGCGAAATATTGTTGATCGTCACTGAACATGGATTTATCCAGCTGGATATTCTGGACCTCTACCACGTCCCCGCGGGATTCATCAAAGCCGATCGCACTCTTCACCAGGGTGCCGATCTGATCCAGTTCCTTCTGGCTGCGGGGAAGATACTTTTGGACTTCCTGGCCCTGCTCATCGACAGTAATGCTGTAATTGCCGTTCACCAGCACAGCCACCGAGATCTTTTTGGTGTTGCCGATGTTGCGCACATAATATTCGCTGGTCTGACCCACTTCGTAATTGGTAATCGTATTCTCGTTTTTACGGCTGTTGCGGGTATTGTTAACGGAATCCACATCCGAGGAAGACTCGATATGCGACTCTTCGCTGATAACCACAATCGTATTGGGATCGGGGCTCTCTGTGGTTCGCTCGATCTTTTCGAAATTGAGTTCCACCGATACCTTCACGATCGTGTTCCGGGGGCCTACGATGCTCTCAATGATATCGGTAACTTTCTTCTGAATCTTGAGTTCTTCATTATTGCGTAAGGCCCATTGGTTGCCGGCCTCTTGGAAAACATCGTCCTGACCGGAACCGTTGGAAAGCAGATTTCCCTCGGAGTCCAACACGACGATATTCTCCGCCTGCAAACCTTTGACGCTATTGGCGACCAGGGCAATGATGCCAGTGATCTGGCTGCCCTTCAGTTTCTTTCCGGGCTGGAAATACAAAACCACCGAAGCCCGGCCGTTGTTCTGATCTTCGAATAGGTTGTTATCCGGCAGAACGAGATGAACCCGCGAGTGTCTGACCTCGGGAAACTGGTTAATGGTTTTAATCAGTTCGCCTTCCAGCACACGGCGCATGTTCATCTCCTGCACGAAAGTCGTCATTCCCATCTTGGAATCATCAAACAATTCGTATCCGACGACGGTTTCGCCGGTCCGGCCTTCGGAAGAAAATTTCAAACGGAGTTCGGTAACCTGTTTGACCGGAACGAGAATTGTCGAACCGCTATTTTCGATTTTGTAGGGTACGCCCAGATTGCGCAGTTCTTCCAGGATGGAATTGGCGCCGGAAGACGGTAAATCGGAGAACAGAACGCCGAATTCAGGTCGGTTGGCCCAGAGCACCAGCGAAATAACCGATGAGATGATGCCGACTAAAATGACGGTAATCAGGATTCCCTGCCCGACACTGTAGCGTTGAAAAATATTGCGCAAAATCTGTCCAAATTTTTCCATCGAAAAATCCCTCTGTCCAATTAAATCTGGGTCCGGTTAATTTCCTGGTAAGCCTGTATCAGCTTGTTGCGAATTTCGATTATCAGTTGCAGATTCACTTGGGCCTCCTCGGCAACCGCCATAACCTCGGCCATATTTTCAGTCTTACCGAGAATGAAATCTTTCATTTTTCCCGCCGACTGAATCTGGCTATCATTCACACTCTGGAGAAAATTCCGCATTGTATCACCAAATTTGACCTGCTGCGGGGCTTCAGTCTTCTGCGTTTTTTTCAACGGATTCGTTATATCCGCTTTCCCGACAACCGGAATCCCTATTTTATCGATCATCGTCATTTCACTTACCCTTTCACATCCAAAAGACAGCCCTTAAAAATCTGTTTGACATTATTTTTGCCGTAA
>Ga0268277_1002477_pt1 | contig 10648 bp, 6 predicted proteins | sample saktaG_5_FD_190132 | JGI IMG/M metagenome (GOLD analysis project Ga0268277, IMG submission 190132) | Saline water microbial communities from Sakinaw Lake, British Columbia, Canada - sak_2010_1_5_50m | ecosystem: Environmental > Aquatic > Non-marine Saline and Alkaline > Saline ...
GGCATCTACGATGCTGTGTACCGTTGGGGATATAAATTGAAGGATGTTGGCAACCACATTGGACTTCATTATTCACGGGTCAGTAAAATCGCGTCAAAGATGGCAAAAAGCAAGACCTGACCCCCAATGCACATGGAAGGACGACGTACATGAAATTTGATCTACTCAAGACCCTGAGATCTTTTATAACCTTCATTTCAGGAAAGAAAGAACAACAATACACAGCAGAAAAGAAAAAAACACACTCAGTCGAGAAAAAAAAGGAAAGATCAACGGAAAGAAAAAGAAAAACTCCGGCAGAGAAAAAGAAGGAACACATGAAGTTCCGTGAACTTGGACTTCCTCCAAATATGCTCAGAGCAATTGAGAATATGGGGTATAAGGAGATGACCCCTGTTCAGGAGGTTACCTATCCTGTCATCATGTCCGGAAGGGATCTCTGTGCCCTCGCGGAAACGGGATCAGGAAAGACGGCTGCCTGCGCAATCCCGCTTATTCAGAAAATAGATACCGCTAAGAACACCATACAGGGCCTGATAATTGTCCCGACCCGTGAATTATGCATTCAGTATGTGGATGAGATCGGGAAGACTGCGGAAGGGAGTAATGTGGTCCCATTCGCCGTTTTCGGCGGGTTCAGCAAGGAGATTCAGATCGCCAAGATAAAACACGGGGCACATATTATCGTTGCGACGCCAGGGCGGCTCATCGATCTTTTGTATGACTCAGTTATCAGTCTGTCGAACGTGAAATGTGTCATCCTCGATGAAGCGGACGAACTTTTACAGGAAGGGTTTCTCGAGGACATCGAGTTTATCATGTCCTGTATGATCAATAAACATCAGACGCTCCTCTTCGCCGCGACGATGGATGACGACATCACAAAGTTATCTCATGATTATATGGAGGATCCCCAATACATCTCTCTTGTCAAAGAGCGGGCGGCGCCGGTAAGTATCGAGCACTATTTTACCTATCTCCACCCGAATCGTAAGGAAGCGGAACTCAAAAAATATCTTGAGGGAGAAGGTGTCAGCCAGGCGATCATCTTCTGTAACGCCCGCCACAAAGTTGACAAGCTATTCCGCGATATGCGGAAGCACTATAACGGCATCGAGTATATACATGCCGGGCTCAGTCAAGACAAGCGTTCTTCCATATTCAGGCAGTTCAAAACAAAGAAGCTACGCTATCTCATTGCCACAGATGTTGCCGGGAGAGGGCTTGATTTTACACATGTATCCCATGTGGTAAACTGGGATTTGCCAGACAATGGGACACAGTATACTCATCGTACCGGGCGTTCCGGGCGGATGGGAAAAAGGGGCCGGGCATTTACCCTTGCGATCAAGAGTGACCTTCCAAAGCTTCGTGAAATTATCCGCACGAAAAAGATTACCCCCCACTGGATCGGGAAAAATCCGCTTCAGGGAAACGACACGCTTCAGAAAGAAAAACCTGAAAAGAGAAAAATGCACTATCGGCCCAGCACCGTAAAAAAAAGGAAAGATGGCGGGGCAGACAGGAGGTAAAATGGGTCACTTTTTCACCAGTACCGCCCCGAAAAAGCCGTCTGTTCCGTGGCGGTGGGGGTATGTCCTGAGAAACCCTTCATTGTCGATCAATTCATTGCTGATAGAGGCGGTGGGGTGAATCTTCCCGCTGTATATTACGGGCTGAGGTAAGGTGTTGGGTTAATAGAGCCGTTTGTAATTTTTGATTTGACCGGGAGTGCACCCGCAAGCCCCGCCCTGTGGGCAGGGAGCTTCACATTTTTGTTCACGATTTGGAACCTGTCTGATAATCACTTTTTTCATCGAAACAGACCTTATCACCGGGAATATCTTTGCAGGTGGAAAATTGATCCTCCGTTAATAAAAAAAGCTGCCGCTTATTTTTCAGTTTGTTGTTTCCGGATGGAAAGTATTGTTACATCTTTCTCCGGTTTGCCGGTCCCGGGATCGACGGCGACGCTGCCGATCTTATCTACGACGTCCATGCCTTTGATTACCACACCGAAAACCGTATGTTTCCCCGTCAACCATGGCGTATCAACGAGATTAATAAAAAACTGCGAGCCGTTTGTGTTGGGGCCGGAATTGGCCATGGAGATAAACCCTCTCTTCGGTGCGTGGGACTTGAGTTTTGTATTATATCGATATCCCATGTTGATGTAGGCATCCTTCAGGGTCATATTGAATAATTTATCCTTCACCTCGTCGATGCGTTCATCCAGTTCCTGCTGAGACGAAATACCCATGGATTTGTAAAGGGGAGCCATGACGGTTCGGGCGAAGTCCTCCTGAGTGCGGATAAGGAGCCACGGATGCGTCTGCTTCTCTGCATCAAAGATATTGATCTTATTCAATCCGAGGTGGTCGGCATTAATTTCATCCTCGATGGTGTAGCCGGGTGAGCCGCTTCCCGTGCCGAGGGGACAGCCTCCCTGAATCATAAAATCCTTTATTACGCGGTGAAAGGTCAGGTTGTCGTAAAATGGTCTCTTAACCTTCTGACCGGTTTTGGGATCAGTAAACTCCTTCTTCCCTTCGGCAAGGTCTATAAAATTGGCCACCGTTTCGGGTGCTTCCCGGGCAAATAATTTTACCGAGATTTCTCCCACAGATGTTTTGATGATGACGACGGGGTCACGATCTCCTGCCAGGACTGTTGCAGAGGGGATAAAAACCAGAATTAGGAGTACGGTCAATAATCTTTTCATAAATATCTCTTTTCAGACGCCGTCCGGGCTCACCAAGATACTATGCTGGAATTGTTTGTCAAGATTTTTCTATATTTTGTTATCTTTAATAGAAATTTCAAAATATACACATGCTATCAAGAGCAATGGTGTCGAAATGAAAATTACAAGTAGCTTGCCAAAGGCATCCCTCCGGGTTTTTAGTTGAATGTCTTTAAAAATTTAACAGGATGTTTTTACGGGAGAATAAGTTATATGTTACGCATACCTTCCTGAAAGCAACGCCTGGGATTTTCATTTAGGTTATAGAATTCAAACGGAAATCATGATATTGAGGCATATATGTAAATGGCAGTTTTAAAAAAAGTCTCCAAAACTTATGATCCTGCTTGAGGTTAATATGGACTGATTTGCTGAAACCCCATATCGTGCAAACGAAGTAGCAGGGTTTTTTTATTATAGGTCAGCAGGGTGAGTGATTTTACCCCGTTTTCCTCTTGCAGGAATCCCAAAGGGTATTGTCTGGCTTATCGGTGAGGCAGAGTATAAGTAGTTTATACGTTGGACGTCATCAAGAGGTACATCCAGAGCGTTTCGAAAGCGTATAACAATCTATAATCGAGGAATCAGCCCGAGACGGTTTAAGCGTGAAATCTATGGGGAAAGGATCATTCTATGAGTAAGAAAATCCCAATGATCATTTTTCTTGTTTTTCCTTTTACTATTTTAGCTTGTACCACACCCATGCAAAAATATTTGTTGAACAGTCAATTCTACCAGTCGGCGCAATATTTTGAAAAGAACCTGTCAACAGAAAAAGCCGAGCTTGATGATTTATATTATTACTGTATTTCCCTGTATGAAATAAAGAATTACGAAAAATTCAATCATTGCCATGACGCATTTTTTTCTCGGTCGAAAGGCGCCGATACGATCAACAGAACCTCGCGGGATGCCACACTGGCAGAAATTCATTCCTTCAAGATAAGGAACATGATCGATCTGGGGGCTGATCCCGACGACATAAAAAGAGAGGCCGATTATTCACTTGCCCTCTTGAGCAAGGCGCCGCCGAATTTTCACAACGGTTATAAGATCGCTGAGATACATGTCTATGAAACGGCCGGAATTCTGGCGGCAATGAGGGGAGATCGCCCAACCGCATTGGATTACATCCATAAAATAAAAGGGGTGACATCCATGGCCGAATTCCAGATTCGGCCGATAAAAAACGCGGCCATAGCGGGGATCTATTTCATTTTGAAAGACTACGGAAGCGCAAAGAAAGTCATCGAGGAATATTCGGGAAGCGCCTTCTACACGTTTGCCAAGGCAATAGAGACGATAATGGTTTTCCCCTTGCTGATTCATTATGCGGATCTGGGGCCTGAGACCAGTCTTGACGCATGGGCGGAGCATGGAACGTTCCTGAGTGAGTTCATGGTATCAAAAATTCTCTTTGAGACAAGGAATTATGATGAGGCCAAGAAAGGATACGAAAAACTTCTGTCCCAGAAAATGGCTTCGGATTATGAACGGATCCATTGGGCATCTTTAGCTGACCTGGCGTCCATTTATAAAAAAGATGGCCGGCTGAAAGAGAGCATGGCGCTTTTAGAACAGGCCGTGAGTCTCATTGAAAATCAAAGGAAAAGCATTTTCTCCGAAGGAAGCAAAATAGGTTTTGTAGGCGATAAGCAGGCCGTCTACCATGACCTGATAAAGGCGTTGTATGAAGACGGGCAAAATGATAAATCCTTCGAGTATGTAGAACGGGCCAAGTCCAGGGCACTGGTCGACCTTCTTGCTTCGAAAAAGGATTTTGCGTACAAAGCTGGTAATGAACAGGAAATTCGTGCTCTTCTTGTCACAAGCGATTCTGCAGAAACACAAATTGCCGTGCACGATGTATCTGTGGACAGGGCAAAGACTCGGAGCATCCAAGTCAGAATAAAGGAAGATCTGAAAAATAAGGCGCCGGAATTGGCTTCTCTTGTAACAGTTACTTATCAACCTGTCTCCGAGCTTCTGAGGCAAATCCCCAACGACGAAACATTGATCGAGTACTACTATCGTGACAAGGATATGTATGCTTTCATCCTCTCCAATGGCAAGTTGCGGACTGTGAAGATGGATAGCGAGGGACTGATGGAGGATGTTCAGGTCTTCCGAGAGCTTATAGAAGACACCAATTCGACTCAATTCATAGATATATCCAGGAAACTCTATAAACGGCTCTTTCAGCCCTTGGAGAGCACATTAAACAATAGGAATCTTATCATCGTTTCCCATGGAGCCTTACACTACCTTCCCATGAACGTCCTCCATGACGGCAACGGCTATCTAATAGACCGTTACAGCATACGCATGATGCCTAGCGCCACTGCCATGAAGTACATCAGCAGGAAGAAAGCGGATAAGACTGGGGGGGTTCTCATTTTTGGCAATCCCAATCTTGGAGATCCCAAGCTTGATCTGATATATGCTGAGCAGGAAGCTATCGCGGTTGGCAATATCCGTTCAGGATCCAAGATATTTCTCCGAAGGGAGGCTACAGAAGCGGCTCTACGAAAGTATGGCAATAGCTATCGTTATCTTCACTTCGCCACCCATGGCCAGTTTGATTCAGAAGCTCCATTGAAATCAGCACTCTTATTGGCTCCGGATTCCCAATACAATGGGATGCTCTCCGTGGACAAACTCTATTCACTAAGCCTTGATGCGGATCTGGTTACTTTAAGTGCCTGTGAAACAGGTTTGAGCAAGATTGCCAATGGCGATGATTTGGTCGGACTGACTAGGGGATTCCTGTATGCCGGTTCCAGTTCCATAGTAGCCAGCCTCTGGAAGGTCGATGATCTCGCAACAGCCTTTTTAATGACAGAATTTTACTCCAATTTAAAAACGATGACTAAACGAGAAGCATTAAGACAGGCGCAACTAGCAACCAAAAAGAAATATTCACACCCCTATTATTGGGCGGCATTCCAGATAACGGGAAAAGGTGATTGATTTAAATCGGAGATCTGCACAACGGCTTTGCCCGCGTGAAATCGAAAGATTGCGGCCACGAATACCCCCTGGTCTTCTCCTGCAAGTGTTACTACTTTCAATCCTTAATACCCAAGTCTTTTCAAGCTTAAGAATTGCTTACTTGTAAGTGTACAAAAGACCGGCTTTATTAATATTTTCACAATATCATTCCTATTGATAACAAATACAAAGCAACAGGTTGGGTGGTCGGTCCGGATCAATGATAACTGGTTGAAACGTGCATATATTTCAGAGTGATTTTTTCAATGCGACGTGGTATTTGTGTCTTCCTGAACTCAATAAAATTGATATTCCCTTCTATTTGCACGCTTTCGAACGGTAATCAGCGGGGATTTATCAAGGAAAAAGCATGCTTTGCTGGAAATGACACCTACAACTCTTCACCCAAAGCAGGCTGAAAATTCAATCATTACTGACAGAAAGATAGATAGGGGTGGCTGTTCATAATGCACATACATATACAGTCTTTTTCTTATCATTCAAGAAATCTTCCCAGCTATTTGGTAAAGGAGACTTGTATGCTCATCCTTGTACTTCCCTTTTACTGCCAGTAACTTGTCTTCAGAGGCGAAGAAGGCATCCACCACATCAGGGTCAAAGTGGGTGCCACGGTCTTCTTTAATAATTTCATAAGACTTTTCGAGAGAAAAAGGCTCCTTGTAAGGTCGTTTTGAAGTGAGGGCATCAAATACATCAGCGATGGCAACGATACGTCCTACAAGGGGGATCTCTTTACCCTTTAGTCCTTTTGGATATCCTGTCCCGTCCCATTTCTCATGGTGGGTGAGGGCAACTATCTCACCTAATCTGATGAATTCTGCATCAGACCCTTCCAGAATTTTCCCCCCGAAGATGGTGTGCTGTTTCATAATCACCCATTCATCAGGGTCAAGTTTCGCCGGTTTCAAGAGAATCTTATCGGGAATTCCTATCTTCCCTATGTCATGCATGGGAGAAGCGTAGAGGATGAATTCCACAGTCTGTTCGGTAAGACCCATTGTACGGGCAACAATAGCCGAGTAATTGCTCATGCGGAAGATATGCGCACCAGTGTCTTCGTCCTTATATTCTGCAGCACGTGAGAGGCGGTATATGGTATCGAGGGAAGCCTCTTTGATCTTCTCAAAGGCATGCCTTAACTCTTCTGTTCTTTTTGCAACATCAGCCTCTAATTCCTTCTGGTAGTTTCTCATGTGGTCATTGTAGACTTTTACCTTGAGGAGGGAATTTACCCGAGCCCTCAGCTCGGTTTTGTCCACTGGTTTACTTAAAAAATCATCAGCACCAGCCTCAAGGGCCTTTACCCGGTCTTCTACCTCTCGTAGTGACGTCGCCATGACAATGGGGATGATTCTGGTTTCATCATCCGCCTTTAATCTCTTTGCCACTTCAAAACCATCCATCCTGGGCATCATGATATCGAGCAAGATCAGATCGGGAGATATATTTTTTACCATTCCCAGTGCCGCCTCTCCATCACGGGCGAGTGACACCTCATAGCCGAGAGGGATAAGCATGGCTTCCATGAGACGGAGGTTTCTCTCCTCGTCATCAACCACCAAGATTTTCTTTTTTTCTTCCATGGGTTATTCCCCTATTTTTTCAAATATTCTTTAATCTTTGTCATAAATGCTCGTGTATCCAGCGGCTTCGTAATGTAATCATTAAATCCGGCCTCCATGCACTTTTCCCTGTCCCCTTGCATGGCGAAGGCCGTTAAAGCGACGATAGTTATATTTTTCGTTACAGGGTCTGCCTTGAGGATACTTGTTGCTTCAAAACCATCCATGACGGGCATCTGAATGTCCATAAGAATCAGGTCAGGCATCTTCGCCCTTGCCATGTCGACACCCTGTTTTCCGTCTGTAGCTTCAAGGGTTGTATATCCTCTGATCTGAAGCAAGTCACGTATCAGCTTCAAGTTCCTGGGATCGTCTTCCACAATCAAGATGCCTCTGCCCATATCATTTTCCTTTCACCTGTTCTGAATGAGTAGAGGTTTGATATCTCGTTGCCGCTTTCACCTTTTCTACTAATTCTTCGGGATTATCACCATCAGATGGATAACTGACTAATGAAAAAGATGTCTCAAACGTCTCAAACTTACTTTTGATGTCTGTTACGATTCTTTCACATATCATCTTGGCTGTATCCTGATCGATATCCTGAAGAAGTAGCGTAATTATCCCTTCTTCTTTGAACATTAAAAAATCATAAGCCCTTTTATTTCTTTCTATGATTTTATCTATTTCATGTATCTTCTGTTGCAGATTTTCCCCTTTCATATAAAGAAAGCAAAGAGCAAACGTTTTATCCTGTCTTTTGCTGAAACTAATGAATCTTTTTAAATGATCGAGAAGGATCTCATGTTTACCGATCTCAGGCAAAACGGGTTGAACAGGCAGAGAGAAGTAAAACTGACTTCCCTTTCCTTCTCCTTCACTCTCCACCCACATCCTCCCCCCGTGCAGCTTCACAAAACTCCTTGCCAAGGGCAACCCCAAACCTGTTCCGGATGTCTTGCTCGTCAAGCCGCCTGAAGCCTGGTAAAAACTCTCGAAAACCTTCGCCTGATTTTCGGGAGCAATTCCTATACCCGTGTCCTTGACAGAAACCTGAATAACTTCACCTTCTCCCTCTGCCATACGCCTTGCCGAAAGCGTAATAGCACCGCCATCGGGGGTAAATTTAGATGCATTGGAAAGCAGGTTGAACAGGATCTGTTTGAACTTGCGCTCATCAGCCAGCATCTCAAAATGTGACAGCTCTTCGGGAATATCCGTCTCAAGGGTAATCCCATGCTTCATCGCCTTTTCCTTGATCATCACCAGACTGCCGGCGAGAAGGTCACCTACCACTACCGGGGAAATCTGTAGCTCCATCTTCCCCGCCTCGACCTTGGAAAGATCGAGGATGTCATTGATCAGGCTGAGAAGGTGATTGCCGCTTTCCAGAATATCCAGCATATATTCTTTTTGCTTCTCATTGAGAGGGCCAAAATCCTGGTCCTGAAGAACCTGGGAAAATCCGATAACCGCGTTGAGGGGGGTCCGAAGCTCATGGGACATGCTGGCCAGGAATTCAGATTTTACCCGAGCGGCACGTTCCAACTCGGTGGCCAACGCCTCTAACTTTTCATGGGCGTTTTTCAACCCAAGTTCTATCACCTTGCGCTCGGTGATGTTGTAGAGGGCGACAACCCTTGCCGGTTTATCCTTATGAATAATGGTTTTCCCGGCTGCTTCCATCGTCAGAGGTGTGCCATCTTTCCTCACCACCTCAATTTCAATAGCCTCATCAGAACCCGTCTGCACATGACGCACGACAAGTTCCCTTGATTTCGGTGCAATAAAATCGAACATATTCTTCCCGATAACCTCATCAGATTTATAACCGATCATCTGTAAAAAGGATTGATTCACATCCAGAATCTCACTCTTGCCGTGGATGATTATCCCTTCAAAGGTAGAATCAGCCAGCGTGCGGAACCGTTCTTCGCTTTTCCGAAGGGTTTCCTCCGCCCGCTTGCGCTCGGTGCTGTCACGGAGAACCCCCACGGCATGCCAGGCGCCCTTCATATGTATAGCTGAAAGCGAAAGCTGCACCGAGATTTCCTTTCCATCTTTTCGGAGGGCCTCCAGATCGAGTGTTTTACCCACTGCGGCTCCCTGTCCTTTCTGCTGAAACACTGGGAAGGCGGCATGGTGCGCTTCGTGATAATGCGAGGGCACGATTAACGCGTGCAGGTTTTTGCCAATGGCTTCGGCGCTCGTGTAGCCGAGAATACGCTCAGCGGCAGGGTTCCAATAAGATATCCGACCTTCAGGATCCATCATTAGAATAGCGTCTTGGGCGGAGTCGGTAATGGCGCGCATGCTCGATTCGCTCTCCCGTAGAGCCTCTTTGGATCGGTCTTTGACGAAGATAATGATTAAAAAAAACACAATTAAAAAGCCTACAAAAACCGATGCCAGAATGCCGATCAATTTATAAATCCCGACACGATCTGTCGGCGTCAAAAGAACAATCGAACATCCGTCGCTGTCAAATACTTTCCTGGAGACAAAATAATCCTTTCCTTCCAAAGTGACTTCCGTACCGTCAGCAATTTCATTTTTAAAAAAACCGGGTCCAAAGGGTTTGTTGCCAAATTGCTGTGAAGCAATCAATGTGTCCTGTACTGCTTTGTCCAGCGGCCACAGACTTTTTAGAGCCATTGCCGGTGAACTGGACAGATAAATAATGCCGTCTTTGTTGATGAGAAAGCAACGTGGATATTGACTGAAAAAGGCCGCCATCTCGTCAAGATCCTTTTTCATCGTGACAACGCCAATCACTTCACCCAGATGATTCTGAACCGGGTAGCTTGCATAGAAACCCATCTTTCCGGAAGTAATGCCCAACGCAATATAACGACCGGCCTGACCCTTGGCCGCTTCCTGAAAGTAAGGACGAAAACGATAGGATTTCCCCATAAAGCTGTCCGGATCGTTCCGGTTGGAGGATGCCACCGTCATGCCATCGGCATCCATCAGGTAGGAGACGGAGGCGTTTGAAGCGGAGTTGTATCTGTCTAGCACGCTATTGGCGTGCTCGATATCCTGATCCCTTTTGGAAGTCAGTGCGGGAGCGATCAATGGAGATCCACTCAGGGATTTAACCGCCCCTTCTGTGATTGTGAAAGTAGAGGTTACATAGGTGGACAGGGTTAATACGGAAGCATGGCTTTCTCCGATGATTTCCTGACGGGCGTTATTGCCAAGCTTGTCCGTGGCAAACCAACCGGCAACCGCGACGATCAGCAGAAAAATCACCGGTAATGAATAAAAAAACAGTCTCTTCTTCAAGGGCAAGACCTCCTATGGCAGGTTAAAATAAGTCTTTGATAAAAAA
>Ga0268277_1002483_pt1 | contig 10623 bp, 9 predicted proteins | sample saktaG_5_FD_190132 | JGI IMG/M metagenome (GOLD analysis project Ga0268277, IMG submission 190132) | Saline water microbial communities from Sakinaw Lake, British Columbia, Canada - sak_2010_1_5_50m | ecosystem: Environmental > Aquatic > Non-marine Saline and Alkaline > Saline ...
TTAAAACTTTCTCATCTATTAAAAATCCCTTTCCAAGCCTGAACATTCTCGAGCTAATATCTTCCACACTTAAGACAATACTGCCCTTAGTATTTTCCTTTGCTCTTTTCAGTTCTGCATCTTTAATCCCATTCCTTTTTATTCCCTGTATTTCTTTATCTACAATATCCAGTATTTTATAAACATTTCCTGGGGAAGATGCAGCATATATAGCTATTACCCCAGTATCTGTATATTGAGTATTGGTTGCAAAAATTGAATAAGACAGCCCCAGATCTTCTCTTATCTTCTGAAATAACCTGCTGCTTATACTCCCGCCAAGTATATTAGTGAATAGCGAAAGAGCGTATCTATTTTTACTTTTTCTGCTGCAACCCAAACCTCCGTAGCATAAATGAGCAGATTTAGTCTTACTTTTATATATTTTTTTAATACTATGAGTTTCTGGTTTTTGAAAATTATATTTTTTTCTCAAATCACTATTCTTTCTTCTAGTTCCATATATATTTTTTTCTATTTTACTAACTAATTCCTTATGATTAATATTACCAGTAGCAGCTATTACAATACTTGCACAATTATAATTATCATTAAAATAATCCAATATCAATTTCTGTCTCAACCCTGATACAGATTGCCTTGTCCCGAGAATAGGTAAGCTTAAAGGATGCCTACTGAAAATAGCTTTGTAAAAATAGTTAAAAATATTATCCGAAGGATTATCCTTTGTTATCTTTATTTCTTCATAAACTACTTTTTTTTCCGTTTTTATATTTTCAGGTAAAAACGTTGGATTTAATATAATATCAAATAGCAGTTCTAAACATCTGTCGAGATGGGTATCAATAAAGTCAGCATAAATACAACTATTTTCTTTATCAGTGAAAGCATTAAATTCTGCGCCCATAGAATCAAATGCAATAGCAATATCTCTATAATTTCTTTTTTTTGTACCTTTAAAAAGAAGATGTTCTATAAGATGGGTGATCCCATTTATCTTTAAATCTTCATGCCTTGATCCTGCTGTAACCCAAAATCCTAAAGAAATTGATCTGAAATGAGGGATGAATTCGCTAATAACTCTCAGTCCATTATTGAAACTTGTTATTTTATAATTTTCAAATTTAAAACTATTTGAGATACCTATTTTCTATTCTACCTCACTAATAAAGTTAATTTAGTATCTTGCCCTCTTTAATGATACTTTTTTGTCCCTTTTATCTATCTTATCTATCTCAACATCTATCTTGTCACCTATTTTTAATACATCTTCTACCTTATCTATTCTTCTGTCAGATATTTTGGATATATGGAGAAGACCATCCAGTCCTGGGATTAAGTTAATAAAAGCACCATAATTCGTTATTCCAACAACTGTTCCTGAAAACTCTTCCCCCTCTTTTAAACCATCAATGCCCATTATCATAGTTTTAATTTTTTTCTTTGCCATTTCAGTATTATTATCATCGCATGAAACAATTGAAACAATTCCTTCACCATTAGAGTCGTCTACATTTATTTCTTCAAGCTCAAATTCTTCTTTAATACCTTTAATATTTTTACCGCCAGGTCCAATTACTTCCCCTATTTTATCCCTTGGTATTTTAAATGTAATTATTTTTGGAACAATCTTTGAAAGGCTCTTTCTTGGCTCAGGTATAGTATCTAAAATTTTTTGTAAAATATACAATCTGCCTTCCTTTGCTTGCTCAAGTGCCTTCCTTATTATATCAATATTAATCCCTTTAACTTTTATATCCATTTGCAAAGCAGTTATACCATTTTTTGTCCCTGCAACTTTAAAATCCATGTCTCCGTAAAAATCTTCCATACCCTGTATATCTGATAAAACCACAAAGTCATTATTTTCTCCTTTAACTAAACCCATTGCAATACCTGAAACAGGATTTGCAATCGGCACTCCAGCATCCATCAATGCTAATGTACAGCCACAAACACTTGCCATGGAAGTTGAACCATTCGATTCCAGAATCTCTGAAACCAATCTTAGAGAATATGGAAATTTTTCTTCATCAGGTATCATTGGTTTTAATGCTTTTTCTGCTAAAGCACCGTGGCCAATTTCTCTCCTTTTTGGTCCTCTTAATGGCCATGTCTCCCCTGTGCTGTAGGGAAGAAAATTATAGTGATGCATAAATCTTTTAAATTCCTCAATCCCCAAACTATCTATTCTCTGTGATTCTCTTACCGAGCCTAACGCTAAAATTGTAAGAGCTTGCGTTCTTCCCCTTGTAAAAAGCCCTGTTCCGTGAGTGGTATCCGGGAACAAGCCAACCTCACATGTAATCTTTCTTATTTCATCAGGCTTGCGTCCATCAGGTCTTATTTTTTTATTAATTATCATCTCCCTGACAAGATCTCTTTCAATTTCTTTTAAACTTACTTTTATATCTTCAGAACCGTCAGGGTAGTCGGATTTTAATGCTTCCAACACTTCATTTTCAATTATTTTTAATTCATCCTGCAGGTATCCTTTTTTTGTGCTGTTTAGTAACTGCTCCCTTTCCTCGCTTTCTACATATTCTGCTACTTTCTCCAGCCTATTTTTAATTTTATCCTCTGCCAGTTTTTTTACTTTTAGAGCTATTTTTTTATCTGATTCAAATTTACATCCAACTCTTCTCTCTATACCAATTTTTTCTCTAAATTCCTTCTGAGCCAATATTATCTTTTTTATCTCTGGTTGTGCTCTTTCTATAGCTTCTAAGACAATCTCTTCACCTGCCTCCTTACCTTTAGCTTCCACCATTAATATTGCATCTTCTGTACCAGCAACCACAATATCTATAATACTCTTATTAATTTCTTCGTATGTTGGATTAACTACCCATTCTTTATCAATCTTTGCAATTCTCACAGCACCAATAGGCTCATTAAATGGAATATCAGATATATAGAGAGCAGTAGATGCACCATTCACAATTAATACATCATGTGGATTAATTTGATCTACAGAAATAACAGTAGCTACAATTTGAACTTCATTTCTCAAGTTTTTATCAAATAGCGGCCTCAGCGGCCTATCTGTCAATCGTGATATCAAAATTGCTTTATCAGTAGCTCTTCCTTCTCGCTTGAAGAAACCTCCAGGAATCTTGCCGGCTGCATACATTCTTTCTTCCACATCAACAGTCAATGGAAAAAAATCAATGTTTTCCCGGGGTGTTTCACCCATAACTGCGGTAATAATTATCCCATTTCCGCCACTTTTAGCTAAAACTGAACCATTCGCTTGTTTGGCTAGCTTTCCTGTACTAAAACTTATTGTTTTGCCATCAATATTAATCTCACATTGCTCTCTTGAATTCTCTAATGTACTCATTAATTACTAATATTCCTCCTTTAACGCAAATTAACCTGCATTTTATTATTTTCTTAAACCTAATTCTTTAATTAATTTCCTGTATTTATCTACATCACAATTTTTTAAATATTCTAAAAGCCTCTTCCTCTTACCTACCAGCATTACCATACCTCTTCTGGAATGATTATCTTTTTTATTGGCTTTTAGATGTTCATTAAGCCTGTTTATTCTCGAGGTCAGAATTGCTATCTGAACTTCTGTTGAACCTGTATCACTTTCGTGAACTCTAAACTTTTCTATTATATTTTTTTTATCTTCCTTAACCAGCGTCAACTTTAATTTTCACCTCCTTGCAATATAAGATTATTTAATAAACAATTTATCATAACTAAAATTTTATTACAATTAAGTCTTCTTATTACTTTTACAACCATCATACTAATTTATATTAAACTAGCCTAATTTACTTCCTTTTTAAAGTATTTTCTTGCAACTTTCATATCAGATTTTAACTGGCCAATCAATTTATATTTATCTTCAAATATAATTTCTTCCCTCAGTCTTTTTACAAAGAAAATCCTTATTTCTTTACCATATAAATCATTTTTAAAGTCAATAATATGAGCCTCTATCCATTTCTTATTGTCTTTAAATGTAGGATTATCGCCAACATTTATAATTGCTGGCAATCTTTTAGATTTACCTGATTCACCTATATTAACAAAACCTAAATAAACACCATCTTTTGGTATAACATATATCTCACATACATCTATGTTAGCAGTAGGAAATCCTAACTTTTTTCCTCTTCCTGATGCTCTTACAACAGTTCCAATTATTTGTGGGATTCTTCCTAAAAGAGATTTTACTTTCCTAATATCACCCTTTGAAAAAAAATTTCTTATAGCCGAACTGGAAATTGGAATATTATTTAATTTAAGTAATGGAATAACATTTACATTAACTTTATAGGGTTTAAAAAAACTTTTAAGAAAATACCCATTTCCACTTGCTTCATGTCCAAAATGAAAATCCTCTCCAATAAAAACTTCTCCTATATTAAGTTTTTTAAGTAATACCTCTTTACAGAATTTTTCGGGCTTAAGTTTTGAAAAACTAATATTAAATTTTGCTGTAATAATAAAATTAACTTCTAACTCTTTTATTAAATTTATCTTTTCTTTAAATGAAGTTATAAGTTTCTTTGACATTTCACCTCTTATTATATTTAATGGCGGCTTATCAAATGTAAGAGCAATACTAATTCCATTTATTTTTTTTGCTTTTTCAACACATAATTTTATTATTTTTTTATGCCCAAGGTGAACTCCATCAAAAAATCCAATTACTATAACAGTCCTACTATCCCTGAAATGGTTTTCTCTTAAATCATCTAATTTTATTAATTTTGTCAATTTCTTTCCCTGCGTCTACTTATAAACAGAAAAACTATTTTATGTAAATATTAAAAAATTACAATACTTTTAGTAAATCTTATTTCTTTTTTAATTATATCACTTAACAGCTCTTCGCTTATAATTTCATGAATTGCTAATATATTCCCATCTAAATCTTTTATTTTTAAAACATTTCCTTTTTTTAATATATAATCCACATTTCTTTTCTCATCTATCATGTACCCACAAATCGGGTGTCCGTTCGCCACATGCTTTTTATATCCTTTACTTACATACAAATCAGATTTATTTTCTAATATTTTTTCAATCGGCAATAAATATGATTTACTTCTCAAACTCCATTTATCGCTAATTGATTCTATTATTTTTTCGGTTTCTGCACTATCTTCCACATAAAAATTCCCAATTTTAGTTCTTAAAAGTTGTGTAACAATAGCGCCATAACCTAAAATACTTCCAATTTTTCTAGCTATTGACCTTATGTAAGTTCCAGAACTACATTTAATTTTTAAATCAAGCGCATCTTTCTTTAATGAAATGAGCTTTATGTCATAAATATTAACCATCCTTTCATCAATATGTATTTTCTTGCCTTTTCTTGCATAATAATAAAGGGGTTTGCCCATGTATTTAACTGCAGAATAAAAAGGAATTTCTTGATTATACTTTCCCTTAAGATCGGAAATTATCTTTAAAATTCCTTCCTTTTTTAATTTACCAACCCTTTTTGTTTTTAAAACCTCTCCATCACTGTCCCATGTATCAGTTTCAACCCCTAATTTAATTTTTACTTCATATTCTTTATCTAAAGATATAAAATACTTAGAAATTTTAGTAGCTTTATTTACTAAGACAATTAATAAACCTTCTGCTAAGGGATCTAGTGTACCTGCATGACCAATTTTTTTAAAAAAAAAATTTTTTTTAGCTCTCTTATTATATTATATGATGTCATATCTCTCATTTTGTTTACCAATATAATTCCATTAAATTTTTCAAGAGCCCTAAACTTATTTTTATCCATAACTTTTAGTCATTACTCCTCTTAACAGCATCTACTAGACCTAAAATTATATCATTTAATTTCCCTTTTTGAACATAAGCTGAAGCCATGCTGTGGCCGCCACCTCCAAATAATCTTGCAATCTTTGCAACATTGTAATTGCTGCTCGAAGATCTTAGACTAACCTTAAAGCTGTCATTTAAAGTTTGCTTAAAAAGTGCAGCAATTTCTGCATCCTTTGCACTCCTTAAAAGTTCAATTAAACCATCCTGAGAAGAAAATGATAAATTTAATTTTTCAAAATCATACTGTAAAATATATGAATAAATTAATTTTTTTGATTTTACCAGCTTTATTCTCTCAAGTATCAACTTAATTAATTTAAATCTATTCATTGGTTCATTTTCATAAATACTGCTAAAAACTTTTGAAGATTTTATGCCATATTTTAATAATTCACTAATTATTCTGTGTACATTCGAAGAAGTGCTGGAATATTGGAATTTCCCAGTATCTGTTAATATTCCTGTATAGATTCCAATTGCTATATTATAATTTAAATAATTTTTAAAATTCCTATCTATAAGTTCGTATAAAATTTCCGCTGTTGCAGATTTCTCTGGACCTATTATGTTAATATTGCCAAATTTTGTATTACTCATATGATGGTCAATATTTATTACTTCTAATGACTTTTCCTTTATCCTATTAATGTTAATATCCATTCTATTTTCATCTGCACTATCCAGACATATAGTTATATATTTTTTATCAATATCATTAATATTATCCAAACTTGTTTTGATTTTATTTATCGAAGGTAAAAATTTATACTGATATGGTATATCTCCTACGCATACCATTATTGCATTCTTTTTTAGCCTGCAGATTAATTCATATAAAGCTACAAGCGAACCTAAAGCATCTCCGTCTGGGTAAGTATGTGTTACCAGTAAAAAATCTTTATTCTTATTTATAATATAAGCTAACTTTTCTAATAATCTTACTAGATTCAAATTATTTACACCTATCTAGACCAGACAACTTTTTTTTAGATCTTCAAGTATTTTAGTTATTTTCATACCAGTATCTATAGAGTCATCAATAATAAATTTAACTCTTGGCATATTTCTTAATTTAACACGTTCTCTTAAATTCTTCTTAATGAATCCACTACTTTGATTTAGACCTATCAAAGTATCTTTTATAATTTTATCGCTGCCCATAATGCTTACAAAAACATCCAGGTAATTATAATCAGTTGAAAGTCTTACGCCTGTTATAGTTACAAACCCCAATCTGGGATCATTTATTTTAGAGTTTATAATAAAGCTTATTTCCCGCTTTAGATCAACCTCAATTTTTTTTATCTTATCCACTTTATCTTATTTACTACTACTCTTGCTGCCTTCAATTTCTTTTAATTCATATATTTCCAGAAAGTCGCCCTTATTTATATCCTGATAATTCTCAACCTTTATCCCGCATTCATATCCAGCATTAACCTTCTTTACATCATCTTTAAACCTATGCAAGGACGCTATTTTACTTTCATAAATTATTTTTTCATCTCTGATTACTCTTACCTTATCACCTCTATCAACACCGCCTTCTAATACATAGCAGCCTGCAACCACTCCTTGTTTTGGTATTTTAAATACCCTCCTGACCTCGATTCTCCCCTTTTCTAATTCTTCTATTTTTGGTTCAAGTAATCCTTCTAAAGAAAGTTTAATATCATCTATTAACTTATAAATAATGTTATAGGTCCTTACATCAATGTTTTCTTCCTTGGCAAGCTTTCTTGACTTGGGTGTTGAGATAATTCTAAAACCAACAACAATCGCATTTGAAGCATCCGCCAGAAGTACATCACTTTCAGAAATAGCTCCAACTCCTCTATGAATAATATCAATTTTTATTTCTTCTTTCTCCAATTCTATTAAAGACTTCACAACTGCATCAAGTGAGCCATAAGACTCTGACTTTAGTACTATCTTTAACTTTTTTATATCATTTTCCTTTGATATTTCAGATAATTCCTCAAGTGATATATGCTTCCTTACTCCTGCCAGTTTAGACATTTTTCTATCATAATCTCTTTTGCTTGTAATTTCTTTTGCTACCTTTTCATTTTTTACTATAAAAAATTTATCTCCAGCCTGGGGAACAGATGAAAATCCTGATATTTCAATAGGTTGAGACAGAACTCCTTTTTTTATTATCTGCATTTTTTCATCTCTTATTGATCTTACTTTTCCATAAGAATTACCAGTAATAAAAAAATCTCCAACTTTAATATTACCTCTTCTTATAATAACAGTACCAACTGCTCCCATACCCTTATCCAATCTTGATTCAATAATTATTCCACTACCTTCTGCTTTTTCATTTCCCATTATTTCATTTAAGTCCGCAACCAGTAGAATCATTTCTGAAAGCTCATCAATATTTGTTTTATTCTTTGCAGATAATTCTACAAAAATAGTCTCTCCGCCCCATTCTTCAGGTACTAAATTAAATTCAGTCAATCCTTGTTTTATCTTATCAGGATTGGAATTTGGTAAATCAATTTTATTTATAGCTACTATTATTGGAACATTTGCTTCTTTAGCATGGTTAATAGCCTCAATTGTCTGAGGCATAATTCCATCGTCTGCAGCTATAACCACTACTGCAATATCCGTGACTCTTGCTCCTCTAGCTCTCATTGCAGTAAAAGCTTCATGGCCAGGGGTATCTATAAAAGTAATTTTTTTATCATTATATTTAATTTGATAAGCTCCTATGTGCTGGGTAATTCCTCCTGTCTCACTCTGGACTACATCTGCTTGTCTGATAGCATCAAGTAGTGTTGTTTTTCCATGGTCTACATGCCCCATTACTGTAACAACTGGAGGTTTCCTGACTAAATCTTCCTTTGAATCCTTAAAAATTTCTTCAATTTTATCTTCAAACCCAATAATATTATACTTAAAATTATATTCATGAGATAAAAATTCAATCAAATCCCTATCCAGTGTTTGATTAATATTTACAGTTTCTCCCATATCAAATAAGACCTGTATGATCTCACTTGAAGAAATATTTATTCTTTCTGATAGCTGCTTTGTTGTAATCCCTTCCGAAAGCTCTATAATCTTTTTTATCTCTGGCTTTTTCTTAATTTTTTCCTTAGTCTTATCAATTTTGTATTCCTTGCTTGCAGTTTCTGCAACCTTGCTGCTTTTCTTTGCTGCAATTTTTTTCTTCCCTTGCAAAAGTTTAACCTTGAATCTTCCTTCTTTTTCTTCTTTATCCAGCTCTTTATCCAATACCTTTTTGATATTTAGCAATTTTTCTTCATTCCAATCAGACTTCCTTTTGCCATCCACATCTTTTTTACCTTTATCAATAATTTTTAAAATTTCCTTCTTTTGCTCAGGATTAACTGTTGACATATGACCCTTAACCTTAAAACCAAGATCAAGACAAACTTTTATAATATCCTTAGAAGATATATTTTTTTCTCTAGCTATTTCAAAAATTCTAATAGAATCCATTTTTGTTAACCTCGGTCTACCTTAATCTCATATCAGGATTTTTCACCAATATCTTCACTTTTTTTCTTCTTTTTTGAAGCTGCTTTCTTTCCTTTTTTATCTCTTTTTTCCTTTTTTTCTTTCTTCTCTTTTATCTCTTTTACACTTTTTTTCTTTCTTACATCTTTTTTCTCTTCCTTCTTTTGCTTCTTTTTCTTTTCTTTTACCTCTATTACCTCACTTTTACTCTGTTCTTCAACTCTTTCCCTTCGAGCTTCGTCCAATTCTTCTTCAAACTGTTTTTTACTTTTTATATCAATTTTCCAACCTGTTAATTTTGCAGCAAGTCTTGCATTTTGCCCATCTCTTCCAATTGCAAGTGAAAGCTGTTCGTCCGGTACCACTACTAAAGCAAATTTTCTCTCTTCATCTGTTAATACTTTTAGAACTTTAGCAGGACTTAAAGAATTTTTAATAAATTCATTAGAATCTTCACTGTAATTAACAATATCTATCTTTTCCCCACCTAACTCTGCTACAATCATCTTTACCCTGGATCCTTTAGGACCAACACATGCACCAACTGGATCAACATTTTTATCACTGGATATTACTGCAATTTTAGTTCTATATCCAGCTTCTCTTGCAATACTTTTAATTTCAACAATTTCCTCATATATCTCAGGAACTTCTAATTCAAATAACCTTTTCACAAGCCCTCTATGAGTTCTTGATACTATTACCTGCGGTCCTTTTGTAGTTTTTCTTACATCTGACACATAACACTTTATTCTCTCACCATGTTTATATCTTTCACCAGGGACCTGCTCATATTGTGGAAGCAAAGATTCTACTCTACCTAAATCCACTAAAGTAAATCTTGTATCATTTTGTTGAACGATACCTGTAACCAGGTCACCAACTCTATCTTTAAATTCTTCATACATTACTTCTCTTTCAGCTTCTTTTATTCGCTGTTTCATTACCTGTTTTGCAGTTTGTGCTGCAATTCTGCCAAAATTATCCGGTGTTACTTCTACTTCATCCCCAGTCTCGCCGCTTTCTTCATCTTCTTCTAGAATTCTGAATATTTTTATTTCACCTGTTTTAATATCAATGCTAACTCTAACCTGGTAATCTTCGTTATAATTATTTTTATAGACAGAAACAAAGGCAACTTTTAGTGCATCAATTATTGCCTCCATTTTTATGCCTTTTTCTTTTTCTAGTTCTCTTAAAGCCTCTATAAACTTTCTATTCAAAACAAATCACCTTATATATAATTATAAATATAATCTACAATAAAAATAGTGGGACTTGCCCACTATCATTAATAGTAATACTCATTAAAATTTC
>Ga0268277_1002490_pt1 | contig 10596 bp, 18 predicted proteins | sample saktaG_5_FD_190132 | JGI IMG/M metagenome (GOLD analysis project Ga0268277, IMG submission 190132) | Saline water microbial communities from Sakinaw Lake, British Columbia, Canada - sak_2010_1_5_50m | ecosystem: Environmental > Aquatic > Non-marine Saline and Alkaline > Saline ...
AACTGAATCTTTTGCTTGTGACATTTTTTAATACCCCCTTTCATTTTTTAAAGGGTAACTAATAGTACTTCAAAGTTCTTTTGGCATTATAAACCTTTCTATAATGAATTACAACAATTAGAGATTCTTTATTTTCTATTCTGGTACCAGTTCTTTAGCATATATATTACAGGCCCTGCAATCCAAGCATAAGCTGGTGGGACTGTTGCTAATAAGGCCAAGAAAAAAGGCACAAGTAAAACTGCCGAGTTCTTTATGGTCTTCCCTAATCCAATCCAAAATGAATATGTCATATTTAACCTCCTTTTAATTTAAAAGTATATTTAATTTTTTCCCAAGCATATTCGAAAGGATTTAAATCATTAGTCCATTTAAATTTAGTCATTGAAACCAAACCAATAATTATTAGTAAAACCCCTAATGTTTCGTGTCCAAGAAAATCTAAAAAATCTAATCTCCCCCAAACTAAATAATGTTGAAGTACTAAGAATACCCCTGCAAAGAGAGTCATTACCCTCCAACCAGATTTTAATAATTTTTTATTTTCTTTTTTTATGTATTCCATTTTATGCTTACCACAATATTTTATCTGGTGATTTCGTACAATGGTCTTTTTCTTTATTATACATTCTCTAATTTCTCCACTCTCATTTCTAATTCTGTGATTCTATCCCACATTATTTTCTTAGAACCATCAAGGCTCCATTTCTCTATTTGTTCTTGTTCTTTTAATTTTTGTTCTTTTGCTTGAATTATTTTATCTTCCATTATGCATCTGTAATAGCTACCCCATAACCATATATTTTAGGAGTAGCACTTGTATCTGTTGTAGCAAGATTAAATTTAAGTGCTAAATTTCCAGTTGAAAAAGTTGAAGTATCAATTGCAGTATCTAAGGATTTTCCAGTTAAATCCCATGTAGAACCTCCGTCGTCACTTACATCTACTGTTATACTTGTGTCTGTTGGGATGTCTGTTTCTCCGTAAACTACTATTGATTTTGGGATTATATCATTTACGATAGTATTTGTTTCTACTGCTGAAGATGAATCATAATCTCCGTATTCAAGAGTGTATAGTTGTGCTGTCATTCCTCCAGCATTGAATAAAAAATAAGAAATTCTTACACCCTGTACATCGCTTTCTAATACATTTATAAAGCTAATTGTTTGAGTCGATGACGTGCCTGAATAAAGAGTACTTACATCGCTCCACGTAGAACCATTATAAGTTTGTAGTTTTATAGTTACCACCCTGCTACCTCCAGCAGTGAATCCAACCTTACCATTTATAATTGAAACATTTTTAGAACTAAATGTTTTTCCTAAAGTTTTTGTTTTACCTTCGCCGACACTAACAGTTGCTACTGTATTATCATCACCATCAAATGCATTTTCAGGATTAGTAAATGAATCATCATCATTTGTTGAATCTCCACTTGCTTCGTCTGTAAATCCTAAAGCATAAAAATCAGATGTAAAATTATATAGTCCAGTTGTAGTTCCAGTGTCAATAGTATTCATAACTCCATTAGAATCAGTAAAATCATCAGCACCAGAATATCCTTCATTAACAAAAACAGAAGTATCTGATTTCAGGATTCTATTAGTATTTTGAGATTCTAATCTTCCCATTGATTCAATCACTTCATCTGCACTTGCTGTATTTCCACTACTTATTGTCATTTGTATATCTCCTTTTCTACGAAGCTAACCTGAACGCTAGTAGTTTTTGATATTGCTGTAAATACGGCATGACTAAACATTAAAGGGGTTCCATCTTCATTAAACAATCCAAATTCTGTTAAACTATTTCCGTTTGCTTCTGTTGTATCAAGAAAACATCTAATTGTTGATTGCATATTTGTTTCGTCTAATGTTGGATAACCTGAAACAAAGGACTTTGTGGCACCACCATTAATATTTACACCTGTTTCAACATCTGTATCTGAAACTGTAGGAGTGGTTGTACCTGTACCTATTTTAAATTTTGTGGGTGCAAGATAATCTGGAGTTGCTTTATAAGTTCTATTTAATGAAATCTTCAATCCATTATTTGTGATTAATTGACCTGTTGCCATAGTATTTTTTAGTTTTTAATTTATTTAAATATTGATGTTTAATGATAATCCTGAATAATTATTTTACTTATTTCCCCTGTGGAACTATTATTTTCTGTTGCTCTCCACTTTAAATCAGTTCCAGTATTTGAAAAGGTATGGGAAGTTCCACTGGTTACACTTTCCCAATTTGTTCCATCAGCAGTCATCTCATAATCAAAACTTCCAGAGTCCTCTGTACTTGTTAATTTTGCAGAGGTTATGGTTCCATTATTGTAATCTATGCTTGAACTTTGGGCAATTTGTCCGCTTGTAAATAGAATACTTCCATCATCATCCCAAGTACAATCAGAATCTGTATCCTCAAAATCAGAATCTATAAAATTTTCAGTATATTCATTTTCATATTGTTTTACAAAATGATTTGTAGATGCATCTGCTTGACGACCCAACACATCAGTTCCTAAGACCCCCTGAGTTGTATGACTTAATATAAAATTGCTTCCATCTGCCATTGTTTCAGTTATTAATTTTTGATACCTTTGTTTTATAGTGGCTGCGGGAATATTTTTAATATCCACAAGTTCAATTATAATATCTTGATTTCTTACAAATTGTTCTTCTAATCTTTTTAATCTTTCTTCTGTAGTAGTTTGCCAATCAGCCAATCTCCACTGTTTATCACCTACCTCTAATTCTTCAGTTGCACTTGGAAATTTATATTTAATTTTATTTACTACATATTCTCCTGTTAGATTTAAACCATTTACAGTGGGTGTTTTTGCATCTATTATATTTATTGTTTGACATCTTAAAGGGATATTTGCAGATTGACTTTTTACTAAAAGTTTCCCATTAATATATGGAATACTTCTTTTGGATAAAATGCTTGATGCACGACTTTCTGCATCTGCAATTGAACTAATATCTGAGATCTCTATGGCCTTTTCAAAAATCCCGTAGTTATCTATGCTTTCTTGATTTCTCATGTGTATGGGGGCAGACGCAGACCAAATATAGTTTATAATTGCATAATGGTCTGTTGTAAATGTGGTTCCTGTTTTAGGCATAACTTTTTTATTTTCCTTATCAACATAATAAAAATTTGCTGAACTTGAATCTTTACTTCCACCAGTTTTTTGAGTTGTTGGGGGGGTTGCAGCATCCATATATAATTCAACACTATCTGGAGTTTTTGTTAATGTAATGCTTGTTGTAAGATACCCATCAGTTGTACCAATCTTACCGGTTTCTGAAATTTCTGTTTGAGTTGTTGCACCATCTATCCTTAAATCATTTATCATATTTGAATCATCAAAATCCCATTCTGGCATCCCAACTATTTCAGTTCCAACTGTTAATGTTTTTTCAGAATCGTTGTAACCAAGAGGTTCAAAATAAACTTTCCTATCTGAATCATTATAATATAAATCCCAGTCTAATGCTTTCTTTAAGGTTATTATCCTTTCAAAAATATCTGCGTTTATACATTTAAATTGGTCTATTCTTTTTCCATCTTCAGTACCACTTGCTTGAACAGATGCAGTCATTCCACCATATGTTTCAATTAAATCTTTTGCGATTTCACTTACTTCCCCTGCACTCGCATCTATCCCAGAGTCATAAACATGATTCACATTTTTTCGGACTAACATAATCATTTCATTTTTACAAGTAACTTTAAGAATTGCCCCTTCAGGAATGATACTATCAATATATCCATAAAAATATCTTAAATCTGTGCTAGTGGTCCAACCAGCCCAAATTTCAACTAATTGACCATTCTTTAGATCCACTAAATCATTCACACTTTTTGGTAGAATTAATTCAGCTTCAGAAATTGTTTCATCATCTTTTTCATATCCCCAACTAATTAATTTATTTGGATCAGGAGATCCGTTAGTATCTTTAATAGTAATAGAGTTTATGATTACTTTAGTTTTTTTCATTATTCATAATTAAAAAAATAATAAAAAATAGCAACTGGACAAAAAAAAATTATCCAAAACCAAAGCCAAAACTTACTACCCTGAAACTTTTTGTGTTTTTTCATATTATTCTATGGTTTATTTAATTTAAAAAACTAACTAAAGAGCTTGACCTTCCAATAATGTTAAGGTATAACTCACCCTATTTTCATCTGCTTCTGATTTATCATGGGTAAATTCTTGTATAAGCACATTTTTATTCACATTTGTCCAAGAACTTACAAAAGTTAAACTGCTTTGTTCCCCATTTTGTAAACCTTCTATATCTGTAACAAAAGTTCTTAATTCTGCTACTGTGCCTGTTTTTACACCAGTTACTGTGATGGTTCTACTAGTCCCCATTAAATCCATAATTAAAGTAGCATCACTATCTGAAAAGGGAATTGGTTGATTAAATAGGTTTGAACTTTTTGTTGAAGATTCAGAATTTACGGTTCCAAGGGATTTTGATCCAATTGATGCGGCCATTTTTCCTCCAATTTTAATTTAATTTTTTGAATATCCCTACCTTGTTTTTGTGATTCTAAACAAAGGGCTTTAATTAATTGAGTTTCTGCTATAATAAAAGTTCTAATTGAACTAAGTGTTTTATTTAATTCTTTCAATTCATTTAATGTTTCTTTCATTGTAAGATTCTCCCAGACATTTGCCTTTGTAAAACCCTACTTACTTCATTAGCAATTGATTTAATATCGCTTGATTGTCTGACTGATGGGTTATTTATATTAATTGTGATTGGATTTCCACCTAAACTTGCAGGATTCTTTGTTGCAATTATAAAATCATTGGGATTTGTATGGACTACCCCCTGAGGTGTAATTATGGCATCATCTATACTTTTAGAGCCTTTTCCACCACCAAATAATCCTTTAAACCAATTCCAGACAGTAGATGCCACATCAATAGTTCCCTTGAATAATCCTTTAAACCACCCCCAAATTGAAACAGCTACATCAATAGTTCCAATAAATAAGGTTTTAATAAAATTCCATAATTTTTCTCCAATATCTACCCAAAAAGAAAAACCAGCTTTTATTAAATCCCATAACCATATTCCAAAATCTATTACTGAGGAAAAACCAGATTTTATCATATCCCATAGCCATATTCCTGCATCTTTTAAAAAATCAAAAGATGGAACTATTATGTTATCCCATATCCACTGTCCTGCATCCAAAAGAATATTAAATGTTTCTTTTATTCCTTCCCAGATTGGCTTTAAAATATTTGCCCAAACCCAAGAAATTCCATCCCCCAGAATACCTACAAATTTTTCAATATAACCGGCAACCCTTTTCATTACTGGTGCAAACCATTTAATAAATGCTGCTAATCCCATCATTACTGGTTTTAGAATAGGAACTAATGGTAAAAATAATAACATTAAAATAACTTTTAATAGGGATAAAATTGGTTTTAATAAAAAGCCTAAAGATTCAATAACCAGGGCAATTCCGCCCACTGCTAATCCCACAACAGTCATAATGCCCCCTAATTTTCCGATACCTCCAGCCACACTATTTATGCCTTTTGATTGTTGAGCCATTGATCCTGCAACATCCCCTGCGGCTTCAGTTCCTAAAGCTCCAGCACTTCCGCCTTTCATTCCACCTCCACCAAAAAGTCCCCTTAATTTTTTTGAAATAGCCCCAGCTATATTTTCTCCTAGTTTTTTTCCTTCGGATCCTGTTTCTTTTACATTTATTGGTACTTCAATTTCAAATGCCAAAATATTATACCTCCACCTTTTGCATTTTTAATTTTTTCATTTTTTCACATAAAACTTTTTACCACAAATTGGGCAAATTAGATCCGTTCCATTTTTTTTATATCCCATTTTTTGTTCTTTCTATTTTTTTAAATTCTTTTTCTAATTCAATCATATAAACCGCCCGGTCATATGGTAGCTTGTTTACTTGATATGGAGTAAATCCAAAATGATGAGCAAAGAACCAATACATTAATTCATCTGAGATTTCTTCATTATCTTGGTGGTACCCTTTTAAACTACCCCTAATTAATCTTTTTTTTTTAAGGATGGTTCTGCAAATTCTGTATATGCACCAAATAAGTAATCTGTTACTTCAGCAGGTAATTCTTTAATACCTGTTAAAGATTTATCAAAAGGAGCTTCTACAATTGCTTCTGTAAGAATCTTCTCTTGAATTTCTGAATCATCTACAGTAATATTTGGTTGACCTGCAATTATTCTAGTTTTAGTACATTCCCCACGGATTTTATTCCTTACACCAGTACTTAATTTCTTTATAGTAACTAATGCTTCTTTTTTGTTGATTAATAAAGGTACTTTTATTGTTTGTATAACTATCCTTTGTTGCTCGTCTAATTTCAAGTTTGGCACTTGCTGTTCTTGATTTTCCATTTTTTCCTCCCTGGATTTACTTTTTTGAATCACTAAGCTATGTTATCTGCTGCGACTGGGGCTGTTTGAATATCATTTGTATAAATAATATTCGTACAAGCTCTTGCCCAACCAGTAACATCTTCTTTTACAACTTCATTAACATTTTGTGGTAATGTTTCTTCATTAAGATGAACTCCTGTCAAATTAATATCTAAAATATCTCCATCATCATTTGTGAATGTTAATTCTAATGTTGCGATTTCTGTTCCACTTCCAGTAGTTGGTGCAGTTGCACTATTTGTTCCATTTAGAAAATATGTTAAAAGTGCTGTATGAGATTGGAATGCTGCAGTCATAGAAAAATTGTATTCTCTATTTTTTGCAACTTGGTCAGTCATAAATCTACTACCAATGCCATATACAGGATCTAATTTATTATTAATAGTCAATTCAAAAGATTGAACTGCTGCAATAGTTGTCCCATCAGGCATTTCTATACTTCCATGTGCAAATGTAAAAACTGGTTCAACATCTGCTAAATTAGAAGTTTTAGTTGTTCCTAATGCTTCATACCTATATGGGCATTCAAGACTAAATTTCAATGCTTCATTTACTGCTGCGGATATTGTGCAAGTGTTTACTCTACATCCTATTAAATTACTTGCGGCATCTGTAGTGCCTAACTCAAAACTTGTTTTAGTTGTGAAACTAGTTATTCTATCTAATTCTGTGTAAGTGTGTGTATAAGCCCCAGAAGTTCCTGCATCAGCATTTGCGCCTAAAACTCCCAATAACCAATAAGCATTTGAAAGTGCTCCATTAACTGTTACAGTTCCAGCATATTGTTTATTTATTGTTGCAGTTGCATTTCTTGCTCCAACCCCATAGATTCTTTCTGCATTGTTGTTTCTCGATACACTTACTTCAACACCCTGTCCAAAAGGCATATAGGTTTCATCAGATGCTGTGTGACTTGCTACTGCTTTGGTCCATCCTGTTTGATCTTCAAAAGCATATAAACAAACCGATTCTCCACCACTTATATAATTTTGTGCCATAGTTATTTTACCTCCTTTAATTTAATTTTTCTCGTTTGAGTAGGATATTTCCCCTTGACACTTGATTTAAGGCCATTAGGAAGCACTTTTTTTTGTTTTATGAGTAATTCTACATCTTTTTGGGTAATTTTCCCTTTTGCTAAGTCTGTCATAATCTTTTTTAGTTCTTTTTTGTCTATCATGCTGAATCCACCGAAAACATCCCAAGGAAATCTATATTTTTTTGCATAATTTCATCTTTTTTATTAAAACTATTAATCGTTGGACCTATCATTGTTGGTTTTATAAAGGATAAGTAATAAAAATTTTTAGCATTTGTGACATATAAATCTTTAATTGTTTGGATATAACCATCAAGATCATCCGAATTATCATCATAAATTACTATTGTAAATGCCACATTGGAAATAAATTTTTCTCCACCAATCCCAAAAGCTTCTGTACTCACATTTAAAATATCCGTAGCAATTCTTGGATAAGAATTTATTGTTAAATCATCTCTTGGAAAATCTGGATAAATTTTATCAGACCCATAATCGTGAGATACCACATAATCCCCTGTTTGATTAGATCCAAAAGTAATTACACACCCAGTTGCATGGTTATAATTGACGGTATAATCTGTGCCTAAAGATTTTGATACTGATGCAACTATAATTGATCTAACATTTTTTACATTCGTTCTAGAAATTGTTATAACCTTTGTTCCTGAAAGGGTTCCAGTAGCATTTGCTGTGGTTACACCCCTAATTGTCGTTGAGAATATATCCTGATTTCTTAAAAATACAATTTGTTCTTGTTTTATTTTCTGGATGTCCATTTTCCTCTTGGAATTTTACCACTTGGTTAAATATATAAAAATCCTTGAACTATTTAAATATTGGTGTTTATTTTATTTATTTCTTCAATAATAATTTTTTTTAATTTTAATTGAATTGTATTTCTTATAAATGGATTTGGCCTAGTCCCATATTTTGCAATTTTCTTTGCAATTGGATATGCTAAATTTTCATCACCTAATTTTAGTTTTGCCCACCTCTTTAAATGTTTCGCACTAACCACATGTGGATTTGTTCCATATTCTACATATTTTGCATAATCTACCATCCAAATTAATAATCCCCTATTAGTTGGTTTAACCTTAATACTATTTCTAAGGCGACCAGTATCCACAGGAGCAATCAAAATAAGTTCGTTCTGAATTCTTATTGCAATCCTTGGGAGGGCTAACTCCAACATTTCTTTAATTTTACTCATCTTTTAAATAAAAAAGGTTTACTGTTTTGAACATTAAAGTTCCATTAAAATTCCTTTTACTAACTGTATCCACCCTATAAACTTTTGAATCATGGGTTATTTTATCATATTTATTCATTGTTTGTGTTGATTTTATAAATATTTTAGCGTCATAAACTTCTGTTAATCCTGATTTATCTAAACCAAATTTTTTATTGGGATTTGAAAAAACGACATCAATTGTTTCATTGGTTCCATCAGAATAAGTTTTATTACCATGAAAATTTGTAGTCATTGTTACAGGGGTTCTAGTTACTTCTACCCCAAAATCTGCTAAAGGTCCATTAGAAAAATCGTCACCAGTCATTTTTATTCATTTTTTATTTTTTTTGTTATTTTTATTTAATAACCACCCTTTTTCATTTTATACCACTACTGAAGGTCTTGGTTTTATTCTACTTAAAAGCCTATCCCTCTCTTTAATTAATTGGGTTGCAGTTTCTCTCCACTGGGTATATGGTTCCCCCTTCTGTACATGGAATTCCCCCAACCCATAACCCACTATATCTGTATAAGATTGCCCCACAATTCTTGCAACCATTGCAATTGAACAAGCAAAGTTCATTAATTTCTTGAATATTTCATTTATTTGTAATTTTACAATTTTACTTCCAGATTCATGAGTATAAACTAATTGATCAACAGTTATTGTTCCAGTATCTGTTGAACTAACTTGAGCAGCCTCTTTATAACCATCCATACCATAAATTTCTACCCAATCATCTGCACTAAATCCAGTTTCACTTGCAACAGATAATTCTACACTTGTCCCTGCAACACTTGCTGCACTAGTGGTTGTTTCTGTTGAACTCTCTTCTAACCAACCATAAAGATATTTGCAAATCACCTTTTTAGATCCCGCCTTAAATAAACTATTTGTTAAATCCTGACTAGTATCTAATTCTATTTTTCCACTTTCTTTATAAATATGCAAATATGCTGGATCTTCAGTATCCCCATCAATTTTTAAGGCCCTCACAGCTAATAAAGGATTTTTATCTAAAAAAATTCGAATAGTCCCATTCCCATCTAAGATGTCTATTCTTTCCTTTGGTGTGAAAACAGTATTAAAATGTCTTTCTATTTGAGGCTCACATTCTACTATAATTGCTTCTACATCGGTGTCATTAATTTCAGAACTTCCTATTCCAGAGGTTCTTCTAACTGAGGCAACTGTTACATAATTTCCCATTTTAAAGCCCTATAAATTTTTTTGCTCCTGTAAATATTGTTAATAAAAATAACCAGATATATTGCACCTTTTTTTGAATTTTATACTCTCCCAATTTTTTTCTAATACAAATTAAATTATTATAGATAATTATATCCTTATCTATTTTTCTCATCCTTTTAAATTCTTCCAATCCAACCTCTAAACCATTACTTGCCATATTTTCTCCTTAATTTTTTTTCAACATCATCACGAAAAGGCAAAGACTCCTTTTTTTTAATTACCCTAATTAATTTTTCTTTAGTTCCCCAATTTACTATGTCTTTAGCAGTTTTAGTTCCGATCCCCTTAATTTTTATTAATTCTTTAAAAAATAAATCATCAAAGGGATGGGAGAATAAATCTATCATTTTTGTTTCCAACACTCTTTTGCCAATTTTTCCTTTCAGAGAACTTATTTTAGGTACCCCTAAAACTTTTTGAAATCCATAAGATTCTCCAATAAATTCTGGTAAATCTATTATTTCCCCATTTTTTAAAAGAGTCCACTTATATCCCTTTCCATCATTTTCTCTTACTTGAACTTTTAATCCATTATTTATAAATTTCATTTAAACTCCATATTGATTTCTTTCTGAACTGTATAAGTATGCGACTTC
>Ga0268277_1002491_pt1 | contig 10587 bp, 11 predicted proteins | sample saktaG_5_FD_190132 | JGI IMG/M metagenome (GOLD analysis project Ga0268277, IMG submission 190132) | Saline water microbial communities from Sakinaw Lake, British Columbia, Canada - sak_2010_1_5_50m | ecosystem: Environmental > Aquatic > Non-marine Saline and Alkaline > Saline ...
AAAAATGAAGGGAAACTTATTATGGCTAGTAAAACCAATAGAATAAAAATTGCTGCTTCCATCTTAAATAGTGATTTTACAAATTTAGGCAGCGAGATTAAAAAAGTTGAAAAAGCAGGTGTGGACATACTTCACATAGATGTTATGGATGGAAGCTTTGTGCCCAATATAACTATCGGGTTTCCTGTTATAAAATGCATAAGAAAATACACCAGCCTCTTTTTAGATGTTCATTTGATGATTAAAAAACCAGACAGGCATTTGGATGATTTTATAAAGATTGGAGCAGATCTTATAAGTGTTCATGTTGAAGAGTGTCCTCATTTGGATAAAACATTGAATTATATAAGGGAGGCAGGAAAAAAGGCTGCAGTTGCATTAAATCCTTCTACGCCTTTATGCACTATTGAAAATGTCCTTGGGCTTACCGATATGGTATTAATTATGACTGTTAACCCTGGATTTGGCGGGCAGAAATTTATAAAAGAAATGGTTTACAAGATTGAGAAGCTAGTGAAGATGATTGAAGATTACAAAAGGTATTCATCAAATTTAAGTAAGAATATAGATATCCAGGTGGATGGGGGGATCAACGCTGATACTGCTCCAGTTGTTGTCAGGGCTGGTGCCACTGTTCTTGTAATGGGTTCTGCTATTTATAAATCAGACAATCCTTTGAAGTATATAAAAAAGGTTAGAAGCAGTATATTAAAGATTTAATTGAGTGATATATAAAGGAGGTATCATGGTTGCTTTAAAAAAGGTTATGAATTATATTGCACCTCTTCCTGTGATATTGGTTACTACAAGGCTGGAAAAAGATGGTAAAAATTATGATAATATAATTCCAATTTCATGGGCAGGTATTATTGAACATTCACCTCATATGATAAATATAAACATTTCCAAGGGGAAGTACTCGGGAACAGTAATTAAGAAGACTAAAGAATTCGGAGTGTGCTTACCTGGTTCCAAATATTTGGAGCAGGTTGATATATGCGGCTGTACTCATGGTAATAAAGTTGATAAGTTTAAGTTAGTTAATTTTACAAAATATGATGCACTGGAAATTAACGCGCCATTAATAAGTGAATGCCCGGTGAACATGGAATGCAAACTTTCAAATGTCATAGAATTTAAATCACATGAGATGTTTATTGGAACTATTGTTAAGACTTATGTAGATGATGAGTATGTTTCAGAGGACGGAGAACCAGATTACAAGAAGATGGATATTCTATGTTATGTAAATGGATATTACTGGAAATTAGGCAAAAAGCTAGAGAAATTATTCTATACAAGCGGTTAGCAAAGGAATATAGTATATTGTAAAGATATTTAAAATATAAAAATTTTTATAGAGGCGAAGAAATGAAAAAGGTTTTAGTATTTATAATTATTACTTTTATATCCTTATTCTTATTTGTAACTCCTCTTTATGCATTTACTGCAGAAGGTGGTGAAAATGTTAGCATAACAGAAGATATAGAGGATGATCTTTATATTTCTGGTGCAAATGTAGTAATAACAGGAGACTCAGATTCGGATATTATATGCGTAGGAGGAAGATTGCAGTTTGATGGAGACATTGGCGGAGATCTGATGGCAGCAGGAGGATACATAACTGTAAATGGTGACCTGGAAGACGATGCAAGGATTGCAGGTGGAATCATTACTATAAATGGCGATATTGGCGATGATTTAATTGTGACAGGTGGACAGATAACCATAGGTAAAAATACAAAAATAGACGGTGACTTAGTTATTAATGGCGGAACTTTAAATATTAATGGCGAAGTTGTGGGCAAAGTTATAGCTAGTGGTGGAGAAATTGATATTGATGGAAAAATTGGTGGAAATGTTATTATTGGTGATGTTAGTTTTCTTTCAGTTTCTGAAGATTCAGAGATAGGAGGGGATTTAAGTTATAGTTCTGCTCAAGATGCTACAATAAAAATTTCAAAAAATGCTGAGATAGGTGGTGAAGTTAAATATACTGAAATTGAAGAACCTGAAGCGGTAAGTAAAATCGGTGTTCCCGGAGGTGTATCAGCAGGCATTTTTAGTGCTACTTATTTTGGTATTAAAGTTATTTCATTTTTAAGCCTATTTGTTCTTGGAATAATATTAATACTGGCAATACCTGCAGTGTTTAATAAATTTAACAAAAGAATGAGTAGTACTTTAGGAATGTGTGTTGGAGCTGGAGCAATAACACTATTTGGAGTACCTGTAGGAATTATATCAATATTTATTATTGCGGTATTTTTATTTATTACAGTAATAGGTGCAGGGCTTGGAATGCTGACAATTTCAGCTAATTTAATTCTTATAATACTGTATGCTATTTTAATATATACAAGCACTGTATTTTTATCCTATTTTATAGGTGAGAAGATTTTGTCCAAAACACGTCTTAATTTAAAGAAATATGGTTGGAAAGTATTGGCTTACCTTATCGGTCTTGTAATAATAGTTATTGTGTTTAGTATTCCATTTGCTGGATGGATCTTCAAGCTTGCAGGTATTTTATTTGGACTTGGTGGACTCACACTTATCATAAAAGATTGGCTTCCTAAATTTAAAAAGCCATAAATTTAAAATGGTTAGTTGATGAAATGGTTTAGTCATTTTATTTTTTATATAGGAAAAAAAATAGTCCTGTAATAAAAACAGGGCTATTTTTTTATTAATTAAATGATTTTTTAGTATTTAAATTTAGATTAATCGGTAGTTATTGCTTCTGAAGGGCAGCTTTCTACTGCTTCCTGGATACATTCTTCATCATATTCATCATAGTCAGTTTTAGTAACTATTGCTATGTCTTCATCTTCATCTAACTTGAAAATATCAGGACATGTTTCTTCACAGAGTCCACAACCTGTGCATAGTTCCTTGTCTATTTTTACTTTCACTTAGATTCCTTTCTATTCTTATTGTAATTTATTAGTGTAATATACAGAATTTTTTTACCTAATACAATAAAATTTTTAAATATTTTTATTTATTTTTCTGTAATAGATATGTGATTTAGATATAAATTGTATTATAGTTATAGTAATTATTTTATTCTTAAAATTATTAGATTAAAAAAGGATAAGTTATTTGTTATGGCTCCTAAGATTTATGTAATTACAAAAAAATATAAGATTAAGCTGGAGTTAAATAATTCAAAAACCTCTAAGAAATTATTAAAAATCCTACCTTTTAAATCAACTATAAATAAATGGAGCGATGAAATATATTTTTCTATTCCATTAAAGACAGGACTGGAGAAAGGTGTAGAAGTTGTGGATGTTGGAACAGCAGCTTTCTGGCCGCCTGGCAATGCTTTGTGTATTTTTTTTGGTAGAACTCCTGCGAGTGTTGGAGATAAACCGCAGGCAGCAAGTCCGGTAACTGTATTAGGGAATGTAATTAATAAAAAAGGTATTAAAGATCTGAAAAGAATACAGGATGGAGATGAAGTAGAGGTAAAATCTATTTAGTGATGATTTTATAATTACTTGTTGATTAGAATTATTATTAATAAAAGAAGAAAAAGATAAGTAAAAATATGGATAATAAAAATATATCAGAAATAGCTAATGTGTACAATTCTTTGTTAAATACTTTCAGTAATGCAATTATTATTGTTGATTCAGACAGTAAGATTATTTTTTGGAATGATGGAGCTAAGAAGCTTTTTTATTACACAAGTAAGGAAATTATTGGAAAATCAATAAATATAATAATCCCTGATGCGATATATAATAGTAAAGTAGCGATAAAGGAAATAATATCTTTTAAAAAAATACAGAACATAAAAAAGTCAATAAGCTCAACAGGGTTAAGAAAAGACGGCAGAGAAATTAAAGTTGAGATATCAATTTCTTTTTGGAAATCCAATAAAAGTATTTTTTATACATTAATTATTAGTGACATAACTGTTCAAAAAAAGAAAGAAGAGAAATTAAGATACAAGAGTTTCCACGACACATTAACTGGACTTTACAATAGAGCTTATTTTGAGGAAGAGTTGAAAAGATTAGATACATCAAGGCAATTACCACTAAGTATGCTTATTGGGGATATAAATGGATTAAAATTAATAAATGATGCCTTTGGGTACAAGGAAGGAGATTCGATACTTAAGGGTATGGCAGATATATTAAAAAAATCCTGCAGGGCTGACGATATTATTGCAAGGTGGGGAGGGGATGAGTTTGTAATAATGCTCCCAAATACTTGTGAAGATGTTGTTAGCAAGATCATATCAAGGATAAGGAGAAAGTGTGAAAAATTTAATTATAAAAATATACCTTTAAATATATCATTAGGATTCTCAACAAAGGTTAAAATTAACCAGGAAATATCAGATATTACAAGAGAAGCTGAAAGCAGGATGAAAGAGGAGAAACTGTTTGAGAGTAAAAAAATTGCAACTTCAATTATAAAATATCTTAAAAAATCCCTATGGGAAAGCGACAGTGAGGCAAAAAGTGAGGCAGAGCGTATAAAAATTATGGCTATAAAATTAGCAAAAGCTGCTAAGTTGCCACGAAGTGAGATAGATAATTTAATATTGTTATCTACATTTAAAGATATAGGAGAGATAGCAATAAAAAGAAGTTTGCTTGAGAGCGAGAAAGAGTTTGGCGAAGAAGATTGGATGATTATGAAGAGACATACTGAGATAGGGTATAGAATTGCTAAATTTTCCACACAGCTTACTTCGATTGCTGAAGCGATATTGGCTCATCACGAAAATTGGGATGGAAGCGGGTATCCTCATAAATTAATAGGAACAAGTACTCCGCAAATATCTAGAATTATTGCGATTGTTGATGCTTATAATGCTATGATTTATGGCAGACAGTATAAAAAAGCCATAAACAAAGAAGAAGCTGTTGAAGAATTAAAAAGATGTTCGGGTAAACAATTTGATCCCAAATTGGTTAGTATATTTATTGATATTTTAAAAGATAAGGAAAAGGAATTAAGCTTATTTAAAGAAATTGAGTAGAGACAGGCTGTTGTTTTATAAAGTATATTCGCAGCTAAAATATGGTTTGTTCTCAAGAAGCTATGGTTGATAAATTAAGAAGTAATGATATTTTAAATTATAATTTTTATAAGAGAAATACTTCAATAGTTGCGAAGGAACTTCTGGGCAAAATACTGGTAAAGACTAAATATAATAAAACAATTGGCGGAGTAATAGTAGAGACAGAAGCTTATTATGGTATGGATGATCCAGCCAGTCATGCTTCAAGAGGGCTTACACCGAGGGCAAAAATAATGTTTGGCAGACCAGGGATTGCCTATGTTTATCTATGTTATGGGATGTATTATCTATTAAATGTTGTGACTGAAACTAAAGGTAATCCGGGAGCTGTATTAATTAGAGCAGTTGAGCCTATTTATGGGATTAATATAATGGCAGGGAAGAGAGGGATTAAAGAGAAGGAAAAATTGGCAAACGGACCTGGTAAATTAACCATAGCTCTGGGAGTAAATAGTAGTGATAATGGAAAAGATTTTACTAAAATTAAAAGTAAACTATGTATTTATAATAATAAGATTTTAAATAGAGATATAGAGATATCTGTTTCAAAAAGAATAGGAATAACAAACGGCAGGGATAAGCAGCTGCGATATTTTATTAAAGATAGTAAATTTGTATCTAATTATTGACCAGTATTAATTAAGATTTACTAATTTACCATTAGCAGTTAAAATATATTATTAATATATTATTATTCTTGGAAGGTAAAGATGATTGATATTAAAAAGTTACATCGGGCATCCTATATGTCAAAGCGGATGTATGTAATTAGAGATATGTGCGAACATAATGATTTTGATATTAAATATTTGTTTGGGCTTTTTAATTACTATAGTGAGAAAAATAAAGGAGACAGATTCTGGGAAAGAATATTTAGAAAAGCTTCTTTTACGGGTACACTTAAGGAAACCTTTGATAAATTTAACTCCAGCATAGATGGTCTGGTAAAAAATCTAAAAGTTGGCAAAGAAGAATATGTTTCAAAAAAATATAAAGAAGTAGATAAATTGTTAGCTGATTTGGTTATTAATTTAGAGGAACAATTGGGTGTTGAGAGGGAAGCGGACAAAGATACTGTCAGTGGATATTTGGATGAAAATTTAAAACAGCTGATAGAAAACAGTCTTAAGGGGCTTTGATAGCACCTCTATTATAAATTTCTGTTTACTGCTGTTCAGAGATTTTATATATTTCTTTATACTGCTGGTCCTCTTCATAGGTTACTTCTCCATAAAAAGGTGGGATATCAGATTTTTCAAGTTCAGCAGCAATTTTATATATTCCTGATTTGATATCAATTTCTGTTTTAGATTCAGCTTCTAATTTTGAGATCTTATATTCCGGGCCTTTAAAATAAATAATTAGATTGTATGGTGTGGTATTTTCAATATGTAATCTACTTTGCTCAGGGATAGAAATGGATTTGTAAGGTATTGATTGAATAATTTCAGTATGATCTGAGCCGGCGACTAGCTTTATTTTACTATCAACAATAAATGGAGCTAATTGTTCTTCAATATCAGGGCTCAAATCAATTATAGTATCATAAACAAATAGTGCTTTAGAATAATCATTAGCATTATAAAAATCGTAACCAATATCTTTTAAAGTATTGGTTGGAGTATTGGAAAATATTGTTCTTTTTTGGTTATTAAAGATATAGCTATTTTGTTTCTGAATTTCTTTATCAAGATCCAGTATCTTTAAGAATTCTATTATGCTGTTTTCATAATCTTTATTTTCATTTAGTTCCAGTGATTCACTTATATATGTTTTAAATAATAAGAGATTTGCTTCTTTAGAAGCATCATTTTCGGGGTAGTCGCTGATTATATTGTTTAAGATTTCTATTGTTTCATTCCAGTTCTTGCTTTTATAAAAACTTAAAGCTGCATTATATGAATATTCTGGAATTTTGTAAGTAGAAATAAAAGCTTCGTTTGTATCTGGAAATTGCTCTATTATTTCGTTTAAAATTTCTATTGCTTTTAAGTAGTTTTGTCCTGATTTTTCATAGTTTTTTTCATCATAAGAATTTTCTGCAATTTTTGCATAACAGTCAGTAAAAATTTTTTTTATTTCAAGGTCCTGGGGCTGGATTATTTCTTCATTAATTGCCTTACTGAAATAGGAGATAGCTTCCTCGTAATCATTGTTTGAATAATAAGCAAGTGATATATTCCTTAAAGCTTCATCATATATTTTACTGTTTGGATATTTATTTAAAATAATCTTATATTTATCAATTGATTCAGTATAGTCTTTATTTTCATAACATTGTCTGGCGTCTTGGTATATTGCTGAAGGACCAAAAATGGTGGGCATGATGATGCCTGCAGTAAAAATAATAAAAAAAATTATAAATATAAATCCAGCAGCTATTTTTTTTACAAAATTAAAAATAGCCAGAATCAAACTTATTACAACTACCGGTATGCTAATAAATGGTAAATAGTCCCAGAACATTCCTTCGTCAGTATAAAATAGATATCCTGAACCAATGATAATAAGTATAAATATAACCATAAAAAAAATAGAACCCGCACCTAATTTATTTTTTCTTCTATATGGATACATCAACTATACTCCATTACGAATGTGTCCCAGTATTTATTATCATAAAGGTGATTTTTCTTAAGAATTTTTATTAATTTAAATCCGCATTTTTTATAGGCTTTAATAGCTCTGTTATTATATTCATATACATTAAGATATATATTGGCAAGATTTAATTTATTTATTACAACACCAGTAATGCTATCAATAACATCTGAACCATATCCTTTATTCCAGTATTCTTTATTACCTATTACTATTCCAAGTTCACAGGTTTTACTGACCCAATTTATCCTATTAAGGCCACAATTACCGATATATTTGTTTTTATCTTTAGCTATTATGGAAAAAACTATATCCTTATTTGAAAGCTGGATTGAATTAAACCATTGCAATTCTTCATCTATAGTAAGTTCTTTAAAATTATGACTTAAGAATTTATTAACGGCAGGATCTTTTAACCAGCTTATAGATGTTTCCAGATCATATCTTTCCAGCTTCCTCAGGATGATTTTTTTACCAGATATATTTTTATCTAGGAAAAAAAAGCTTTGGGATATCATTGCATCTTGCTATATCTTATTATTTCTATCTTTGTTTTTTCCCATCAATTCTATAAAGGACTGTATAAAATCAATTGGTACTGGAAATACAATAGTTGAGTTTTGCTCAGATGCTATTTCTCTGAGTGTTTGTAAAAATCTTAACTGTATTGATACAGGATGTTGGCTTAATACACGAGCAGCATTGGAAAGCTGTTCTGATGCCTGAAACTCCCCTTCAGCATTTATAATTTTAGCTCGTCTTTCTCTTTCAGCTTCAGCCTGCTTAGCAAATGCTCTTTGTATTGTTTGTGGAAGTTCAACATCTTTTATTTCGACTGTTGATACTTTTATTCCCCATGGATCAGTCTGTTCATCAATTATTAACTGGAGCTCTTTATTTATTTTTTCTCTTCTTGAAAGGAGATCATCTAACTCTGCCTGTCCTAATATACTTCTTAAAGTCGTTTGAGCAATTTGAGAAGTGCCAAGTATATAGTTTTTTATAGCAATTACTGATTTTTCAGGATACATTACTTTAAAATACACAACGGCGTTTACTTTTACTGGAACATTGTCCTTAGTAATGACATCCTGAGGTGGGACATCTAAAGTGAGAATACGAAGATCGACTTTTACCATTTTATCTACAAAAGGAATTATAACAAATATTCCAGGACCTTTTGTGCTACTCAGCCTTCCAAATCTAAATATTACACCTCTTTCATACTCTTTAAGAATTTTTATAGCAGAAATTATAATTATAAGAATAAAAACAGCAGCGAGTATGATAATAATCAGCGTTCCTATGGGAATCATATAAACCTCCTTATTAATGTATTTTTTTATTATTATATTATTATAACATTTGTTCTCATTAAATAATAACTATAAATTAAATTAGTTATAAAAATAAAAAATTTTCTTGGACAAATAAAATTTATATATTTCTTCTTTTTTTGTAAAAATAGTTAAACAATCAATTTGATTTATTTTTATTTTTTATCTTTTGTACAAATAAAGTAAGGCCCTTAATTGAAATTATTATGACATGTTCGCCTTTGTTGATTTTTTTCTTATTTTTTGAGATTGCACTCCATATTTCTCCATCAATTTTTATTTGACCGTCAGGATTTAAGGTTTCCAAAGTTATTGCAGTTTCACCAATCATTCCAGATTTTCCGGTGACTGGTTTTCTTATATGAGTTTTATATACTGCTCTTACTACGATGATTATAAAACCAGATACTAAAATGGTTACACATATTATTAGTGTCTTTGCTATTTTAAGATAAGGAGCACCGGTATCAATGAGTAAAAATGAACCTATTAGCATGGATATTATTCCCAATATGGATAATATACCTCCAAGATTTAATTTTATATCCAGTATAAATAAAATTATTGCTAAAATTATAAGACCAAGACCTGCGTAATTTATAGGCAGGATACTAAAAGAATATAGACCTAGTATTATAAATAAAACACCTATAGCTCCTGATATTCCAAGTCCAGGTTGAGAAAATTCATAGATAATCCCAAATATTCCAATAATAAATAATAAGTATGCTATATTTGGGTTAGAAATTATATGTAGGAATTTAGAAATAAAACTCATTTCTATTTCTTCTATAACTGCATTGCTGGTATTTAAAACAAAAGTATTTTTATGTTTATTTATAATCTTGCCATCAATCTTTTCCATAAGTTCTTTTAGATCAGATGAAATAAAATCTATCACCCCCATTCCCAAAGCTTTATCTGCAGTAATGGAATCACTTTCTCTAACTGCTTTTTCAGCCCAATCAGCATTTCTATCATGGAGACTTGCAAGGCTTCTGATAAAAGATACGGAGTCATTAACTACTTTTTCCATCATTTCTTCGGATATTTGTTGTTCTCCTCCTAGGTTAACAGGGTGTGCAGCGCCAATATTAGAACCAGGGCTCATGACGGCAGTATCACTTGCATATATTATAAATACTCCTGCCGAAGCTGCTCTTGCACCATCTGGATAGATAAATACTGTTACTGGGGCAGCAGTGTTTAAGATGTTTTTTATTATTTCTCTCATTGAAGTTTCTAATCCCCCAGGGGTATCCATAAGTATTATGAGTCCAGCCCCATCCTCCTGTGATTTTTTCAGGCATTTACCCAGGTAATTTGCTGTGGAAGGGTCAATTATACCTTCTATATTACATGTATAGAAATGATTAATTTCAGTAGTGGTCTTATTTTCATCTGCGTAAATTTTATCAGTGAATATTACTAAAAATAATGATAGAGAAATTAAAAAAGTTAATAAGAATAAGATTCCATTTATGTATTGATTTTTTTTATTTTTAAATAAATAAATTTTCATAATTAGATCATAAGTATTGGCAAGTTATTAAAATTGTTAAATTTAAGAGTTGTAAATACATCTCTTAAATAGTTCAAATT